>Ga0153987_1000019_pt1 | contig 53559 bp, 60 predicted proteins | sample TSNC071MetaG_FD_102279 | JGI IMG/M metagenome (GOLD analysis project Ga0153987, IMG submission 102279) | Attine ant fungus gardens microbial communities from North Carolina, USA - TSNC071 MetaG | ecosystem: Host-associated > Fungi > Mycelium > Unclassified | place: USA: North Carolina, William B...
GCTATGATGACATTGCTTTTGTGACGTTTCCTGCGTCGTTGTAATCTCGAGTTGAGGCAGTAGAATTCGATAGAAATTCAGTACCGACTGAGGGTCAGTCTATTATTCCCAAATTCCGAAACCAGATTGCTGGGCTCCTTGGGGCTACCACCACAACAAACGAACGATCTTCAGATGCTCGTATATTTCGCTTCTTAGTTCTCATAGGACCTGGAGGTTGCACATCGCTGTCGTCCATGACATCGATAACCGTGTTTGGATCCAAAGTCAAGACCAAATAACGACCTGCAAAAGTTTGTTCAACCTCCAGCTAGAACGACTGAACCATATGTTCGCTGTTCTCAGTCGGCCTGTTCAGCGACGTGTTCTCGTCCAGTCTGTAAGATGGATGTCCCAGGTACCACCGTCGTCTGGTTCAGAGACACCCAAAGAACCTCGACCTATAGACACGACATCACAGCCTGGTACAGTACCCAGTTTGGATTTTTCTCCTCCCGAAATACAACCCACCTCGCGAAAGGAAAGGGAGAGAACGGGTGCCAGATCTTCGAAAGGCACTCTCTCGTCCAGTGAAAAGAGAAGGCAGAATATTGGCAAACTGTCGTTAGGATTTTTGGGTCTGTTTCTTGGTCTTGGAATCTTTCATATGGGTAGAACCTGGGAAGAGGATGAGCTTAAACGGATGAAACTTGTCAGTGAATTTGCTGTATTCATCGACGACACATTTGAATTTTCGTACTTAGAAACCTGAACATGCCCCCCAAGGACGCTGGAATAGAACAAAAGAGCGAGTGGGAAATTTGTTCGACGTGAGCTGCGCTATCATTTGATATTTTGTAACATTGCTGATCTGTCTTCTCTCATAGTACTTCAACAAGCCTGCCTGGACTGAGCTCCTACCTGCACCTTATCCACCCTCGCATCAGAAACCCTATACTCTCTTGATTTCTATAGATGATCTTTTGGTAAAATCAACGTGGGATGTAGGTTTATGCTTTATTTCTCTTTTGCATAAACTAAATCAACTCTGCAGCGTCAGCATGGCTGGCGGACAGCCAAGCGACCTGGTGTAGACTATTTTCTCGCCTACATCTCTCAGTTTTATGAGGTAGTCGTTTTCACGACCCAAAATTATTATGTGAGTTGGTATTGTTTCCCTGGAGGCTTACATACTTATACCCCGAAGACCGCTATTCCTATTCTCGACAAATTAGACAGATATAATTTTTTTATCACTCATCGCCTTTATCGTGAGGCGACGCGGTCGATCAATGGCACCGTTGTCAAAGTCGGTCTGAAATTTCTAGCATTGCCTCAAGTGCTTATCCAATTTTAGGACCTTTCGTACCTCAATCGTGATCTTACCAAAGTCGTTGCCCTTGATACAAAGGCATCACATTATATGACACACCCTGAAAATGCTATCATCATGCCCAAGTGGCAGGGTGACCCCACTGATAAAGATCTTATTGCGATGATTCCTTTTCTAGAATGTGTGTCAACTGTCATCCTACCTGCCGCCTTCACTCACTTGTCTGGCAGCTATCGCCATATACAAACCTTCTGATGTTCGACCGATCCTTGAGGCTTACCAAGGAAAGGACATTCCTTCTGAGTATGCTAAGAAGGAGGCAGAAGCCAAAGCAAGACATATTGAAGAATGGAAGAAGAAATCATATCGTATGACTAGTAGTTCTTTCTCGGGCATGTTCGGTATTTCGCAACCGGTGCGTCATGGACTGTGACTGATTCTTTCTTGTTGCTGACTTGGGATCCTGCATAAGGGTGCGACTCCTCGTGGTCAACCACCTCCCACATACCTAGAGCAAAAGCGGGCTGAAGCACAACAGCAATATGTTCAGGAGCGGAAGTACATTGAAGACAATCGCGAAACCTTCGACAAGATGATACAACAGGAACAGGAGGCAATGGTGGCTCAGAGTCCTGGAAACTTGTTTGAGATGCTTGTGCAAGTGAAGAAGCCTGAGAAAGAAAAATCCGATCAACCCTTACAGCCAGCGACGCAAGATCCTACCAAGGTGTAAGAGGTTACGTTATGGTCAAGGTCGTACATTATGAAGATGTTAATAGGGGGGTGGATTGCTTATGGTATTTCTTCTGTCGTCATTCACACCTTACTCAGTCATATATGGTGCTGATCAGCAGCTCGACGTAAGTGCAAGCACTGTGATGTGAATTTATCAAATGGGTAAATTCTTGGATGAAAATTGATCTTCATTTAGTTGAAGGGAGAGGAAACAGGATACAGGTAGAGGTTAGCAGGAAAACGAGTCAATCCTTAGTCATATGTTCTCTTGCCTACCGTTGTTCCTTTTCTGGTGGGAAGACTCTCTTTCTCTTGAAATGACCACCACTGAAGGAACTTGTTTGTCGGAACATGAGATATACTCTTCAGAGGTTGAGTCGCATGGAATCGCAGCCCAGGCTGATAAGGCTATCCAGGTGAAGTCACCATTAAAGTAGATGTCAGGCTTGCAACAAATCCCCTGCACGCATGTTATTGTGGCAGAAAAGTTGAACGGAGAAAGAATTGTTGTCATTATTGTAATATGTCTGCATTTGTTTGCACACCAATGGTCGAAATTGTATAGATCAAGATGTCCAAGTGCACAGATTGCTCAACTATGCACTGGCGTGCTCATTTGCTGAATATAGTCACACTTTTGGAGTACTCGTAGCAATAATAGTAGGCCAAGAACAAACAAAAAAAACACACCGAAAGAAACAATAACGAAGGGAAATTCAGGAATCATTTCATTCTCAGGTTATAGAAATAGGTAAAAAAAATAGGTATGATCGAAAATTGATTGTAAATTTCACCCCTGTGACTGTGATGTGATTGTGATGTTAAATCCTTCGGCTTTTCCCGAAAATCATTATTGTGCATCAGTAAAATTAGGGGGTATGTCGATCAACAGCGGGAAACTTTAAACCAGATTCTAGTTTTCACTCTAATGAGGAAGAGACAACTAATCTCTGTAGAGAATTCCCCAACACCCTCACAGTGCTCTTTATGCGTGGTGATTACCGACTTTTATTGATGTCGGAAGCACAGCTGACGTGTTCATCTTGCTGTCAAATCATACAAAGTTAGTCACATGAAATCACTAACAATAACTTTTCGGTTTCCGCCTCCTGAAAAACAGCCGCCAGATTACCACTCATTCGTGTTTTTGAGAATTAAGAATAGAAGCCGAGTGGTGTGCCGATATATTTAAAGTGACTAGAATGTCTCGATTCATGCACAGAAGGAAGATCTTACTTTTTGTCCTATGCGAAGGAATAATAGTTCTGTCAGAAAGACACGAAGAATCCACATCGCTTTGCTTTCATCACCAAAGACTTAGAAGGTTTGCAGTACCGAGTTTGCCCCTCTGTCAACCTTGCCATCACCTGCGCCAGATTCAGTCGGTCATGATCGCGACATCGTTAAGGGTGTCGCCACTTCAACACCGTCGTGTTCTTGTACGGTGCTTAGTGGAATACTCGGGGTTGTCGGCTCAGGCTTTGCTGCAGGTGGCCGTGTGGACACCTCTTGCCAAATGAACATTGGTGTGATATTCGCCGTGCTTTGGGGCCAGCACTGATGGAAATCTGGGTTGAGGCATCATTGCATGATAGCCCAACTAGAGATATCATATTTGTAGCTCACGTTCATGATTCTTGCGACAACGAAAACTGTACAGACGGTATTTCAAGGGATCATGATTACTAGTGTGCTGTTGATCACTCACCCCTCTTCACACTCTGTCGGGCCCGAATAGTGATAGCCACCGCCTATATATACCATAGTGAGACATAGGTGCCTAGATAGGACTTTTGACGATCTTCACTAGAGATCGGTTCTTGATCCCGTAGAGTCAATTAAATAAGCAAAGCTCCTCGAGTCCAGAGACTGGGGAGGTGCAAAAGAAACACAGTCGAAAGAAAGAAAGAAAGATCATACATTGACTCCACCCTTTTGCTGACTGGGGAATTCCGATCGCCAGAGAAGCTCCAGCCAAATCAACTGCTGCTCCAACCACATAGAAAACAATAAAATTTCCGACTACCACAAATCCAGCTATGACTGTGCGCATAGCCTCGTTCCTGCAGCAGGGAAGAAGGATTGGTGAGGTGATGGACGTTGATTCTGATTCAGGACCAAGATAGTATATAGCTCGGAAAGCTATCGCCAAGAAAGAACATAACACTTGATTGTACATCCGAATTTATTACGTCCGCCCGACCTTTGCCAACGAGAGTCATCATTTTCATGTCAACGCAATCAAAAGTGTGAGCTGTTCATGACGAGATCTCAATCTCTCAATCTCAATGCTGCTATTGCATGATGACGGACCACTTGGAATTGCTGTAAAGGCAGAAGAAATTACCTACTAGACATTAAGATGGCTTGACATTTCATCTACTTTGGTAGAAACCTCGGAAAAGCGCCGGATCTTCAAGCGGAAAAACTAAACCCATAAATAGTGAGAGGTCAGACCACAGGTTTATTCTTAACCGGTATTCTCTCCACCGCGCGAGTATATGCCAAAGAGGGTGTGTATATGTACGACTCGAAAAAAAGGTTTTAGAAGACTGTGCTGCTGAGAACATCGTCACCGACTTCCTGACCAAAATACTTGTGGGCATAGCTGCTGGGATGATAGTCGTTGCTGAAATCAGAAGAGAAAGAAAGGTAGTTCAGCCAAAAGCAGGTGTGTCAAAAAACTAAGAACGACGCACCCCCAAAACATATTAGACCCACTCCCATAGGACGTGGCATCTTCAAAACCATAGGCAGTGGGAGAGTTCAAAATCGTGGTGAACTGAGTGTGAGAGTCCCAGATGTAGGTTGAAACCTAAAGAGTATATCATTTATTGAGTACCCGACACACATGAACAGTCAACAGAGCAAAAAAAATGAAATTTACGCCAGGATTGTTGGACTCGAAGGACGCAATCTTTGCAACGAGCTTGGTGTTGAAGTGGTTTATGACAAGAGACTCAGCATCACGAGCAGATTGATCTTGTGCAAGCATCTGTGTTGAAAAAAATATAGGTCAAGACTCCCATCACCGGACATCAAATTCGCACCAATGGAGATCGATCGATAGGAGGGACATTCACAAAGAGGAAATTGCGGCCACCGACATTGCTACAGAGTGCGATATGAGAGAAAAAAAGAAAAAAGTTCGAGAAATGGGCTTTACCATAGTTTTTGTACGAGGGCAAAGTAGGCGTCCAACAAGATATCGGAGAATCTGTTGCCGGGGGAAGGGGGTGGGTTGTGACACGTCAACACCTCGAAAATGAGCGATGATTTAACCAGGATTAGTGCTCACGCATCACGGTCACCCGACAGATAATAACTGTTTCCAATGTCATTAATGCCGATGAAGACAGAGAAGAGGGAATTGCTAGATGTCCAAGGACTACTCGCAGGCTTGGTACCGGCGCCACTCAAAAATTGGTTGACCTGATCCGTCAAAGACAAGACAGTCGACTCGAACGGGGGGACGAGGTTCGCATCGATAGTAGCGCCGCCATACGCATAGTTGTACGTCAAGATCAAGGATTTGTTATACTGAGTAGTCACAAAGTCAACCCAGTTCTCTCCCCCAGTCGCAGTAAAGCCAGGATAAGGTGGATTTCCGAGCACATTTCCAGGCGAAGGAAGAGTTCCAGTCGGGTCAAAGCCAGTCTGTGTATAAGAATCACCACTAGACCCTCATATGAACAGCGAGGTTTTGTGAGAACCAGAAAGATCAACTCACAAGCTAAACCAATAATTCGCATCGGCAATGATCGTCGGTGCAGAACCCGAGGAAGTCGATGTTGTGCTAGGGGTGGTACCAGACGTGTCTGGTATACACTGAGAATAATCTGTGTAAAGCTGTTTAGCCATCTCTGGCTGGAAGAAAGCAGTTGGGGAACGCGCAAGGATTTTGAGAGACGCAAGTATATCTTTTAGCGATAATGGGTTAGCACAAACAATCATTCCAGGGGGCCCTGGATAATTCACCCTGAAACGCAACTAGTTCCGCCGGTCCAGCCAATACCACCACCTTACCACACGATGATAAAGTAGATGAGTGGACAAAAAAAGATGGATGCTTTCAACAGTACTTACATTGACCCCAGGCGCTGACTTGCGCCGCTACTAAGGGAGAAACAAAAACAAGAGCAAGAAACACAGAGACCGATCGCATTGGTAGCAAGATGAGACCGTCTTCCAATGCTCCAGTTTATTTTCTGACCCGCGCTTTAAACCAGAAAGACGCATTGTAGAATTGGGATATTGTGATCAGTCAGATGAACAACCATGGTTGTTCTAGCAGTTACACCAAGTCAATGTCGGAGTTTTTTTCGATATTCTTCGGAAAAGAAGTTGTTTAATCCGAGATAAGCCCGGATCCAGTCCATCAAAAGAAGCGGAAGGGCAGGGATAATTCCGCAGGTTGGCCTACAAACGGAACGGATATCAAGTGTGACTGTCGACAAGACTTGTATATATATGTCTTATCATATAGCTTTTGAAACTCGATTATAAAAAGCAATGCAAGTAATGATACCACTCCAAATATCTGTCTACCCTACCGCGCAATCAGTAGATGGTAAAAAAAAAAAAGGTGAAAAGCCAATGAAAAACCTCTCATCCTCCAAATAAATGCACCACACTTAATCTCATGCATACTCAATCCATCTCACTCGTAGCACAGAATAAAAATCTTTCCATCCCTATCCGAAAGAATTACCGCTCCTTGACTCTGATCAATATTAATCGTCTCAACCAAATCAAGGTCCAATTCATCCGGAACTTGCAAAGTCCGAACTACACCTTCAGTTTCACGATCTCGTTTCCTCTGTCGTCGCACCTTTTGTTTTTGTTGCTTCTTTTTCTTCGGCAGCGTTGCCGTGGATGGGGACTGGGACTGGGACTGGGACTGGGACATGGGCGTCTTGAAATGCGAACCATTCCCAGTGTACAAAGTTGAGGCTGAAGAAGAGTATCCTCCATTGACACACGTCGAGCTCCTGTTCCTGGCTTTCTCTTTCCCCTTCCCCTTGTTTTTACCTTTGTTACTCCGCTGTGGCTGACCTAGCCCATTCACGAGCTCTTCATCTACACCCAAAACATTTTTATTTCCTTTCTCTCCCTTCGTCGTCGTAGCACTCGTACTCCTAAACACATCAACTTCAGACTCCTCCATTTCTTCTTCAACCTCAGCTTCAATCTCTTCCTCAACCCACTCCTCTTCAAACCCATCCTGATATCCAGGAAACGTGACAAATCTCAGCACCTTTGGCTCCGGATCGAGCTTAGGTTCTGCTTCATGCTCAAAGTCTTCGTCGTCATGGACAATTCCATATGGCATCACGTGTGGTGCTAAAGTCAAAAATCCGTCATGGCTCATCGAGTCATGTCCGTCAAGTCCAGGGCCAAATGAGCCGACAACGCCAACGGCCCCATTTTCTGAACCATCAGTATGGACATGAATGCTATTATTGTTCTGAGGTAGCGTAGTAGATGCCGTCATGGCAGGTGATTCGGAGGCTATAGTATGATGGTGTTGGAGATGAGGTAGAATATGAGCAGGTGGAGTAGCTTCTTCATCATATTCAATCCACACTGCATGTCCAAAGTCAACCGCCACAAGCGGCCTTGGACGCTCTAGCATCGCATTCTCATCGTCATCCCGTTCGTCAAAGACACGTACAACCTCGAAAGGTTTACTGACATACCACATCTTCATCAACTCATCTTCACCTTCTCTTGTGTTCGGCTTTGTGCCTGCTGTCGTGTTGTTGCTAGAAGTTCCTGATGTCGTGCTACTTCCTTCTCCACGAACCCACATTTCCCAATCAATTGGGACCTTGAAATAATGCTGAGCCAGAACAAATTGATTTTGATGGGTCTCTTGATCATGCATCACCAACAGAACAACAGTACAGCTTACACGAGGGATGCCTGGAAGAGTAGGCCACCACTGACGTACAAAGTGTGCAGATTCAGGATACCAAGTAGGAAATGGGAAAGGGTTTGGTTGTTGGGTTTGGTCAGGTGAATGAACATGAGAATTAGCATTAGGTAGAAAATATGTAGGGAGGTGTGTCTGAGGTGGAAGAGAAGCATGAGGTATCAGAGGTGCACCTGGTGTTGGGACAGACATCATAGCTGATCCCCATACGAAGGGAAAATTTTCTTGATTCGACGGAGGCGAAGAGGCAAGTACAGGTATTGGTGATGCCGTCACTGGACCATTCGTAACGCTCAAAGATGACGGAGTGAGGAATGACAAGCCTGGAGGAGTAACATCTGTGTTTGTAGCCGTAGATGGAATGGGAACCGATTGTGCAGCACCGGTACTTTGTGGCATTGAAGGAAACATAAGCATCATATGGGGTGCTATGGCACCCAACCACATCACTTCCTCCGTCAGCATAGGTCCTGTCGAAAGTTCTGGTGGAGCAATTCTCGGAAAGACAAACTTCTTTGTTAGCGTACGAGCCGGTCTAACAAGACCAGTAAGCAAAGGATAGGAGTTTTGTGTTGGGAGACAGGTAGAATGGGATCGAAGGAGGGAGAAAGGGTAAAAGTATTGATGCGCTGCCTCGGGTTTCTCACAGTGAATGACGATGTGGGAGTCATACAAGATACAGGACCAATTAGCTGACACCTCCTGAGGGGAGATTGAAGCAGATGGTAATTAATAATGATACAAAGAAGATGAGATACACATACATATTCGATGTCAGTGTCGATGAATACATATTCAGGTTTTGTCCAATCCATCAATGCATACAATCCGATGGTATTCGTGTGAGAACACCACACGAAGGCAGATAATAGACAATCTGAAGGATCGAGCAAAAAAATATTCATGACCACACCCATTGTCCTGAATTCTGTGACACAAGAGAATTTCGGCGCCTTGGATGCCTTTTCGCCAGACGGAGGGTCGAAAAACGTGAGTCGCATGAGAACGAATTCCATGACTCGGTTGTCGTCCTGCCTGCAACCAAGTCAAGTCAAGTGAAGGATGCGATTGGTTGAGAGACACTCACGATGCATCGAGAATCTTAGCCATAGTAAAGTACACGGTCCTCTCATCAAACTCGACACGACATTTCCAGAGCTCCCAGCGTTCGCCTGGGTTCCACTCCGCAAGACAGGAATCGGTCTGAACATCCCAGCAGACGACCTTGCCACTTTTAGTCGCACAAAGCGTGTAGCTCGAAGTGATAGGTGAAAGCCAGTCAACTTCTTCACCAGGCGGCGCGCTGACGACTTTATACCATGTACGTTGGGTTGGTGAGGAGGAATGTGAAGGTCCATCCATGTAGTGCGCTGTTCCATACGTGCTCGTGAGGTGCCCGATAGGCCTAGGAGCCCTTTTTCGCCATGCATTATCATATCGAGTTGCCTGGTTGACTGAACGGATGAGTTGTTCAGTCGTGAGATCTGTGAGGCGCTGGAAACCCTTGAGGGGCAACGCGCGGCATTTGCGCAAAAGATCTGTGGAAAGCTTCCTGTAGACAGGCCGAGTAGTTGTGAAGTCGTTCAAAGCTCTGCAAGTCTGCAAACTGAAATTAAGAGGTGAAGAGTATAGTCCTGGATGGCGTACCAGATGAAGTGCATGAATGTCTCTGAGATCAAGGAAGAGGGCAATGTTCAGTAAGAGATCATAGGGGAGGGTGCTGAGGCCCATGAAAAGGAGGCTAGATCGCTGTGTAGGACAGCGACGAGGATCTGAGGAGAACTGCCTAGTTTCCCACGCCTCGATAGGTTTACAATTTATTTTTATTCAGCATGGTCCTCAACGTTGCCCAAGCTCTCGCCAGCCGAATAATACCCTACAACTATGTCTGGCACATTCTCGCAGGCTTGGTTGCATCCATGGCCTTGAGAGCTTTCTCCCAAGGGCGCACGACGAATCGCGAAAGGGACTTGCACAACCGGACGTTTCTGGTGACGGTGGGTTGTGTGTTTTTGGTCGACGCAAAAAACGGGGTGCTGAGTCCGGGAGCTTCAGGGAGGATTCACAGCTCTTGGATTGACATTATTGCAACAACTCGGGCAGAGAGGCGCTAAGATCATCGCGCTGACCGCCCATCCCATCGACTCAGCCACAGTCACCACCCTTGTAACTCTTCTCCGCACATCCTGCAGTAATCGGAATTTCTACGCCGAGCAATGTAACCTCTCTGACCCGGACAGTGTGCGAGACTTTTGTACACGCTTTCTCATGCAAGGTGCAGTAGACAACTCTACAGACAAACCAAAAACAAAGACGGACAGTCGTCTGGATGGCATTATATTTGCACATGAATACCAACATATTGGTGTTCCTCAACTGTTTCGCAGAAAACCACTGACAATTGATGAAGAAAAACAAAAACGAGAATCCAACTCGCTATCAACATTTCTCATCACCACCCTTCTCCTTCCAGTACTCCTCGTCGCACCACCAGAGCGTGATATCCGTATTGTCAACGTCGTCAATCCTTTCTACGCTGCTGCTGCTGCCTCGCTTCGTGCATCCAGGCTATTTGACCCATCATTCACCCATTTTACAGCCTCGTCCTCGTCGCCCTCCAAATCATCATTTCTAGACGAAGGCTTCCGATCCCTCCGCACGATCATTCTCACACGGCATCTCCAGCGGATATTCGATGCCCTGCCCAATCCTCAAGTCCCGAAAACACAAGAAGGATCAAGTTCTGTACCTGTCGTCAGTGCCCGTGTGCAACAAAGTAACATTGTCGCAGTCTGCGTGTCTCCTGGTCTGAGTCGCGTAGACACAATGTCCCGCATGCTCAATGCTGATTGGAGTCAAGCTGACGGCAGCACACATCAGCAAGGTGGTGTAGAGAGAGCGTTTTCGTGGCTGGGCCTTTTACTGTAAGCTCTTTGCAGAGGAGGACTCGTTATCTAATTCCATCACATTTGCACACACAGATATATCTTACTGCTTCCCTTATTACATGTATCCACCAAATCACCCAAGGCAGCGATTCAGTCTATTCTCCACGCTCTCTTTCTCCCAACTCCTTTCAAAGTCCTCTCACACTCCCTCTCTTCTGACGACTCCATACCGAGTGCCTCGCAGAAGAGCAACGCCGATGACAACGTCCCGATTTCCACTACGGCAACGCTCCAGCCTACAAACTTGATTCATGAGGAGATCCTCAAACCAGGGGCTCTCTATGCTGAATGCGCTGTCGTCAATCTTGATATCTCCCTTCCTGCCTCTCCGACGGCGAACCAAGACCAAGACAAGGTGAGTTTGAGGAGTAACAAAGGACCGAAAGGACAAATGACGGACGATCGAGAATATGGTGGGGAAGTCGTAGGGAGAAGGGTGTGGGAAGCTTATGAAGCGGCTTTGAAAGTCTGGGATAAGGGTGGAAAGTTGAGGGAATCGGGAAACAAATAGGATCCTCATGCTGCAGACTCACACACATACTCACAAGCAATTGAGGGAGTCATATTAGTCAAAAAGTTTAGTTCTCGTGAAATTGAATGCATTGTATCCTGCTCAAAGTAGACCGTCATGTCCACCTTCAAAGTGAACGCCTTTTGACAGTTTACATCCACCTAACGGGGGGGAAAGACTCTGCCCTCCTCCTCTGTTGTCTCCATTTCGGATGAAAAAAACCCATTCTTCGATCCACTTGACCTCATCCCCCAGGATTTCAGACTCTTCATTTTATTTTATTTTATTTTGGGTTCGAGTAGGGATTAGACCCCCGCTGATCAATTAATCATCGACCAAAAAAAGAAAAAACCAAGGGGTAAAAAAAAGTCCAATTTCTATCTTTTGAACACACGTCTCATGATCGCTGGGCGGGGGGATAAGAACAGACGCTGAAAAAGATCGCCCTCTGAATCTAAATCTTCTGTGCTAATCTACTTTTGCTCGCATCATCTACTCGTCATTATCCCAATTCCCTGACTGCTGGGGAACTTTTGGCCCACCAGCAGGCTTGCTCATGATTATACTGTCGACATTCAGGACAGATATCGCAGCTTCAGTAGCCAACTTCAGCGCCCACTGCTTTGCAGCTAACGAGTCATATATTTTATGCCGATCGGACTGTAAAGTTCCATCTTCTTCAGCCTAAATGAAAAGAAAAAACATTTTTTCCCAGGTCAGTCGTCTCCTCGACAGAACAGAATCAGCTGGATGCCCCCAAAAAACGCACCTCAACATCAACACCAAATGCCTCACCTCCCTTGAGCTCATGTTTTGCCCACAACCTGCTAAGCACTTCATTGCCCTCAGCACCCCCCAGCGCGTTCTCTGCTAATGTCCTAGGTGCCACCTCCAGTGCACTGGCATATTTCTTCACAGCATGCTGCGCAAGTCCCTTCAATCCACTCCCATACGCGTCTACTCTCTTTGCCAGTTCCATTTCTGTTGCTCCAGCACCAGGAACCGTCCTAGGATCCTTGATCAACCCTTTGATCACATTCACGCCATCATCTACAGCACGCTCGAGGTCATCCAGATGGTTTGCCGTAGCCCCACGAAGGACAATCGTCGCAGTCTTGGTCTTTTCACCAGGAGAAGTAGGGTCAAAACCAGCATCACCATCAACAAGTTGACGAAGAACAGTCACCCGATCCCCACCAATCTCAATCGTCTCAAAGATATCCACGTAACCGGCTTCTTCGGGAGTTGGAGCGCCCATGCGAGCAAGGGGAGTGGCGTTGACCACCCGACAAAGTCTTCGCAGATCGAACTTTGAAAGAACTTTGAGGACAGCGATGCCAAACCTATTCAAGTAGTGCAGAGCAAGTTCACCGATAGAAGTACCGGCAACTATGACTTTGACGCCAGAGTCAGCAATTTCCTTGAAGATCTATGAAAGCAGAACGGTCGTCTCAGACCCACGAGAGGCTAGAAGAAGATGATAATATTGCCTTTTCCATATGTTTCTCCTCGCCAGAGGTAAAGTTAAGCATTTCTTCCGCATTCTTGATCAAAACTGTGCCTTTAGTCTCAGTTTGGGCGACGTCCAGTGCCGAAGTAAATACAGCAACTTTAGCCTTGTAGACTTTCCTTACTTCACCTTTAAATCCTTTATTAAAACACTAGTGCACGGTTTGAAACTTGAATGGCATATTACCTTCGGGTTCACGACCAAAGACCATTCCTTGCACAACTTTACTAGAGGCCAAACTACCTCCCATGATTTTAACGACGCGAACGTTGTCTACGTTAAAGTTTTTTGGATTCGGAGGCATCACAGATAAAGCGGCATCAGCAACCAATGACGCAAGTGCCTCTTCCTGGCCATATTGTTTTGACGCGATGGCAGGCTTGAGGGCAGTGACAAGAGAATTACGCGCGAAAGGCTGCGGAAGCTCCCACGTTGACAATGCTGGGATTTAACGGGTCCAGTTTGAAAAATATCAAGGTCTTGAGATCAGCGACAAATGAACGCGACGCACATTCCAGTTCCTTCAATGTCTTGTCCAACCCCAACTCATATCCTTTCGTAACCTCACTCGGGTGTAAACCCATAATCAACAAACTCTCAGCTTTCTTCAGCAGCTCTCCTGCGAAGATGATAACCATATTAGTTGCATCGCCCATCTATAAATCAAAGAGAGAAAAAAATCAGAACAAAAATGAGTACACGCATTCTCAACCTCTTTCAAAAAAAGAGAAAAAAAAAAGACAAGGTGGAGCAGGAAACCTTGAGGTTATTCGAGAATACTTTTTGAAAAAACAGGACTCACCTCCTCTTCTTGCGCCTTTGAAGCCATTACAACAAGCTTTGCAGCCGGATGCACCACCTCGATCTCCCGAATAATCGTCGCTGCATCCGATGTAACAAACAGTCGACCAAGATGGTTGATCACGAGCTTATTCCTTCCTATATGTTGTAAGTCAATATCCCACCGAAACAAAGTGATTTATCTACCATTGGGACCATAGCTTGTCCGCACAAGGTCAGTTAGTTCATTGACTGCTTGAATATTTCTTAGCACGGCATCCTCGAGGCCTTGCGCGTGCTAATCGGTGAACATATAAGAATCAGCCTATATTTGACACAGAAACAAGCCATGGTCACCTTGTATCCCTCATTAAAAAGTTGAATCTGATTAGCCTTGGGTACTTTGAGAACCATCACGTTTGTGTAGGACAGTAAAAGCCAATAAAGATAATATCAATCAGTCACACTGTGACTCTCCAAGGATGTTCAACAACAAACAGAATAGACTAGGGGTAACAACCGAGAGGCTCAAAATAATTCTTGGAACAAAGTTGACTAGGAGGAAGGGGTGAGAAAATAGAATGCTCTTGTATGAGTACACGAATTGCAATTTCAACAGTCAAGAAAAAATTCCAAGGAGCAGCAAAAAAGGGGTATTAGCCAAGGGTATAAGAAAACATTAGTCCTGAGAACGAGGAAATTATCGCAGCTATTCCGATGCGGCGTCTGACGGTTTGACCTCTTCCTCTTCCTCATCTTCCTCTTCCTCTAGAATAGGTGATTCCATGCCATCCTCTTCAGAATGAACTTCGTCTACTTCAGTGTCAGCCTCATCAAAAATAATATGGAACTAGAGAAATGTCAGCAAATGGGACTCATTTTTGTCAAAAAGATAGCACACGTGGGTGATGAGGGCCTTGACAAGCCTGTGAGATTGACCCATGTTGTTCAAAATGGTGACAAAGTCGTTTTGGGGTGCACGTAAGAGGTTGGGGCTGAATACGATTGCAAGCGCCTCGGCTGTCATCTGATTGTTTTCTTCATAGTCAGTGACCCTGATGACAATTATCAGCGAACACAATATTTTCCAAAATCCTTCATCAAGCCTACTTGTCAAGGTGTTCTGCAACACGCTTGAGGAGATCAAATTTTGCCTGAGGAAGTGTCTGAACGACGCCTCGAATAGCAGATAGACGATCCTCAAGGTTTTCAATTCCTAGTGAAGTATCAATCTCGTTTCTTCCAGCTTGGTATAAGGGAACCCACTCATGGCATTCATAATATCATGATAGGAGGAAGGGGGAAATACAGGTTCTGGCAGAACTCTGAACCACGCCTTGACAAGGTCGCAGACGGCGTGAATATCATTAATATTTGTGATAGGGTTTTCGCCTAAGTTTTGAGGTCAACCATCAACAGTCGAATGAATTGTCAGCACGTCATACCGCGATTATACGCGTCCCTGAGCGAGTTGATCTCAGAGACAGCACCAGCGATACGATCTACAAGCAACTCAGAAGGCGAAACACCAGCCAAGAGGGGAAAGCTCACAAATGCCAACCTCGCTCAAGCCACGCGACTCGACCTCACTTAGGCATTGATCTATTATGATGGGGACGGTGCCAGGGGAAACCGGTCCACCTGCAGCTTCTCGTTGCAACAAAAATTCAAGTTCGACGCCAAATACTACATCTCAAAGTCAATCCAAGAAGCCTACAACGCCCATCAAGCTCGGTACTTACCAGCATGAGGATCTCTAGAAGCAACGATAGGCTGCTCGTGGATATGATCCTGAATTTGCGGCTTGGGACCAAGATAGGTCAGCCTCCTCTTTGCCGCCGTACTTGTAACCTGGTTGATTATCTCTAACCACCTGTTCATCTCCTTCTTATTCGCTGCCTGTAGGATGTAATGACCACCATCTTCGGTATTCAGCTGAAAGGTGAACGATCTCTCATTGTTGATGAATTGTGCAACCTTTGCGTCCATGATGCTAAGCACCAACGAAGGCTTCCCACTGGTTGGAAAATCTAGTTCCTCTAAGGTCTTTTTCACACCACCGCTCGACACCAATAGATCAGCGCCAAATGCACTTGAAATCGGACGCATGAAGCTCAAGAATGCCGACATGCTTTTCTTATTTCGGTGTTGCTTTTGTGCAACCGTAGATGATTGCTTCTTCGGTCGCATTGCCTTGTTGAGCATATCCTCCCTTTTGTCATTCCTCGAAAGCTCTTGCAGCTTCTCCTTCTGCAGTCTTGATCGCAAATTCCTGTCTCGTCGGTTCTTCTCCACCTGGAATGTGACAAGCTTCTGGAAAGGTTTCGCAATCTTCTTCATAGAGGATGGTGCGCCCACGCCAAGAGCTTCCCTTATCGACTCTTCCCGTATACCACGATAGTCGAACTGGAGGGGCAACACCTCTCTTTCAATCACACTCAATCTATCAAAGCTTCGTCGGGTTACTTCTCCTGATTGCAAAGTCTTGCGCGGGGAGGGAAGCGAAGTTGCTCGGTTAACAAGGTTGCATAGATGCCTTCGAAGTAAGATAATTAGCCCCGAACCCTGAGCATCAAGAGTAAATAAATGTTGACCTCCTCTTATCAAAGTTAACTAGGTTCTGTCCTTCTTGCGTTGAAGCCTCGAGGACATCAGGAGATGCAATCACCTCCAGCATCCTTTCAATTAACCATCCAATATCCACCGTTAAACAATCTCTACTATTCGTCGATTGAACAAGTGGCTTTGCCAACAATCCTGCCACTGATTCACAGGTACATCCTCGATTGTATGCGATATATTGCCATGGGCGCTGATGTATCCGACTTTCAACACTGACAATTGCCGAGGTAATGACTGCCTCAACGAAGGAGCGAACACATGGTTGCTCAATATGATGCGATGTGTTCGGTTCAGCATTCCTCATTCTCGCAACTTCAATTGCTTGCAGCAATAACTCCATCCTCATTTGTCTCCCCCGCAGACCCAATTTCGGCGTGACAAGCTTGGCAATCAGCCACTTCCGAATGATTGCAAACGCACGAATGCAGCTCCGTATGGATGGGGGCAAAAGTTTATAGAGTGTGTCTTGGATTATTCCAGATAACAGGCTAGATGGTTCAACTTCTTGAATATGTGTATACATATTCTGGATTTCAATCATCTCATCCGAATGACTAATCTCTCGAGACGAGAACCATCCAGTTTTATCCGAAGTTTGGACTTCAAGTAGGTCGGCGGTGACATACAGATCCTTGACCAAACAAGCATCAGTTCCAGAAGAGATACGTTTCCAATAAAAGAAAGCATACCTCTTCTGTCACGTTACTTTGAGCAGCTCGGGCCATTCCATCGATATTATCGACCAGCTCTTCCGCATTCATTCCATCCAGGTCTGATGGCTCTCTGTTGTTCAAACCTCTCGTTCGTCCAGCACTCATAGCGTCGAGTGCTCCTGTAATAGCACTTGCACTCTCTCGCCTTCTACGCTCAAGGTGTTGAGCCTTCGTAGTGGGCCGCTTCGTTTGGACGTCAAATACTCTCTGCAACATTGCCTTCGTATTGCTCAGCCCAATCCATGCGACTTCCACATCTTCTTCAAAATTCTCTGTCTTGAATACTACATGATCCGCCGAACTGCTTAGGAAACTGCTCAATGCGATGTACAGCTGTTGGTCATCCAATACATCCTGGGCACCTCCTCCTATGGTCAACCAGTCCGAGATTAATTCAAGAACCCGTGTCCGTGAAGCCAGGACCTCAAGATAGTCAGCAACCAAAGGCGAAGACCCAGAAGGCTGGACCATTATATACATTTTGCGAAGCAACTGCAGAGAAAGAATAAGCCATCAGTCAATCAATCAGAACCATCAGGGATTGACATCGCTTCCAAGCGTAACCTGTCAAAGAAGATAGGCTCACCTCAAAGAAAACTAACGGCGTCAAAAAACTCCTAAACACGTTCCACCAAACTCTTGCAAACTCCATCCTGTCCACCACTAATTCCCTCGTCATGCCCTCTTTCAACGCCATTTCCCCGTTATCATCCGCCACTGAGACAAACACATTTCTCAGTCCATGTGCTAAAACTGTCACTAGGGCATTCGTTGTCCCGGCTTGCACCGACACCCAAAGCGGAGGATCTGATGATCTTTCTGACACAGTGAAAGTAGGTTTCCGTGACAACGAAGGCAGAGAATTTCTCTTTGCTATGCTTGTCCTCCTATCCAGTCCGTGTGAGCTTGTGGGCTTGACACGAATAGATGGAGCTCGATTGATTGGTTTATCCCTTTCCAGACCTATCCCAATGCTCGACCGTCCATCCACAATTGAGCTAGGAGGTCGAGATGGTGCTCTTGATGAAGGCCTGGATGTCGATTCCATCCCACCAGGCTGGACAACAAGCATCAACTCTCCATTATACAGACTAATCACCGTCCCTCCTGTACCCAAAATTGATCTCTTCGTCGCCTCATATGCATTCTGTTGTGCTGAACGAAGAATGCGAAGTTGGGGATCGATACCAGCAGCGCCACTACGGAGATAATGTATATCAGGCGCGTCACTGTCTACCCTTCCTCTGATGAGCTGACTACGGTCAATGAGAGCCACTGATGAAAGCGATTCAGGAAATATGAGTGGAAGAAGCGAAATATTGAGGGGTGCATTGGTGACACCAGGGGTAGCTTTGGCCCAAAAGAACGGTTCAAACAAACCCTTCCTCCTAGGCTCCGCGGCCAATGATAAAGCCATGAACTGTTCCATTTTCTTCAACTTCCCAGCCATGCTCCCTTTCCCGCCTCCCTCACTTGCCATCTCTTTCCAGAATCTAACCATACCCTTAATTTCCTCCGAAATATTACCCTGTTCAATTTGCGGTTGCTTCAGGCATGTTCCAACAGCAAGACGAAACGAAGAAAAGAGCGAGTGAACATTCATGAGCACGTTGACACTGAGCATTTGATCATCTTTGACTTTTGCCAACTCCTCGCTGATCTTGGCACGTATGTGGCCTCCCCATGGTGTTATTTTCGGCTCACCAATAGCCACAGGCATATTCATCCCAATTTTTGTAGTTGAATGTAGTCCACCACCTCCACCCAATCCGGTACTGAAAAATTGTTCACCAGGAATACCAGGAGGGTAAACCCAGCTCTTGATCGCCTGTAAGGCTAATGGATCAACCCGCCTCCACACTTTCTCCAACCTTGCGACCGGTCGGGCGCACAATGCTTCCACGATTGCTTTCCACGAACATTCATCCCCATTCATCCTGCACAGTTCCCCTACCTTAGCCCATACTGAAATCATTTCTGACCGTGATTGCACTCGGGCAGTCTGTGGCTGGGTACTGGCACCAGAGCCGCCCCGTCCGGGGTGGTTTTCGGTTTTCCCTGGTTGTAATGTATGATGTTGATGTTGAGAATGATAGAGAGGGGAAGTATCGCCAGTAAAAATTTGCAGCAAGATGAATTTTGTCAGCCAATGCGGTTTCTCATCAGTCCCAAATGCCGAATCCAGCTCCTTCGCTTTCTCACTATCTGAACTTTCATCCGGATCATTCCACTCGCTAGGAAGCAAATATTCGCTGGTCAATACACCCGGTACACGATCGACCACACTTCGATGATACAACGTCAAACTTTGTGCCATAACATGAGGATCGGACGTCAATGGCACTTCTCGGGTTAGGCCCTCATCCTGCGACCTGGAAGTTCTACCCGGATATGTAGATTGGCGCATTTGTGATGGAGACGGTGGTGGCTGTTGCGGTGCCGATGGTGAAGGAGGGAGTTGATTTTCAAACGTTCGTAGATCTAGACTCTGTTTGTCCTTTGTCGTAGAATCCGACGTGGTTGACGAAACAGTCGACTTAACGTTACTCCGTGTACTCACTACTGTCGATTCGTTGCTTATTTGTAAAGCCTCCATGAGCGACACAAATTTTCCACTCGCCTCATGTGGTCGTGGCGAAAACGTGTCCAGATTCGGCGAGCCTATATCTGCAACTTCTCCGTGCTCAATTGATAGACTTGCGAGTTCACAATCCAGTGTTTCTTTCACCCAGTCCCCCCATCTTTCATGCTCTACTTCCGCGACAAAACCTAGATATTCCTTGACCAACCACTTTACCCAGTCTCTCTCCTTCTCCTTCTCCTCCTTCTCCTCATTTGCTCCTGAGATAAGATATGCACAACATCGCATGAATTCCGACTCGAACACTTGTCGTCCTACGATATTCGGAAGAGAGAGGAGAACGGATGATGCAAAAGACCTCCAGGCAGTAAAAACATCAGCTTCCTTAGATCTCTGCTGAGGAGTATCGGAAGGATTTTGTGTGAAAGGTTCACGAGGAAAAAATGTTGCTCCAAAAACTGCTTCATGTATCAACGCCTCGGAAGTTCCTTTCTCTAATTTCCCATATTGAATGTCTCGCACGAGATCGGGATGTACTCTCCTCCCCCAAAACGCTCTTTTCTTTTTCCCATTTATGCCTGTTACATCTCCCTCCTTCTTGTTCTTGCCGCTACCACTTCCAAGCACAGAAGAAGGATCCTTTTCCCCGATGCCATCAATTTCGTCGGATTCATCTTCCAAGCTGGGTGGTACGAGTCCAGTGGGAAACAATTCCTTGATGCCGGCGCTTCGGTCGCTAGGAGCTTTGTAGAAGAATAGCTTGGTTCCCTTTAACTCCAATTTATACGCTTTCCAGCCTTTCGCTAATGCATCACCCCGAGTGAAATGAGACTGGCTGTGATAGTAGAAAGGCGAACCATGAGAAGATGAAGGTTCAGCGAGGCGATTGATAAAACCGGTGTGATATACAATCTGCGAGGCGCGTCGTGCGTTCAATCTTGATGTTTCACCCTCAGGCGGAACGGGGGACAGATCGGATTTGGGTTCGTTGATGATTGGTGGAGCAAGGAGAGTCGTCCTATTTGGGTGTTGCGCGGTGGATCCACTACCCTGATTCGCATCACGATAATTTCCTGATCCAGCGGTGAATGGAAACGTAAATCCCGGACGAGTGGGAGTCGAAGCCGTTGTTTGTCCGTTTCCGTGTCCATGTTGTCGTGGTTCGTTAATAGTTTCTTGCCCTCCTCGAGGTTGTAGTTGCTGATACTGAGCATCGGCCTCGCGCTCATTAGATCCTGACCCCTTTCGTTTCGGACCTAGGACTAACTTTGGGTTGGATAACTTTGACGGAAGTTTTGGCGTGAAAGAATACGAACGTGTATGCACATGAAACGGTTTTGTTTGCGGTGCCATTGACTGTAGCTGAGGTTGACTCTCTGATTGTGTCTGCGTTGAACTTGAACTAATAACATCCGTGTGAGTGATGTTAATGACGGGATTATTGAGATCAAGGTCTGTATCCATAGGATCAGACTGAGGCGGAGACACCGAGATCGATACAGCTGGCAGTGTTGTGCTTTTCCCTACAATTGGTATTTGAGTTGATCCTCCTTGGGGTTGATGAGATTTTGGGACGGGGAAAGGATGCTGCGCGGCATGATCGACATTAGGCGAAGCCGGGCCAGGGGAAACCAAGGCACTAGCGCTGCTTCCACTCCTGCCTCTGTATTCCGCAATCTTTTCCCGAAATGACACATTATTGAGAGTTGAAGACAAGACTTGGCTCAGATCGTCTGCGGAACGTGACCAAGGTTTACGTGATATTGAGCGTAGATCAGCAAGAGGCGACGAAATGGACCCCCGTGTTGCGGAGACAACAGGACTCGCAGGAACACTTGGCGAGGGGTGAACATGGCCATGAGAAGCATGAGGGGCCTGGGACAGATTAAGCACAGACCTAAGTGAACGGTTCGGAATGTTGAAGTGCCAAAACTTGGATTGAGGGAGCAGCTCACCGACTTGCAACATAGCCGTCTAAAATAGGCCTCGGATCTGTCGGTCTGGAAATTTTATGTTTCCTCGCACCGGCAGCATTAGTTGACCTGACCTCTGTTGAGGCTGCAGCAGGGCCAGTGGACGAAGGAGGAACTTTTGAGGTGGATGCAGAACGCACGAACCATGACTTGGGTTTTGCGAATAGATGGGCGAGACCAGAGGGGGACGCTGAGCGCGACGACAGACTGGGTGAAGATGGTGGATTGGGGGCAAGAGGGTCTGGAGGGGGTGCGAGTGCACTGGGCAGCGCTGTGCCTCTGCGTCGATTCATAGAGGAGGATGTAAAGGAACAAACAAAGCAAAGTTGTTGTTTGGTGTAATAATCTGCATTCTTAATGGCTTGTCACAGCTGTCAGCCCAGCATTGTCATATCCTCTCAATAGACTATAAATACCATTCTTTGTCGTTCATAAATTCCATTACCAATGTGTACTGACTGCCAGTCATGACACAAACACATGCTACAACATGTTCGGGTATCTCCTGTCGACTTTATCAAGCATCATGGGGATAAGAGGGAAGCGAATAAATTTGTTAACGTTAATCCGACAAGGGTAGAATAAACTAGTCTCCTAGCCGAGAATGTCGGGACTAAGTCATCTTACCAGAGTCATTTTCTCCTCCATCAGGTTGTCTCATCACATACAAATCACAAGAGCTCACCTTGCCGACAATGTTGCATTGATTATCCCACGCAGTTAATAATCTAAAAACTCGTGTTCGTTGTTGGGCATTCTTCTCGCCCCCGAAATTACGTTGATTTAATCTCCTTTCATTCCCCTATCAATCTGGCGCCTTCATCCCCGAACAAGGTTTGTTGCCCCTGACGAGTAGCGGCGACATGAAATAGAAAATACACGTACCTAAACTTGAAGCCAGAATCGTCCCCAGATTGATGCTCGATCTGGCGAACAATCATGTCTGAAATGCTACGAGCAACGTCTACATCCTACACTTCTCCGAAAAATCTTTGTGAATCAACTACCATGTGCCATGTGCATAGCTGAAGGCCAGTATGCAATGTCCTCGAAAAATGGACATCTAACACTTTCTCTCTCGGGCGTTGCCTTGACAGATCGACTAAATCTACTTGACTGTGAACGTTTTGGACTCCTTAACATCTTCTTTTCCATTTTAGGCCTCTTGAACGCCGCAAATTAGCCCCTGGTTGTTGTGTCAAACGTTCATGCGCACCCCACCGTACCACAAATGTCAATGTATGGTAATCCGCTCAATGCGATTCAAAGTGCCCAGCTCTCAGTCGATCATCCTTTAAAAGTCTGTTCACTGTTCAAGTTCGACTACATCATGATACACCTGAGACAGTCCCAGCACTATCACCGCAGTCATTATTCGTCGCTTCTAGTCTCGATGCCGAAAGTGAGAGTCCTAGTGATGAAAACACTTCAGTGCCTGAACTTCAAATGCAGTTGAACTTCAACCCTCTCAACATAATGAGTGAGATGATGGCATCATATCCACTTCCGCATCAAGAGGTGATCGACATATTGATAGTATATTGATAGATCCAATCAGAACATGGAACATCTTGATGCTTGTTCCTAACGTCCTGCTCGGCTAGAAACCTACAGACACATATCATTCAAATTCTTTGCCTTACGATAATCATCCAAGATTTTGTGGGACCTTGGAACTACAGGATGACATACAAAGAGAAAAGCACAAAAGGAAAACATAAAAAGACGACAAGAATAAGAAACAAGCTAGCTCAGTCGCAGGAACCGGAGAGCAGTTCTGCCTGAGGTATATTTACTCTCCACTAACCACATCGGACTGCAAGATAACCGTAGGCTTCAGCAAAACAGCTTCATCCCACTCCCCAACCCTACTAGGCCTCTTCACAGCTTTGACCAACCCCAACTTGGTAGTACAAAGCACCCTATCCCTACTCGTTCCTCCAATCTGCTCGTCGCCGACTACTTCCATGGTCACCTCAGTGTAGACCACATCTGGTGCTATGTATAGTGCCTCTAGATCGCACTGGACAATCTCTTCTCCGATCACCCTGTTCAATTTCTTCGCTTTTTCCAACACTTGTCCGATCTTTTGGCCGAACGTCTCGATCAGGTATTCTTGTAGCGCTGTCGAATCATTGTGCCACCCTGCTGTGAGGATGATATTAACGAAGGCGTTGACCATGTAGATCGTTAGATCTGGTTCTTCAGCGAGCATCCTCTGGAGGTGTATGCGAGTAAGCGCTCGCCAGCGTCCTGATACTGTTTGATCCTCTGACAATTTAAAAAGATATAATCAGCAGAGATCAAGCGTATGAAGACGCGATGTATACCCACCAATCTCTCGCACTCGGGCGTATACTTCACTTAACAGGTGCTCATCTTCCGGATTCTCGAAATACCAGGATGAAATGATCCAGTGCATGTACGCAGTCATACTTGCCTGCAAAGCTATCCTCACTGCATCCTCGTCCCCACCAGCGCCTGGCCGCTGAGGCGTTTGCAATAATTCCACCATGTTCAGTCCAAGGATCTCTGTCGCCCCTAGGATAGCTTCCTTCAGTTCATCTGCTGTGTCTTCAGAGGGAGCAGGCCGGCCGGTATTTACAAAAGCTCGCGCGATTGCATGTGCTACCTCCATGATTTCTTCATTGAGTGCTTCGAGAAGAATAATCACTGCATCCTCGGAAATGGTATCCCGCACCACCAAGTAGGGGTCAATTTTCCGTTCTCCATTTCTCTTCTCTTCTTCAGCCTTCTCTTTCTCCTCCAGCTCTTTCTCCAGCCGCTCAACGTCATCTCGCAATCTCTCCGTTTCTTCCATTGCCTTTGCTACTTCTCCCTCCTTCTTCTCCGCCTCCTCGTCTCCCAGCAACTTCCTCAGCCCTTCCGCTTCATCTTTCCCCGTACTCTCGTCCTTGTTCTTAGCCCACTTCTCAAGTTCTATCCCCTCGATTCCTTGTCTCCTGTCATCATTCACTTTTTCCAAAACTAATGAAGCTGGCCAAGCAAAAAAGCTGCCGATTTTCTCCGCAAGATACGATAATAACGAGAGCATATCCGACCCTGTCTGTTCCCTTCGGGTAGATTTCGTAATGAATATCGACCCACTCTCGAACCGTAATGATTGGGGTCTTTTCCTTGAATATAAACCAAAACACGGACACCCGGACCGAATAGTTATAGGTCTCTCAAAAGAAAAGTGATCACAATTGCCGTTCCCCCGATGACAAGTAGAGTCTACTGGATCGTTGAAGGGATGTTAGACGTGGCAATTGTGGTCGTGGAAAGTTTGTTGTAGGCAAGGAAAGCTGTGAGGGGACTGATATTTCCAAAAGAATGTAGCGTTCAGTGTATGTCTGTATGTGTGTGTGTCCGTGAACAGCGCGGCGTGGTCGCGGCGCCGTCTTCTGGTACTCCGTGTCTGATATACTTTGCCTTTGTGCGTGGTAGATACCTGGACTCAGGGCCTTTTGTTTCGAGTTGTCTAAGTGTAATGTATCACGCTAAGATCAGATCAGAATGAAGATATATAGCAGGTCATACCAGGCAATGTTTAAGCCATATGCAGAGTGAATGCCCAGCTAAATTACTGCACAAAGAGTGGGTCATTTTGAAAGCCTTCCAAGAGGAACAAATGGGTGAAGCGCCACAATGAGATACTCAACGATACCAAAGAAAAAAAAAGTTGTTTCTTTTTGCCGGTTACTTGCGGCCAATGTTTCAGAGGAGTACAATCAGGAAGAGATTCAGTTCTTTACAACCTAGGAACTCTTCTCCGGGTTGAGTCAATACGAATGAAAGACGTGCACTACAAGGAGTAATTAGTTAGTAATATGAAACGATATTGATGACACGCACCTTACGCACGCGACGACCTAAGTGAATGAAATGAATTAATGCATTCACAAACAGTCCGGGGAACTGTTGGTCAAATTCATTCTTCTAGGACTTGCACTCGACATTAACCTTCTGTCCTTTTGTCTCATGGAAATTGAGAACGCTGAACTTTGAGTTTTATACCTCCCACCCCCCTCCCTACTCTTTTTTTGTCTCATTTCTGACACCCCAAAGTGATTGCATCAAACCCCTGCGCATTGTACAGAGACACTGTCAAACTCTTTGGTATGTGTGGTGTTACGCTTTCCGGAATAAGCTGGCTTGTCCTCTAAAATGCACGAGGCAACGGGGGCGTGTTGTCGGGACAGTGAGATAAAAAATAGCTACATGTAACATCGTCGACCCTCAACGTTTCATCCACACCCGCGTTTGAGGTACATGCATGCATATCGAATGCAAGGGGTCACTTCTGACGTTCAGCCTCGAGGCTTGAGAGGCCCACACGTTGAGATGACTTCTATCATCACTGATGGTCGGATATACACGCTTTTTATAATATCCATTTCACTTGTCATCGAGTGTCAAAGTGCCCTTCATGTTTGATGGATTAGAAGAACTGGTGTTTGAACTGATCCAACGATAGAGCGAGATATGAGAGGAGAAACAAGCTCGATTGCTCAAAATGGAGGACATGTTGACCCAAATCTCCGCCCAGCGCCCACTGAGCATAGAAGATAGATCGTGTCAACTTAACGAGTCTAATTGTGCTCACAGGTAGGCGGACGTTTACAGCAATTAAAGTCACTTTTTCCCACAGCATTGGGTCACTGATATTTGTGAGCTGACGACATGAATGACATTCAGATAATGGCATTAAGCGATAATCTCCTTCAGAGTCTCCTGAAGAATTACCTTTGACTTCAGTACTCGTTCTCGACCTTCTATCAATTTACTGGTGGTGAGATACAGACCCAGTCCAAGGGAACATGCAACGATCCCCCGTCTTTCCTGCTCCGCTCCATCTTCATTCTCATACTCTAGGTCGGTTAACGATGGATCGTAGGTGTCCCCAGGATTCACAACATAGGGTCGGATGTCAACGGAGGTGATACCTTCTCCAATCATTTCCCGGAGTTTAAGACATTTGTCAAGTAACGGGCCGATACGTCGCTCAAACTCTGTCGCAAGTTCTGTGTGTATACGCTGCAAAGCGATGTAACCGCATAAAACTGGCAGTGCAACCAGCGCACGAATTACAGTACTGGATATCATCGCTCGCGTGTCTGGAGAAACATCATTGGAAATGCCCAAACAAAGGGCTCGCCAACGACCAGCAACAGCTTGGTCATCTGTGGAGAGTTAGTTCCCGAAAGGACTAGGATTCGTCTAGCCTCACTTTGAGACGTAACGTTTATGTACAATTCATTGAAATCTTTGTTCAACTGCAGATCAGCGGGGAACCAAGCCTGGATTATTGCAGAGCACCAGTGCACCAGAATCGCTTGCCATCCAATCTGGATTGCTAACGAGTCTTCCAAGTGTTGGTGCTCTACCACTTGCAAAAATTCAGCTAATGGGCCAACCGACAGTACACGTTCGCGGAACATTTCTCGTCGCTCAGGCTCTTGGAGGTGCCTCTCTGTCACCTGCACCTTGTCAGCGACGATGGATGTTAACTGAAAGATTTCTTCGTTCAAAGCTTCCATAGCTCTAACGACCTCAGCCTGGGACAGGCTGTCTGCCGTGGAGAGGAATTTCTGGGCAACAGCCAGTTCCTTCGTCACTCGTTTTGATTCCTCCCGTTGACTTGCCCTTTGATTGAGCCTCTGCTTCACCTTGGTTATCTCCGCATTCAACTCTCTAACCATGTCCTTCAGCTTTCGTTCATCCTCATGGGCGTTCTCTACGTCGTTTCGGAGTTCAGGTTCGTCTCCTGAATTGCGCTCAAAAACTTTGCTTATACGATTGCCAAGATTTTGAACACGGGTGGAAAAAGACCGTGAGCGTTTGTGAGGAGGGTCAGGCTGTATGGATATATCTTTTTTGGATTTCAAGAAGTTGAAGTTAAACATGGTGGGCTAAAATGTGTTAAACTAACGCCCAAAGACTCGCGCTATTAGAATTGGATTTTCAGCTATTGTACAGTCATGTGATCATTAATCTTAGGGTCTCCTGGAGAATCACCTTTGGCTTCAAAATCACCTCTCTTGTCTGCACGGCTTTACCATTCATATCTCGTGATTTCAGAGTGCAAAAAAGTCCTACGCTGAGAGAGCAGGCCACAAGTCTTTCCTCATTCATCGACTGATCTACCCCTTCGTCTTCGTACTCAAGATCAGCACGTAGAGGATTGAATTGATCCCCTGGTTCGATGAAGAATGGCGAAATTTCTTTAGAAACCACACCTTCCTTCACATTTCTTCGAAATATGAAGCATTTGTCAAGAACAGGTGTGATGCGATAATGAAAGACTTTGGATAGCTCGTTGTAGGACTCTTCCTGGGAAATGTAACCACACAGGGTGGCAAGGGCAAGTGCCTTCTGGATAGCCACATCGGCAAGTGCCCCCCCATGGTTCTGGGGGAGGTCATTAGTAGAGCCTAGTGCTAAGGAACGCCAACGTCCAGCGACAGCTTGGTCATCTGAAGAAACAATCAGCTTGAGGTCATAATATAATATAATATAATATAATGTGCCTTACTATGTGAACTGATGCGCTTGTACATGCGTCTTATGTCCCAGTCAACACGGCTATCTTTAAAATCCCATTTTCGTATTATACCATGACACAAACGGGTGAGGATTGCTTGCCAGCCCATCTGTAAAGCTAGTGTGTCTTGCAGTTTCTTGGATACCACTAATGCCATGAAACCTGGACTCAAGATGTGATGGCCTATCTGCTCTCTACACTTTGCACTTTCTTCGTCTGTTAGATAGCGTCGTTCATGTAAATGGATCTTATCTGCAGCGATGGCTGCCAGCTGAAAAATTTCCTCATTCAGAGCTTCCATATCCCTGATGATCTCCGCCTCGGATAGGCTGTCGGCCGTGGAGAGGAATCTTTGAGAGACAGCCAATTCACCTGTAATCTTCTTCAAGTCTGCTCGCTGAGCCATCCTCTTCTCCCTCCTCCTGCTTGTTTCTGTTATCTCTTGACATAACTCTTGATATTTCTCCAGCAGTTCATGTTCATGTTGGCAAAGCTGCAGTATCTCGTCCTGCAGTTTTTCGGATATTGGATCCGGTGCCAGTTCTGAGTCCTTGAGCCGCTTCAAGCGCTCTTGTACTCGATGTGAAGGCTGTGTAAGTTGGTCCCGATGTTCTCGTTTCTCACCCGTGGTGGTCTTTCCAGGCGAGCAGTTGGTGAGCGTTGCTGGTAAGTCCTGACGGTGCCAGTGAGAGTTGGACATGAAGGTGCAAATAAGAGTCTTCCAAAGTCTCTCACAGAAAGGAGACAGACCTTATGTAGTACCACTGCTAAAGACTGATCTCAGCAGCATTGCAATGATGGGTTCCTAACCCTGACGAGAGAGGAAACATTCACTTCTATAATATTACAAGCAAATTGCTTTTGTGAGATCCATAAAAATCCAAGGTATCAGTACCCAAATGGCAATCAGTGCCTCCCAGCCGAGGACTGCATCTGAAAACCGAGCGACTCGAGAAGTAGTACTCTCGGTCTCGACCGCAATCCTCTAAATTCACCGTCCTCATTATCGCTAATACCGTCTATCCTCAGTCCAAGCTCCGTACTCCCTAATACATGACAATCTTTCGCATCCCCCACCCGCTTTAATCCGACATCGAAGCCGACATCTTGCATTAATTGAGCATCATACTTTTCGCGATATGTAGCGATCCAAGGCTGGAGGTCAGCAGAAATAATCCTCGCTTTGATATTAATTCTGATATTCTCTGCCTCCATCATCATTCTTTGGACGAGGGGCCGCACCTTGGACACATCACCTCCCCACCCAGCAGCAGCAGATATTTGCATGAGTTGTTGCACTATCTGGTCCGAATATTGCGATAGGAAGGTTCTTTGTGGCCGTTGGCCAAATGTGATCTGTCTCCACTTGCCTGCCACCGTTTGTTCCTCTGCATCAAAGTCAGCAAAGAGCCCAATGTGATTATGAAAAATTCACCCTTTTCACGAATGTGGCTGTATAAATTACGGAGTGCCATGTCGAGATTCCTATTTTCAAGGTGCCAGGAGTCAATGAGCTCCATGCAGGATTCGGTGAGAAAAATTTGGAGGATCGCTCGTACGAATATCCGATCATCCAAGCGATTCTCAATTTTCTGAAAAATCAGAGAAAGATTCTTTCCCAAGAATTTCATATTCTCCAGTTGTGCGGCCAATCGTTGAGTTTGTAATGGGGTTTCTACAGCTATCTCTGCTGTCTGAAGGATAATACCATTGAGATTTTTTATTTGATGCCGAACATCTCCTCCGGTCACAGAAGACTGCGTGTTGATCACAGCACGAGCGCTCTTGAGCTCTTTCGACCGCGTTTCGAATAACTCGTCCTCCCATTTCTCCGCATCATCCTTCGCTGTCAGGGATCGCAGTAGCTTGCTTTTGTGCTGAACCTCGGTATCCAAAATTGAGATTCTTTCCATAAGCTCAGCTCTCTCGTTGATTAAAACCTGTCGCAAGTCTTCCCGTCGAACCCGCATGGACTTTTGACGATCCACCACCTTTTCCGCTGTGATGCCCTCTCCTTTCTTATATTTCGGTCTGAGAATGTCAAATGTAGACTGACGACGAGGACAAGACCTCTCTCCAGTCCGCTGTGATTGGGGGACGGGACCCAGGTCCTCATTGCGGTAAGGTCTCTCAGTCGATCCTTTCGGAAGATCGTGTTGAGAAGACCCTATGTTGAAGGTAGAAATTGCATTGAGAATGCGATTCATGAGGAGGATGGTAGATGTGGTCAGTCAGGAAGCCAATGACAACATGTGGTAGGAAATAACCTCCCACGAGTTTTTCACCAGGTAAGGTTCTCATTAGGTTTGATGAGGGGTTTGGAGGGAATTAAAACCTACAGAGGCTACTGGGATTTGCAGCCGGATGAGGAGTCCACATTTTTTGTAGTGGCACTTCACGACATGTTTCTTTACCTCCCGCCGTGTAATCATGGCAATAAGCATGGAACAAGCATGGGTAACAAGGCGCACCTTTGATGATATCACGTAAAAATAGTCAGTGCCCTTTGATTATATCATTTATCACGTAAAATATCTCCACAAAACAATGAACACCTTGAACTACTTCTAAAAAGCAATGGTCCTCCCTTCGTCTATATCATTTATCCTTTCGGAAGAATCCACTCTACATGCACTTCCCCCGCTCCAAATCACCCTTTCACAGCCTAGAATCTGGATATAGGTCAGGTGACACCAAAAGCTGTTGACGACTTAAAAGCCTGTCGGAAACTGCGGAATCTTTATCCTCATACTTTCACCCTGCAGATACTAATATCATGCCGAGAGCGAAACACACAGGAGAACGCAAATTGCTACTAGCCTTCGACCTGGGCACGACCTACAGCGGAATATCGTACAGGTGATAAACGACACAAATGACGCTTGCACTCAAATATAGGTAATTGATCAAATTCCTTAGTATCCTCGACCCAGACCATGCGCCTGAGGTTCAGGGTGTGCATAAGTTGAGTTACTGTAATAGTAACAACTTCTTGCAGCTCTGACACTCAGTCTTAAGGTTTCCGGGGCAAGAGATAGCCGGCGGTAATGCAAAGATTCCCTCCGTTTTATATTACGATATGAACGGGAAAGTTCGCGCTGCCGGTGCAGACACAGAGCGAGATGGTATAGACATCATAGCAGAAGACGAGAATTGGCATAAAGCGGAATGGTAATCGGCTATGTATCAACATCTGTCATGATCCAACTCTTTTGAGGCAGGTTTAAACTACACTTGCGGCCAAAAACCAAGGAATTTACTACTGGTCCTGCAAAAATTCCGGATTTGCCGCCTAGTAAGACGGCTTTGGATGTTTTGTCTGATTATTTTGAATATCTTAACGACTGTGCTAAGCAATGGATCAGAGAGACTCATCCTGGAATCGGGACTAGCATCTGGGAAGGCCCAGAGATTCATTATATTCTCTCACATCCAAACGGATGGGAAGGCCCGCAACAAGCTGTTATGAAAAAAGCTGCCGAGAGCGCAGGCCTTATCACTTCAGGAGGCCGCAATAAGATTACCTTTATAACCGAAGGCGAAGCCAGCCTGAATCATTGTATTGAAAAAGGCTTGATGAACGAGTCTATTAAAGTAAGTTGATAATCCGATCCTCGAAGCTACATTGATTGATGACCTACAATCCAGAAAGGAGAAGGTGTCTGTATTGTCGATGCTGGAGGAGGGACGCTTGATATCAGTGCATATGCAGCAAGCTCAGATGGAAAGACCTTTGAGGAGATCGCGGAAGCCCAGTGTACTTTCCTATACTTTTCTTTTGAAAGCAACATTTTTATCTGTTTCATAGGTCACCTGAAGGGATCGATCTTTGTAACAGAAGCTGCAGGAGAACATCTAAAGAGTAAGTCGAATGTACTTGATTTTGGGTGACACGGGACCAATTCTGGTCAGAAATCCTCAAGGGCTCCAAGTTTGTTAAGGATATCGACGAGATGAAACGGTCGTTCGACAAGTCGACAAAATGCTCATTTAGAGATCCTGCTGACCCTCATTTTATCAGAGGCTGCGGATCAGCTCGTGATAGGGATCCTAAACTAAAAGTCACAGCAGGAAAGCTTCGCCTCGAAGGGTAGGTGAATACGATTATGATATTTATAGATGCTGACTCTTTCTGTAGATCGGACGTAGCTTCGTTCTTTGAGCCTGCGATTAAATGTATCATTGATGGCGTTTTGGCGCAACGTCGTACCGCCCATAAACCTATCAAGGTAAGTAATCGTTCACTGTTTGGTGAACGCTCGCTCACTTTGACATCAATTGAATCCAAGAGCGTTTTTCTTGTCGGTGGGTTTTCGGCTAATGATTATCTCTTCAAACGGGTCAAGGATGCTCTCGAGATGCATGATCTCATGGTCTTCAGACCTGACACTCACCTGTGAGCATCCAACAGAAATTACAACAGGTAGTGGAGTCTCATTTGACGAACTTCTGAATTGCAGCAATAAAGTTGTGGCAGAGGGATCAGTCACCTTTATCCTCGATCACCCTGTTCATTCTAGGGTTTCTCGCCGTTCCTTTGGGACAGAGATATGGATCGGTTATAAACCACACCTCAAAGAACATAAAAAACGCAAATCACAATGTTCTGAGCTTTATTCTGGGGAGCTGGGCATTCCCAATGTTTTTAGCGTCATCCTTCCCAAGGTTTTAATTCAACCCCTTCAACAGGCCAGATAAATTTCCTCATAATTATTGTTTGACAGAATACACAAGTTAAGGAAACCCAGGAATTCCGTTGCACGTACAGAAAAGGCGCTTCGGATCCTCTTTTCTTGAAAACGATGGTTAAGGATATCGTCTGCTATCGAGGGAATAAGAATCAAAAGGAGCATCAGTTCATGGACGAAGATCCAAGTCAATATATCCTGATTATCATAGGGAGACTTCTGACCATAAATTTCAGATAACTACTCGGAAGTTTGTACTGTCAAGGCAGATCTAGCGAATATTCCAATTGCCCTCTGTTTCGGTCCGAAAGGAACGTACTATGAAACCGTCGTCGATATAATTATCTTGTTTGGAGCGACGGAATTGAAAGCTCAGATTGCATGGACGGAAAATGTATGTCCTCATTCGAACCTCGAACTTGACTTTGTGTTGATCAAATCGTCCGGTTTGTAGGGTGTTGAACAAAGGTTCGTCGTAATCCGTCTTCCTCAATATACTATAAGAGACTGAGCAGGATTTTCAGGGGAGACGCAGAGGTCATATATGAAACGGACTGAGACAAGACTCAGTTCAGACTATGTAATGACAGTGTTTGTATTTTTGTATTTTTGTACAAATGTAATTCTTGTGTAAGAAATTAAGTGTGAGAAATTAAGATCGCGTCAACGTTGGCAATCATTCTTAGCTTCTAACGATGTATTTACGCATAATACTTGACTTTCATCTGTCCAAATGTCCACCCATAGCTCACAGGCAACCATAAATGAGCTCATTGCAGGAAGTTTCGGCGGTGCAGCCCAGGTTTTGGTCGGACAGCCGTTGGATACGATCAAGACTCGCGCACAGATAGCACCCAGTCAGTTGGTTCCCTCTGTCTTTGTATACACTGAAATTTTCTATCCTCTGCCACAGAGGGCATGTTTGTGAGTTCATACCTTCAATAATGATTGCCCAACTGGAGGTAAATTATCCCCAAGAAAGGACCTATGGACATTCTGGCCCAAACATTGCGCAAAGAGGGTTTTTTCGCTCTATACAAAGGTCCTTTTTTCAAGTCTCTTTCAGCCTCTTTTGAGTTTAGAACATTCAAATTCCAGGAATGTTAAGTCCCCTTCTCGGGATTGCTGGTGTCAACTCGCTCCTTTTCGCTGCCTACGGCACCTCAAAACGAATCATCTCGCCCTTTCCCGATCTTTCATTGAAACAGATAGCTGTTGCAGGCGCTATGGCAGGTGCAGCCAATGCTATACTCGCGAGTCCTGGTGAGCCAAGCAGGATATTCTTCCCGTCTGTTTCTGACTGATTCAATACTAGTGGAAATGTTCAAAGTCAGAATGCAAGGACAATACGGAGCAGCTACTGATAAACGTTTAGGAGCTGTTGTTAGCGAAATGTGGAGAGATTGGGGCTTCCGGAAAGGCATTATGCGTGGGTATTGGGTAACGGTTGCCCGTGAAATTCCTGCATACGCCGGGTACGTCCAAATCATCACTCATTTCCGTCTGTCCGACAAACTAATGAAAAACAGGTTTTATTCAGGTTTGTTCTACCTTCTCTACCGTGTCCGCCGAGGGCTCATGATATACTCTTAGCATTCGAATTCTCCAAGCGGTCTTTTGCAAAGAAATATGGAAATGATATCCCAGTATGGGCGCTATTGGCCTCTGGATCAACAGGTGGTGTAAGTATTGATATCTGATGCAGCTTTCGCTGGACTTATGTAATTCCCGAATAACTGAAGGTTTCGTACTGGCTCGCATGTTATCCCTTGGGTATGATTTTCTATCCATAACAGCCAAATTCTCATTGATGTGCTAGATGTGGTCAAATCTCGTATCCAGCTCCGTGCGGAACCTCCAAAAGGCTTACCAATTCGATACATTATCAGGGAACTTCGGGAGATAGTCACTGAAGCAGGAAGGTAAATATCTCCAACAAAATTTCAGCTATCGTGGCGCTTAGAACGATAAAAAGTATGAGTGGTCTCTTCCGTGGATTGACACCGTCATGTGAGTGATACGCTCATTTGTACGAAACATATTGACGATTCGCTGCTCAGTGCTCAGAAGGTGAACCCATCTCGTCAAATTTTCATGACGACACTCATATGGTACGGCAGTATTCCTGCAGCGGGCAGTACCTTCGCCGCGTTTGAACTAACAAGAAGTGCGTGTTCATTAATGCCCAACATATTCAGCCGCTCAAGCCTCACTGTTAGATTATCTACTCCAAGTCACCGGCGCTTGATGTTCAAACTCCAAGACAATCCAGGCAGCCCGTTGCTTTATATTTGTTATGGATGTTTGATCGGGCCTTTGGAAGCAGTTTCAACTCCTTTTCAAACGAGCAAGACTACCTTGTGATAAAATAGAATGCTTGGCGAACATAATGTTCCAATTGGGTCCTGGACAAAGAACCAACAGGTTGACTCGGCCAGTACTACTACGTCACTCAGGCCCTTGTTTTTTTTCAAGCGCTTCTCATTCTACACTTCTGTTATTGATAAACCTTTTCTCCGGACATGACGACCCGTCCACTGGAAAGCGAAGAACTACGGCGACGAACTAATGGTAAGCTCTCTAATCACCTGAGTCACAAAATTGAGATTTGGCTTCGGCATAATTATAATGCTCCAGTCTACTATTTTCAAGGGTTCAATGATCAATGAGGGAGGATATTGTTCATCAGTATTAATGGTCTAATTCAGCATGCAATTGACACGCTCTTTTTCGGAAGATATACAACACCTTAGCTGCGAATCGTGCCCAACGTCTTCGTAGAACCTGCCGTAATGATAAAATCAGCTTGAGGACTCTTCAAAGGAGGATGTTTCTTCAGGCAGTTGGCAATTATGTCTTTTTGCCATTGCACTGGTTTTGATACGGTCTGTGTTATCCAGTTGCTATTTTGGGCCCCACTCTTCCCATACAGGTCACTTGACACTGAGTTCCAATAAGATTTATTATGATTTGATTATGATATCACCACTTAGTCAGAGGGCCTTTGTTGGCCCTTTCTCAATCACACCCAACTTCGAAGAGCTTCTTGAAAGAAATTGATAGCATGACAAGTATATCCGAGTCCTATTTAGGTGTATACAATGTTAGGGATGGGCAGATGTCTATCCCAGAAGAATAAATTGAAGATCCTGTCAATGCGATTGCGACTGTCAAAATAGTCCTCGCAAGCTCTGATCTGCCATTCCCCTGAGCTCATCCCGCGCCTCTCTCGCGGGTCGTGAAATTATTGGCTTTTCGTTTGCAGCATTCTCAAGCGTTTTTTGAGCAACATTTCTCAGCAGCCCAAGTTTTTGGAAAAGGTTGGGTGAATCATCCTGGCTCTCGAAGCCATCGTCCGGTTTGAGAACTGCTCGTAAAACATGAGAGGATAAAACAGAAGGCTGCGTCCCGCTCGTTAGGTATGTCCTAGGGGTGACGTATGAATTTCTGAAGATGATTCTGAACAGAGATCACATACTCCACAGTTTGACGAAGCGATTCAGGTTGATCCGAGAGTGCCACAACAAGCAGACCAAGCGAATGACAAAATTGTTCTTGTGAGCAGGTCAGCCTGACTGCTGCGAATAATTCAACACGAGTTTTTACCTTCGTAACTTGCTTTGAAGCTATCGGAGATGAGGTCGACACAAGCTTCTCGTGCTTTATCTCCAAGATTTTGTGAAGCATTCCACACCACCTTTGCCAATGCGAAAACAAGACTACTTGCAATAGCATCATCACTACTCTTCACTCCAGTAATAAGCTCGGTGATCACAGGGTCTACGCGGGTTTGGTGTTTCATCAGCTCGCCTAGGGCATTAGCTGCTCGGCTACGAACAGTGTTGCTTGATGGATCGCTCGCACTCTTCACAAAGGTGCGTTGTAATTGTGGGAAGAAGGGTTTGACAAATGCAGGTATGCGTTCTAACATAGAGGTCAAGGCACTAAGGATGGCGACTTTGACGCCAGGGGGATAAGTAGCTGCTTGTGTCGCTACACGAATGAGTGGACCTGTGAATGGCACGACAAAAGGTTTGATAGCACTTTCCTCTGTCCTTTCTACCAGATCCCCAATAGCATACGCAGCCTGTTCTCGTTGTTCATTGCTTCCCGTTGTGAGGCCAGCAATAATGACTGGGACTGTGGGTGCAATTCCCTTTGGGAGGCTAAAACCAGGGACGAAACTACCAGGTGTTCCTGTAGATTCTATACTTCTGCGGAGTGGAACAACTAATGGCTCTAACTCATCCTTAGGAACCGACTTGATGAACACATCTAGCGCACGCAAGGCTGCTGTGTGAACGGAAGCAGCCCGATCTTCCATCAGAGAAACCAACTGACGAATCCAGTCGATACGATACAAAGACGCGTCGAGCCCGGATACCTCACAGAAGATTGCGTACAGGTCGCAGGCACTGACCCTCCGCTGAGGATGATCAGCTTTAGCCCTGATAATTGTTGAACAGTGTCATCTTTTGGGTAAAGTTTAAAACTTACCATCCAAGAAGCACCATCATTAAAGTATTCAATCCTTCAGCATCGCTAACAGAGGCAAGGAGTGCCCTGATAGTGTCACCCAGAGCTTCTTGCAGTTCTTCATCTTTATCTTCTTCCAACACCCGAACAACAGTGCTCATGATCACATTCAACTTCCGACTCAAGGCATTTCCAGCAACAGTGACAAGGGCTGCCAGGGCCCGGGCATTGAAAACAGTCATAGGAATAGCAGTCAGTGTTGGTATCAAAACCGGGAACACTGTCGCGGCTCGAACCTGAATAGAAGTCAGCGTCATTGATTGTACCACTGCAGACTTACAGTCATAACTTCACGAAGTGCTTGGAGTGCAGTTCCAGATCCCTTTCCAGGCTGCCGTAGTGCTTCAAGAAGAGTTGGTATTGTTAGATCAATAGCTCGTCCACCAATATGTTCTTGTAGGACATCAAAGGCTTGGGCAGCCGCAGAGCGAACGTTAGCCTCATCGTCAACCAGCGAAACACGGACGATGGTGATGATATCATCTTCATGACCTTCCCTTTGACTACCAGTCGTGCTCCTCCTGGATAAGGGATGGGCATAAGCACTGAGGACTTTACAAGATCCCAAAGTACGAACATAATCTCGCTGAGAGTCAGACAAACGCCCTCTCGTGTTCTAGTATCTGTTGACTGTGCCAATATCTTCAAGAGTCGTATGATCTCGCCGACGATTCTTTCTCCAAACTTGCGTGAGATGTCGGCAACAGTTCTTCCAGCCGTCTATAATCCATTTAGTCCGTGGAGGAGAAATAAACAGGGGTGAATGGTCACCTCTTGCTGTTCGGGTTCACCACCGGATATGACGAGTATGATTTGATTCAAGAGCTCAGGAAGTATTTCTCGAACTGATCAAGATGAGAATCAGTTCCGCTGTAGGATGACAGGAACTGACCTGTCTTGGGTGTGTTGTGTACAAGGGCCTTCCAAATTTGCATGGAAGACTGGCGGACAATAAGAACGCCATCTTGACGAACAAGATACAGAACCGACAAAATACGGTCCCTACGTTCAGAACCAAGCACCTTAGTCAGCGCACGACGCGAAGACTCTGCGACTGCTGCATCAGCCTCGTCTCCTTCCTCATCACCATCGGAGATTTTCCCGGATATTCCCGACACCTTGAATAAAAGCTCTCCGACAAGAGTGATGGAAGATTGCTGGACAAACAATCAGTAATCGTCCTCGCCGCGATAATATCAGGCTTACTCTGATACGCCATCCGGGATCAAACATCCCGCGTTCGAGCTCAGGTAAGAGCAGGTCGATTGCTTTATTTGAGTAATTTGTAACGACCATACGACCTGCGCGCATGGCTGCTTCACGCACATGTTCTTCAGTGTCAGAAAGGCCGCCAAGGATTGGTGGAATAATCTTGGATAAGTGGGGCTGAAAACGGGTTCCGAATGTGGCTGGTAGATAGACGAGCAAGGACATAAATCCTGCACGAACGGTTGATCTTGGAGATCGAGCATTGACGATGATATCTGGCAGCAGACCTTCCATCCGTTCCATTCCAAGGCCTGCGAGCACCTCACTAAGACCTTGAGCAGCCCCTTGTCGGTCCACCCCAGATGCATCTGATTTCAATGTGCGAAGAAGGCTAGGCACGAGATCTGGGAAGTGAACCTCCCCAAGTCGCTCAACCAGGGTACCAAGGGATTTAGCTGCCGTAGCTCGAGCCTCTGGTACAGGGTCAACGAGGACTTGGTGAACAAGCGGCAGGAGATTGTCGAGATATGGGACAAAATCCTTTGATTCTGTAAGTGAAGCAAGGTTGCCAACAATTTGAGCAGCTTTCTTTTTTGTTTCTGCACCTCTTTCCTTCAGACCTCGCTCAATGATTGGAATAACCTGACTTATTCTCAGTAAGACCGACAGCCATAAGGAGTCATCCTCACCAGGGCCAAAGACGAGTGATCGATATAGTGCATGAATGACATTTTTAGTAAAGATGCTAGAGCACTCGGAGTCTTCAAGGGGTCTACCAATGCCTTTAGGAGTGTAGGGACAAGGGACTGGATCTCTGGATTGCTGATAACTTCACCGAATTGCTTCAAGCTCTTGTTCGCAGCAGATTTGACTTGGGCATGAGAATCCATGAGGACGCCAGTGAGGCGTGGGATGACGATGGGGAGGGAAAGAGAAAGCTGCTTGGGCGAACAATAAGCCATCATGCCTAATACCTCGATGCAGCCTTTCTTCGTCCTCCATTGCTTCTCGTTCAACCCATCCAACAGTGTTGGCAGGATGAGCTTGAGCCCATACCCAGAGAGTATACGCATAATCACTCGGGCTGCATCTTGAGCAGCCTCGCGAACATCATTCGAGGAGTCGCCAAAGCCATATAGAAGGACTGGCAGAACAAAAGTTATGTAGGGCTCAAACAGACGTCCAAGAGTACTGGACAGAGTCTCAAAAGCAAACATGACACCTTGACGAGATTCATATTGCTTCTTCTCTTCGGAAGCAGTCTTGAGCCTCACAATGACGCTGAACTCTTTCATGCCTGCAATCCCGGTACCACGTAAAATACCCGCCAGTCCATATGCAGCCCCACGGCGAGCAGCGTACTTGGGTGCATTGAAGAGTTGATCAAAGAGATGATCGATCAGGGAAGAAAGCCTAGATTGCATCAGTCTGACCAGTGGAGAGAGGCAATCAGATACAGCCATTTGAACTTGCTCAGACGGTGTTGCTAGCGTTTCAACAAGGCGGTCTACGATGACAGAAACCCTGTGATCAGACGCTTCCAAGTGTCTTGCCACTCGACCAAACAAAATAACGACAGCTTCTTTGATTTGATCGTCTGCCTCTGTTGGAGGTGTTTTCGTGGCGAGGTGAGATTCAAACAAGGAAATGAGGTCAGCAAGACATTTATTGCCATGTAATTCGATGATAGTGGTTCCTGCGGCAAGCATGGCTTTACGGACTCCCGGAACTCGGTCACCAAGTGATTTGTCCTGGATAAGGAACTGGAAAAATGGTTCCAGGAGGTCATTAGTGAAGGAAGGCGCAATACATCCAAAGGCCTGAGCGGCAGACTGTCTTGCTTGCCAAGGATCCTGCCGATCGATAGTGTGTGCCAAGACCATCCCCTATTTATTTTTCAATCAGTTACTATATATGATAGATAAGATAGAGCTGAATACGAACATATTCATCATACTCCGGTAACAACACTTTGGCCTGAAGACGTAGTAGTCAAGAATGCATTTAACAGGCCTCAGCCACGCACCTTTTCGCGATAAAATTCTTGTAAGATCGTCACTGTTGCTTGAATAGTTTGGGGCCATTGCTCTACACTTTCACCAATAGCGACAGCTACACTAGAACGAACATAGGCACTTTGATGATCTAAGAGGGTGGAGGCTTATTGAAAGCCCGAATGCTGCTAAATTGGGCTCACCAAGATACGTGGACAACTCATTCATATAGGTACTAGGTACGTCCAAGCCATTATCCTCCCAAACATGCTGTGCAAATCTGGCATTCTGTTCATCATCATCATGACATGCAATCCATAGCTCTGGTGACCAGTCCAAATCAGTGAGATCATAAGGCTGCGATTGATACACGAGATTAGAGCTTTCGTCACTATCAGGCCTAAAAACCTACTTGAATTGCCTGCAAACACGCGTTTCGAAGGTGCGACTCTGTCATGAGGGTACCCTCTAATAAAATATCTACTTCTTCACGTGTTGCAGAAGACGAGACGGCTTCCCCAATATCGATCAATGTAGCGGACCCATCCTTGCTCAATTTAGGTTGGGTGCGAATGAGGTGTAATAATTGTTTCATTATATCCTTGCGAGGATACGCAGAATCAGAGACTATACAACTCAATTCGCAGTCTGTTTGAATTAGGATGACACTCACATTCACTACAATGGAATCTGATGAAATCCAAAGTGAGTGTGACTTGTTCTAAAGCCTCTTCCTCTTCATCGACCGCTATCCCACCTTGTTGTATTACCTGCTCCAAGAGAGGGAATGAATATGAAAAGGTTGCGGCGTCAAAAGGCGCTTGTTCAGCTAGGGAGCGTAAGCGGTAAAGCACCCGGATAATCAAACCTGACAGAGCCAGTCAACACCCAATAATAATTACAACACGAATCAATTTACTCTTCAGCGGCTCGGCTTGTAGTTCCTCTGGCACCGAATCAATTTTTAAACTTCTCAGACTTGCGATACCCAGCCATTGACCAAAGTTGTCCAGCCTCTCAGAACAGCACTTGGCAAGCTTCTATAGAAGGTGCAATTAGTCTAGCGAGTACAAAATGAAGATGTCTTTGAGAGGCTAACCAGGTAGACATTGAAACCTCCCTCCCCAACGAGGATCTTCCCAGTTTTGAGTACGCCCTCGAGTAACAACTTGATGATAATGGCGATATATACAGGGAATTCATCTACATCTGCATTGACAACACTCTTCACCAGGGAAAGACCTCGTTCAAGCCGGGTCTTGATACCAACTACTCGCTGTCTCGTCTGCTGTTCCTTCTCTAGCTGAGTAGTCACCAATGCTTGTTGGGATTTCGTAAGGACTGGAGCAATGCCTTTTTTACTTGCAAGGGATTTTCGCACTTCTTCATCCCATTTCGCCATCTGCGCATCTTTTCCTTTGACCACCCCTGAGGATTCTTTATTTGACGATAGAACTGGAGCGTATTGACAGGGTCGATGGTACGCCTCAAAGCAAGATAGAAACTAACCGTCAACGAAAGTCGTCCCCTCTGGGTTTTGCCAAATTCCATAATCAAGATCAGTCAGTGAATTAAGGATGATGGGATTCAAGTCAGCCTTAAGCTGATCCATGACACAGGGAAGTACAGTGGTAGGGGCTATGAACGTCAGCGTAGTGGCAGAGTGATAGCTGGCTTGAGGGAACCCATACTACAAGGCATTAAGCGATAGATCTTACATAAATAAAGGGATGCTAACCTTGGCATCCATCGTCGTTGAATGGAGGACCAACTGCAATAGCTTATCTATGTGTTTTTCAATTAATTCTTTTGGATCTATCGCTGCCTTATGGCAAATATCAATCCACGTCTGTCTCGTTTGTCCGGCTAAACATGTAGACATCAGACCATGTTGGTATCACAGACCAAAGGCAGAAACTCACATACGCGCTCGTGATGAGCAGCAATAACCAGATTGGTGACAAGTGTCTCCTTCAATTCCATCTCAAGGTCCTTTCGGTATGCAACAGCGCTAAGTAAGAACGAAGCCAATCGCGCATGTTTGATGCGAGCATCTGTAGATTGACCCACAGACTTGGATATAGGTGAGGTGAGTGAAGCAATGATTGCTTCCCCGGCAAATGTCGTTGTGAGCTCGGGCTCCCATTTAGCAGCATCCTGAATCATGTTGTTCGTGGACTGACGGATATCTTTGTGTGAACTCGCGACCGCAAGGCGGAGTAGGACAGAGCCGAAGTTCAATCTACCGGGAAGGATAAGGACATCGCGGAGGGGGGAATTATATGTATACCTGACGACATTACTCCTTTTCAGGTCCTTCCGGAAATACCTCATAGCCACCTTGATGGCTCGCAGCAGCCATTTTTCTTCACCTTCTTCTTTTATTTTGAGATAGACTTTGTCCCATAGCAGGAATGAGGGTTTGGAACCGTCCCCTACAATGGAAGTTATCGCTACATTCTTCGAAATGACATCATCTAGATATTCCATCAATTAAACTGCTACGAACTCATGATTTGTACTCACTGAACTGCTCTAGGCACAGTAGAGGTCCGAGGAATACCGCAACCGCAACATAACCTTCTAAAGCACCTGCCGGATTATTCAACAGATTCCCAGAAGCATTCCTCAGTGAAGCCTCAAAAGCCGGTACAAGGGCGCTCGCAAAAGCGACACCCTTTTCGCCGTCCAGGAAATCACCACCCTCATAGAAAATGTCTCCTGCCATGGACGCAAAGGCCCTCCTTGTGGCCGGTTTTGGGCTGTTCATCTCCTTGACAATGAATTGCGTGAAATTGTACAGCTTGTCAGTATCAGTTTTCAAGAGGAAGGCTGCATGCATCCCTAAAGAAGGAGCAAGGACGGCAATAGCACCCTCATTCGACTCCTTAGATAATAGCGGAATTGAAGTTTCGAGGAGGTAATGCGAGACATTTGGTGCAGGTTGTAAGAGTGCGAGCATCGCATACAAGGCTATACGATGATCTGGCCCAGTTGATCTACCTGCTTTGGGCAATGCAAGTATGTCGCGGACGGTGAGTAACCCATGAGCATTCGCAGAACTACAGATAGCGGAGAATAACTGAATAGCGGATGTACGAACAAGAGCGTTGCTTGATTTTGAATTATTGACAATTTGAGTAAGGATGCGTTGAAATAGAAACTCCTCAAAAAGGTGGGGGTAGAACTGAAAGAAGGAAGTTATCGTATCCAAGGCAACTTCTGGCGAGCGGACCAGTGCTTTTTCAATTACAGGCAGGTAATCGACTTTGAGGGAATCGGGGGTGACGTATATCGCAATGAAGTCTTCGAGAGATATCTATAAGAAAAAGATCATTCACTCTTGTCTCCTATTGCAAGGTAGCCATGACCGAACATACTAAAACATGGATTGGAATAGGTGTTCTGGACATGAGGATGAGTGAGGTATAAATGGTAGTGATTTCAACCTGACACGTATCTCGTGAATAAATAGCTTTTTACCGCAGTTGAAGCTCACCTGAAGTTCCTGAGGTAGCCGTTCATTGGCGGGAGCGGTCATACGCTTTTGTCTGACAAGAACCGCTACCGCTACTCCGATCAACGAAATGAAATGGATTGGATTCTGGGACGCATCAGATCTGACAAGCGCCACTAAATTCGAAATCACGACCGGTATATCTGAGTCTGACTGTGGTATTTGATAAGCTCTTTCAAAGAAGCTAAGAATTGCCACACCTACCGACCGCAAAGCACGCCTCGTTCTAGACAGTGCTCCCTTCTTCAGTGTCTCTTTTGCTTTCGACGATTCGAGAACCATATCCAATAGCAATGCAATTGAACTAACGAGTGCCTTGAATGACGATGTGGAGGAGAATTGTTCATTTTCCTTGACACAAATGGTGTATATGCCGCAACACCAGCTCAAGAGGACAAAGAGATTTGCAGGTGCAAGAGAACTATACCCTGTTTAGATCAATGCCATGACGATTATCGTATCATCCGGACTCACTCTGCAGAGTTCCTCTGAGCATAATTACCTACTTCTGTTGCTAACCAGCCAATAATTTGCTCAGTCACACCAAGACTGTTTTCCCTTCTCTCATCTTGGAGGACGAGCTCTACCCATACAGCCTCAACAGCCGTTTGAGACTTTTCGTCTCCGTATCGAGGGTACGTCAGCCTGAGCAATTGAAAAACGTCGAGGATTTGTGAGAGACCCAGATCTATGTTATGGACATATCAGCCAGTGCTTATTACAGTGATAGCTACATTTGCACATACCGACAGACTTCGCGATGCTCAAAACTTCTTCTAAAAATGCAACTCTTCCTTTGACCTTTTCAATCAACAACTTGTTCCTCGCATATTCCAGCGAAACATTCCAATCCTCTAGAACACGCTCCTTCGTCCACGGACCATAATTTCCGAATGCATCATGGTTCTCAGCCATTGTCGCAGCGGTGCTCTGCGCTGCCCAGGACGCAATATCGAAGGACGTGAGTGAAACCACTGTGCCGACTTTTATCTCCTGTTTTCTGAGTTTCGCAAAGGTTTGTTTCTTCAACGATGGCAGATTGTTCAATGGATCGTCGAGTGACCCACAAATTAGTGTAGTGACAGATGTTTGTGTTTAATAGATCAACTCGGATTTCGATCGTGAGAAGAGATTGATGGAGTGATCTCTTACACTTTGTGATAGTATTCTTCAAGCTCAGGGGCTTTCTCACATGCAGGTACAGTTATGAGACACCTATTCAAAGATACATACTTCTTTATAAATATGATATTATACTCGAAATGACAGGAGGTTAGAAAACGTGCAGATTGTCGTGAAATGGTTCCGTAAAAAGTGAATAAGCAGAATCGACAGAGAGGAAACGTGGTTGAGTTTATGGGAAGGATTGAAAGCTCAAACTCTGGGCAGCGGGAAACAAAATGAAATTCATCTGGTAACAATACTGTTGCGTAGTGTGTCAGGGGTTGAAGACAGTTGGTAAGTCGCGACAGTTCGTTCCTGGCCGTAGGCAGGTGGAGGGTGCGGTAAGAGTCTGTCACCCATCTCGAGGTCGTGGTCCCTAGCATCGTAACCAAGACGAATCATTTGTGCCGCTCTTGATTCCTGTGCTTTATAGTCCATTATAGCAGAATTCGAGGTTTCTGAAGTATCTCTTCGGAATTTGTGACTTGAGAAAAATGTCGTTCTAACAGACGCAGGAGAGGGATGGGGATCGGAAATACCGCTTGGTAAGTATGGTTCGTTTGGTCGCGCGAAGTCCCATCCTCCGTCAAGTCGTCGTATGGCTATTTGCCTGAGAGTGGGACCTAGACATACAAAACTAAGAATTCAAAGAAATACGATGAAAGTCGAAACTCACGATAATAGGTATGTCCCTCTGTTCGTGGTGTACCGAAAGGCTCAATCTTCGCTGCTGGATAGTTTTTATACCCTAATGAACCTTCTCGTCCTTCCCTGCGAGCTCTTTGTCGGATGCGCCTACGCAGCATTAAAAACACAACCCCCACGAATAAAATCAACCCAGATACACCGAGGACCGCGCCAAAGATTGCAGACCGTACATCATTTGTTGACATAGATGCCTATAATTTAGATATCGTCCTGCACGTAGAGTTTTGTGCATCGAAGATTAACAGATGTTTCAATGAAAATATAGTTTGGGCAGAATTTTGCAGCGACAACCCTTATAATGAGACCTTTACACAAGGAAACGAAGGAAGGCATACCTAGGGAATAGTGAAGCTTCAAGAATGGCTCGTGCACCGTGAACGAAAGGAGCGACGATCACGGCAGGTCGTGTCGAAAGAAAGAGAACACAGAATCAAAGTTCCAAGCATATTTATTCAGCGCCAAAACTTGCGGGGACCGAAATATAATTCAGGGATTTGATGAGAGCTGTCAGGAAGACACCAGGGATGCATTCAAGAACCTCCTCGGAGAGTAAGGGAAAAGGTAGACTGTATCGATTCTAAACAAAACCGAGTGGTTAATTGTCTATGTGATCCAGGGAACGGCCAACATAAGCTCTACTGAGATAAAAACCAGTAAGAAGTTTATAGCCCCCTGAGTGTATGTGGTGGATGAATGATGGATCAATTGAATGAAACCTAAGTCACTATGATACACGGAACCTGGCTGCACGTTCTGACGGCTACTGGATTTCTCCATTCCGTTCCTTTGTTTGATGTCAGCTTTGTCCTGCAAAAACTGTAGTTCAAAGCAAAAATAAACTGCAATCGTGATTAGAAATATATATGTGCTCGTCCAAGCGTATAGATCCGCCCGCTTTACAATTGATCACTTTGAAATATAGCTGCTTACTTGACAAACTATAGGCGGGGGTGTTTGTTGAGATTATATGACGCCACAGTGACTGAATGGCAATTTTATCAGGCACAGCGCGCCATCAAAGACACTCCTGTGCTTTCCATGCCAGCAGCAGAAATTGGAAGCAAATCATCACGGATGGCTTAGGAACCCTCAAATGGATCAAAACACAGCATTAGACCAAAACGGACCTGGGTGTGGTGGCATGCTCCAGTTTGGACAAATCTTGATATATAACCGGACAACTTAAATGTTAATGTCAATACAGATTTTAAGTTTGTGTGCTACATCTACAGCAAATCCAAGTCTAAGAGTTTGCCTTCATCCTGAGACATAGAAACCAGGGCCAAAACTCGGCCATCAATTCGGCGCATTCAGTCCGAACTCTTCAATAGCAGTGATGTGACTCATGGCTCACCCACTTTCTGAGCATTGCAATAACAAGGAAGGCGGTGTTGTCGTCGGGATACATGAATACACCACACACCGATCTCGCGACATTCTTGAAACATTTGACATAAAGTGACGCATAGGAAGCAATGGTAACCATCCCGGTGGATGGAAAGCTGATCATTGAGACAAGACAAAGAGACGGATAAAGCCTGGTGATGCCCTGGTCGTGTCAGTTGCAGCCGAAACAGAACAGATCCTCTTGTAGGTCACAAGGAGGATCATGAATCATGAATCCTCTCGTCTCCGAGGTGCATTCGAGACTCAGTTGTTCGATTTCATGGCATTGCACAACCACCTGAGGCTGTCCTCTCGCTGCAATATAACACCCAATCGGATTGCACCATCTTCTCCTATAACCCCATCTTAGTAAATGTGGGAGGCAATTTCATTAGATGGCCCTGCTGTGGCCTTTCGGCCTCTGTTTGAGTACTAAGAATTGGCCTTATTGCAGTTAGATCTCTGCAATCAAGTCTATATGGACGACTCATCTAATTGGTAGTTTACGATGGTCAGGAAAAGCTTCATGCTGAAGAGACTATTTGTGGACAAAAAAACAACATTACTATTTTCTAGCTCAAACCATGACTAATTGTGATTAATTGTGGAGGGTTAATTCGAGGGTCAATCAGAACTCAGTCTCTTGTGCTGTCAACACATCTCTTATGGTCATAGAATTGATTAGGAGATCAGAGGCTACTGAATTGACTGCCAAAACTCGAGTTCAGACTCTGCCTAATACGATTTTTAAGTACTAAAGATTTTTACTGCACATGCTACCTGAGGCCGTTCGACTCCGGCAGGCAACAACAGTGGATATATATTTTTAGATACACGTGCATGACCGGCATTCCGACCTCCGACATCTCACCACTTGAGCAGAATGCTTTCCAGGACGCTGCTTAATGGAAAATCATATATATCACCTACTCATATCTCGAAACACTCAAAGTCTCCTACCCTTGCAAGGCTAAGCTCGTCTTCAATTCCTCGCCATCCGAATCCTATTCCAGCCAGCTTTCTCCGAGGCGGCACGTCCAAAGGCATTTTTCTTAAACATGCGCACCTACCTCCGTCTAGAGCCGACTGGAAACCCATACTTTTGGGGATAATGGGATCTCCGGATCCTGATTTTGGCCGCCAGCTTAATGGCATGGGAGGAGGCGTGTCGAGTCTATCCAAAATTTGCGTTGTCGAACCGCCGACGTCGGAACAACGATCAGAACATAAGATAGACGTTCAATATACATTCATCCAGGTTGGCATTAGGGATGATACCATTGACTACTCGGGTAATTGCGGTAACCTTACGAGTATGATCGGTGCTTATGCGCTCGACGAGAGGATCTGCTCTCCTAATTATGACGACATGGGAAGGGCTAGAGTGAGGTGCTTTAATACCAATACTAAGAAGATAATCGATACAACTTTTCCTGTGTCGGAGAAAGGCTCACCAGTACTCGATAATCCAGAGGAAACTATTGCTGGAGTGCCTGGCAAGGCGTCACGGATCGTTTGTGAATACTTGAATCCATCGGGAGCACGCACGGGTAAACTCCTTCCCACTTCAAATGTTATAGACACGCTTTCTTTCCAAAAACACGATGGACAGCCTGCCAGCATTACTGCCAGTCTCATTGATGCCACAAATCCGAGTATTTTTATACACTGGGACGAGCTCGTCAAACTCGGCCTCGACGTCAATAACTATGTCATTGGCAAGGAACCTTCCTCACTGCCGACAACAGGCACACTCGAAGCGATCCGTCAACAGGGCGCATGCGCTATGAAACTCGATCCCACCGCACAAGCACAACCAAAGATCGCTTTCCTCAGTGCACCCTTTTCTGACTATGACTATGAAAATAGTGTCGACGTTGTTGTCCACGCTCTTTCTATGGGCGTATTGCACAAAGCTGTACCTATGACGTTGGGCCTTTGCCTAGGCGTCGCGGCAAAGGTGGAAGGCACAGTAGCTTGGCAAATTGTCCAAAGGGCGCGACAAAAATCCGGTTCAAATAATGACCTCGTACGGATCCGTCACCCAGGAGGGACAGTCGATGTTGGTGCAGTGATGAATGCGGATGGAAAGGTTGAATGTGCCCAAGTCGTCAGGACGGGAAGGAGGCTTATGAAAGGAGTTGTATGGTGGTGAAACCGACTGGGTTGTCGCCCTTGATTCTATGTGGTTCATCCCAAAGTTTCACGGATGTGGCCGAGAATTATGTCCTAACAATGCAATATCAATCTCTTCATGTTCGTCAAATACCGTCCCAAAGTGAACCTCGGCGAACTGCATTTCACTTCATCACCGACGTTGCTTCATTCTTCCGAGGTTTGGTGACATAACCACTATGGTCTTATTCTAGCCAATTGATAGTTTGACCACAGTCTGCTACTAGGTCACATTCGGAGCTGACAGCGGATATATCGGCAAAATGCCGAGATCTTCTCGATCTTCTTGATGCTATGCTACATCGATTGGTGCTTTAACTTTGATTCGAATCACGTGAATTTGTCTTGGAGGATTTCGGTAGACGCCACGTGGACCCATAGAGTTGTTGAATCTAAACCTATACGTTTTGTACAGTGCTCTGCCGAAGTGACAAGCAATTGATCCGTAGTAGTGCAACCATCCACTCAAGTCGGGAGTATTCTCGGACCGTTTTTTATGAGCACGCTGCTGCTCGACCGTACTCTGTCGATTAAGTTCAGAGATCGTTAAGAGATCGTGTTCAGCATATTTCAGGGAAGAAATTGACATATATGTCAATTCCTTATTTACAAGACTCTTTCACACAAGGTAAATAAATTTTATGACCTTTATGACTGTCTTGCATAGAGTGTCTTCATATCTAGTTTTTCACTGGTCGGCGTAATATCGGCGATGGAAGAGGTGTGCACGTCCGTCAGATCGGTGAACAGGAGTAAGTCTCGGTTATATAAGGAAGTTGGACTCTGATGCTAATTTTCGTGCTATATCACTTAAAGATCACACAGATACAACTGTACTCCTTCTTGTCTAATTCACTGGATACCTTCAAGTGGACGATTTGCGTTACTAAATGACACAGTTTCAAATCCTTGTTGGATCGTATACTGATGAAATCTACACCCTCTTGTTCGATGATGCTAGAGGCAGTTTAGACGTAGTGTCGACAACAAAAGTCGGTCACCATCCGTCATGGATTGCATTTCACCCTAGTGATCGCTCTATCGTCTTCACTGTGCTCGAACAATCTGATGGTACTGCGATGGCATTGAGGTTCGGTGAGGAAGGCAAAGGAGAAGTAATTTGTAAGATAGAAAGCGGTGGAAAGGATCCTTGTTCGTTGGTGACTGCTACGGATGAGCTTTTGATTGCTAATGTGAGTGACATGTAGAAGAATACCACCTTTGCACTGTTCTCACTTGATGAATCTGACATTTCACACCGACGATTGTAGTATTCTTCTGGTACCCTTGGTTTTATACCTCTGGAGGAGTCGGCACCGTTCATCTCAACGTCATCACGAACTCGAAAACTCCAACTACATGGAGCCGGGCCGAACAAAGTTCGCCAAGAAGGCTCACACCCGCATCAGGTTGTCCTTCTGGATGAAACCGGCGAACTCCTCGTTCCTGATCTTGGTACCGACCAAGTTCGACGTTTGAAGAAAACATCGGACGGTACTTGGGCCCAGCATAGTCACATCAGCCATGAGCTAGGTGGTGGACCTCGCCATGTCGCATATTACAGTGTGTTTCCTCGATAAATCATGATGATTAAACCACTCACCTTGACGGATCAGATGGCGAGCTCTTTACGCTTCTCGAACTCTCGAACAAACTTGTTCGACACACATTTCCCCTTCCCCCCGGTATCCCCAAGTTCATTGCTTCGACTTCAACAATATCTCGTCCTCCCCCTGAACCTAATGACATGCTTGCTGCAGAAATCCTAATTACTAAACCCAACTCCTCATTTCCCACACCCTACATTTATGTTTCAAACCGCAACGATCCCTCTCCTCACGGGGACAGTCTGTCGATCTTCGACTTTACCTCTAATTCGAGTTTACCAAATGGTAAACCTGAATTGATTGCCGAGATCAGGACAGGGCTCAGTCATGTGAGAGGTATCCTTTTCGGCGGTTCGGATGACAAGTACCTGGTCGCCGGAGGTGTCAATGGTGGCGGAGTCAAGATTTTTGAAAGAACTGACGGTGGCAGACAATTGAAGGAGGTAGCCAGAAATGAATTTGTTTTGGCACCAACTGGATTTTTGTGGAAATAAGGTCATGTCGGGAATATCTATAATGTACTATGTATAGGTTACAATCCACACCTCTCTCCTGCATGTCTTCTGTTGATGAACCCTGAAGCTGGGCCTCGCAGTCCAGTCCCTCCGCGTCTTAATACTAATTCTAATTCTAATTCCTTGTTGTGAAATAGAAAATGTCACGTGTAAAGCTGCAGAGCCGATCTCGTCTGGTCGGCCGAGACCACAGACATATGTCGGATTCTATTAAAGCTCATCGGCCTCGCAGTATTGTGTAAACCCCCAATGTTCCGCTCTGTGTCTAGATCGTGAGTGTCTTTGACTTTGCCATGAAAGTAACTGGATTTCCTTGGCGCCAGATTTGCCACCATCTCCAATAAGTACGGCAAACCCCCGCTGGATGGCATCCTTGTGCTAGAATTGGGCCAGCTCATCGCAGGTCCGTTTTGTGGTCAGATACTGTCGTGAGTCCTGCTTCTTCAGCTGCTTCGTCTATTCCTAACATTTCGTATCAAGGCAGTTTGGTGCTGAAGTTATCAAAGTAGAACCTCCCAAAACTGGCGACCCCCTGCGCGTTTGGCGTCAATTGGATGTTGATGGCGTTAGTCCGTGGTTCAGGAGCCTGGCGAGAAACAAGAAGAGTGTTGCGATAGACCTTCGTAAACCCGAAGGGCGGGAGTGAGTTCAGCGTCGTCAATCCTCCTCGTTCCCTTCTTCACGGCTCCAGTCTTGTTCGTCAACTAGCAATCAAAAGCCATGTGCTCGTCGAGAATTTTAAACCAGGAAGTACGTTGTTTCTTTTCATGACCTCGCAAACCAACGACTTGACCCTCAGCTATTGAGCGTTGGGGACTCGGACCAGAAGATCTCCAGCAACAAAATCCTTCCCTTATCTTCACCCGTGTAAGCGGTTACGGTCAGAACGGACCTTGGGGCCCTCTTCCTGGATATGCTTCAGTCGGTGAAGCCCAAGGTGGCTTTCGTTATATCAATGGCTTTCCCGATGCGTCAGGTGGACTGTCAGGACCACCGGTGCGCCCAAACATCAGCTTAGGAGATACCCTTGCTGGTATGCAAGCTACGATAGGAACAGTCAGTGCTCTATTCTCATTTGATGCCTAATTAAGTGCCTATGCAGCTCCTTGCTTTATACCAACTCCAGACAAATCCAGGAACCCCTGGAAATATTGTCGATGTCAGCATTTTGGAGAGGTAATTTTGATTTATCCATATGAGCTCAATCTTCATCAAATATCTAGTATATTGAATGTTATGGAAGGGATAGTCTCGGAATACGATCGCAAACAAACGGTTTGTACTTCCACGCTGACTGCCAACTTGATGTTGACCCTTTTGTTCTAGATACGCGGTCCTTCTGGCTCGTCCGTAACGGGCATCGTCCCAACAAATGCCTATCCATGCCTACCCTCGCCTGACACGCCCACAATCCCTTGCTATGTTGTTGTTGCAGCCAATGGGGACTCGATGTACAAACGGGCGATGGAAGTCATTGGACGACCAGACCTGACTGGTCCAGAGTACCAACAAAATCAAAATCGAGTGGAGAAGCAAGCCGAGATTGAAGAAGCTATTCGTGGGTGGACAGAGAAACGTTCAGCAGAAGAAATCATTCACAAGATGCGACAAGCCAATGTTGCCGTAGGACAAGTGGCGAATGTCAAGGATATGATGGAAAATGAACAAATTCAATCCAGAGGGGCTATCCAGGAAGTTCAGGTGCAAGCAGCTAATGGCCAAACCTGGCCACTTAAGATGCAAGGCACGTTCCCAATGCTTGGTGGAGTGGATCCAAAACCGAGATGGGCTGGTCCCAATCTGGGAGTCCACACACATGAAGTGTTGAGGGATAAGCTTGGTCTTGGTGACGATGTGATATCAAAGTTGAGAGCAGATGAAATCATTGGATAA
>Ga0153987_1000020_pt1 | contig 53400 bp, 74 predicted proteins | sample TSNC071MetaG_FD_102279 | JGI IMG/M metagenome (GOLD analysis project Ga0153987, IMG submission 102279) | Attine ant fungus gardens microbial communities from North Carolina, USA - TSNC071 MetaG | ecosystem: Host-associated > Fungi > Mycelium > Unclassified | place: USA: North Carolina, William B...
AACTACTCTAGATGTTAACACCTACTGGGTCTGGGTCAACCACATGAATCTTCTTTTCCCATCCTTCAGCAGCCTCTCCTGCAACCCAAAACATACGTCCAAACATACTTCGTAACCACTCTTGTACGTCACCAGTCTTGGCCCACTTTGGCTCTGAAAGCGGTCTTTCAGTATCCAGATACAAAAACAAAGTAACTGTAGCAGGCAGAGCAAGCCTCCAAAATGGCGGAAGTGTCATATCCGGGTTGGAGGTTGAAGGGTCAAGCAAAGCAGGAAGAGCGGTATATGATTTTGTCGCATCCGAGAGTACTTCAAACTATTGGGATCAAGTCAGGTTTAGATGTGTGTGATAAAGAGAAAAAAACCTTACAAGAATGCCCTTCAGCTCGTTCTCATTTAGCTTTGTAACATCCATAACAACCTCAATAATCCCATCTTGTCTTAGCACCTTCATACTCTGCACAACCTCTGCATCAATGACCAACCTCCTATTCCCACCTGCATATGAAATCGAGATTCTGTTCGCGCTAGGCACTCTGAATTTTCCCGTGCCGCTATTTGAAGGTGATTCATTCTTCATCCTAGTACCGCCGCCCTCATCCGAATTTGACGGCGTTGATAGCAGAGCCGGCGATGCAGGCGGTTCAGGCAGATGGTCCCGATGTGTTGAGTCACCATTACTTTGTTCATGACCAAGTTCGTGTTCGTGATCAAGCTCGTATGGTTCTAGTTTCTCCAACTCGTAATCAATCTGGGTATCCTCGCTTCCTTGCGTCTCCGTATCCAACAGCGCACTCTCCTGCGTTGCATCTCCGGTCACAACATCCATCAGTGTTGGAGTGAGTTCAAGTAACTTGACCTTCGGACCACCACTCTGATGAGCCTGTTTTTGCTGCTGAGGTTCATGGTTTTGTTCAGTATTGTCAATAGAGGGAGAAGTATGAGTAGCCGTCCCTGTTGCTGCTCCGTTTTGAGATTCCATGCTATGAGAGAAAAAAAAGCTGGCGCGTGAGTTGAAAAATCAGATGATACAACATCAAAGACGGACACAGATTCACTAGCTATCGCGTCAGTGGCAGCTGCAGCAATAGCGGGAGTAGTCTCTGATGCTAAAGTGACAGGCACAGATGACAAGGAGACACCACTATTCATAGGAACAGGCAGAGAAATAGAACTGGAAATGTAATCCAAGCCAGTTGCCTGCCCGATAGGAACAGGATTGCCTCCGGCGGCGACAGAAGAAGTCGGTCCATCTGACTTCGAGACATTTCCAATAGCACTAGCTACCTCGATTTGAGAAAGCTCCCTCGCATCTGGACGAGAGGCAGGCTGTTCATAAGCCATAGTCGGCAATGGAGGTGCAGGATCAGACGGAGGACGAGCGACGGAATCGTTCTGCACCGTATTCCCATCAACTGCACTTTGTGCAGAGATTCCATCATGGCCGTCGTGAGCATACCCTTGAAAAAAAGCATTCATGTCAGTCTCGTGCGGCGGGAGACAACCCCATCGGCAGCTATAGCGTTTGGAGCCGCCGGGACACACGATGGGGAGATTTCAAAGGCACGATCCACCAATATCATTGATCTAAAAAAATTATGCTCACCACAGGCCTTTTCAGCCGCGTCATCATCCTTGTCCTCGTCATGATTTTGTTTGGCAGGGACAAGTTGATCATCAAAGTCTAACACTTCGCTATTGTCATTGAGATTCTCCTCATCGTGAGGAGGCCGAAGAACACCTTCAGCTTCAGCTTCTTCCTCACCTTCCACAATGGCAGCCATGAGCCAATCCTCGCTCAGAGTGTCTGGCAAGCTCGGCGCGAGACTTGCGGGGACACTGGACCGATCATTATCGGTTAAAGAAGTGGCATTGTCGACATTGCCAAAACCATTAGTATCCATCTGAGGAGGTGGCGGCGGGGCCGCACGACCTTGCTCAAGGTCTCCATCATCATCCTCAAGCTTCTTGCGCTTTCCTTTCCTGACATCTGAAGTAGTTGAAGAGTCTCCATAATAATGAGAGGAGTGGGGAATGGGACGGGCGTCATCAGGCGTGACGGGAGTATGAAAATAAATTCGCATCCTAGAGGGAGGAGGAGAACTCTGGTTGGAGTCGACGGGGAGGGAAGGAAGCCCTGAGGCTACCCGAGAGAGAGGTTTTTCATCGGTGAGGGATTCAGCATGTACAGGATGATCAGAGATGGGAGTCTCCGTACTGGGCTTGGTATCCTCTCTGGAAGTGTCAATAACCAAAGGCTCCTGCTTGATGTCGGACTTGATATCTGAGTGTTTGCCCCAGGCCCAAGAGATTTCGGGAATTTTGAGGCCGACAATCTTGAAATCGGTGAGTGTGCGTCGGTTTTCCTTACCGGTGCTGCCGGAGTTTGCAGAATTTGAGCCATCTTTAGCATTTAGAGCGGTGGGGTCTTGTCTCGCTGATCGGTTGGAATGTTGATTGCGATTGCGAAAGTTGTTCTGGTAATTGGAACCTGCAGAATTGAAAGAACCACCTCGGCGGTTGTGATAATCCTTGCCGAAATTTCTTTGAGAACCGTGACCTCTGAGTGAGGCAGGTTGGTTCTGCGAACGACCGCCGCCTCCAGGAAAGCCGCCGCCGCGACCACGGGGTGCTGAGGCACCTCTTGGGCCGCCGATGGAAGGACCGCGACTGAGACGGGTTCCACCACCGGTTGCTGGATTCCTGCCGGATAAGTTGCCTCGTGGGCCACCTGCCGGAGAGTTGGAGGGATGGGGGCCTCCTGGAGGACCGGTGCGGTTGGCAGGGTGATTGGGGGCAGAAAAGGATGAGGCAGATTGGTGGGCTGAAGAGGAAGGCTGGTGGGTGTGGCGGTTTGAGTTTGGGGCGGACTCGAAACGCTGGCGCTTGGCGGGGGGGAGATGCTGGGGAGAGGTGTGCTGGACATGGCGATGGTGTTGGGGAGTGAAAAAGGAGGGCTGGGGCTGTTGTGGGTGTATATATTGCTGTGGGATGGGTTGGGGCTGGACGTGAGGGACATACTGCTGGGGGTAAGGGACGGTGGGCTGGTAAGGATTGTAGGAGGGCTGAGGGGGAGGAGGTGGTGGAGGAGGAGGAGGAGGGAGTGGTGGGTGATAGTTTTGATGCTGTTGTTGCTGTTGGTGGTGTTGCTGTTGTTGCTGGCGTTGCCATTGAGCACCGTAGCCGTAGTTGGCGTAGAGGGCACTGTGCTCTGGCGGAGGACGGGGAGGCGGCTGAGGAGGAGACCAGGAGTATCCGACTGGCTGGGCCTGGACATGGGCCTGCTGGGTCCAGAAGGCATAATCTGGGTGAGCTGGTTGGGGGGGAGGAGGGCCAGGCGGCAGCGGGGGTTGCTGGGGCGTGAACGACGGCGCCGGCACAAATGGATTTTTGTTCATGGGAGAATACAGAAAAAAGCACTTTCAACTCCGACACAGTCATCTACTCGGCACTCGTGGCAGACGCACTCCAAGCACCCTTGCCTGCGCTGCCTCGCGTCGTCGTCTGTGCTCGGCCTGGCGCACTGGGGCTGTGAGCAGAACGGAGGGAGGAGGGAGGAGGTATTTACTGGTGAAAAAGTCGCGGTGGAGGATGTACTGGTCGTGGCGTTTAGGCTTGACTATGACTTGTTCTTGTTTTTGTTCTTGTTCAACTTGTTCAACTTGATCTTGCTTGGCTTGTTCTTGTTCAACTTGTTCTTGCTTGACTTGCTTGACCTGTTCTTGTTCAACTTGTTCAACTTGCTTGACTTGTTCTTGCTTGACTTGTTCTTGTCCTACCTTTCCTACCTTTCCTACCTTTCCTACTTTTCCTACTTTTCCTACTTTTTCTTGCTCTCCTTCAACTTTCCCTCGTCGTTCCTCCCATTCTCGCCGCACCTCAGCAACATCCTCCGCCGTCACCTTGACCTTGCTTGCAAAGTTCACATCCTCCAAGTGTCCTTCGCACGTGTACAAAAAGTCCTCACTCTTCATCGTCGCAAGCACCGTCGTCGTCGGCCGCCTGCACACAAAACACCCCCTCGCTGTCCCTGCCGTCTGCCATGCCTCGTCAGTAGTCTGTTCCCACACAACAATGCTTCCGCACTCGTTTGTAATAGTGATTCTCAAAGAACATGACCAACCCCCAGATAAATTTTCCCATCCATGACCCAAGTCTCCCACCATCTCTTCACCTTACCCCATGTCCAGCCCCACACCCCAGACCATCAGGTGCAAGGCCGCTGTATGCTGGGCCGCTGCCCAGCCTCTCAAAATCGAACAGGTCGACGTCGCCCCTCCCCGTGCCCATGAAGTCCGCATCCAGATCCTCTGGACAGGTTCGTCTCGCCTGCTCTTCCTCTTCATTCCTTATCTGCTAAACCTAGGCATCTGCCATACCGACGAATACACCCGAAGTGGCAAAGATCCAGAGGTATTCACTCATATCACTTGTACATATCCATCTCCCCATCAACTCTTCACAGGGCCTATTTCCTGTCATCCTTGGCCACGAAGGAGGAGGCATCGTCTGTCTTGTTTCTCTCCCACACTCTTGCCCTTATCCCATCTCCAGGTCGAATCTGTCGGTTCAGCCGTTACCAACGTCGCCATTGGTGACCATGTCATTCCTCTCTACACTGCTGGTCAGCCTACCCCTTTCACCTTTCCATCCATCTCACACATCCTTCTAGAATGTCGCCAATGCAAATTTTGCAAGAGCGGCAAGACTAATCTCTGTGGCAAAGGTCTGCCTTTCTCTTTCTCTCCATCGCAACATCCAACAACTCTCTTCAGTCCGTACCACTCAAGGCCGCGGTCTCATGCCTGACGAAACAACCCGTTTCTCCATAAACGGTCAACCAATCCATCACTTTGTGCGTCCATCGAAACTCTGAAACAAACAAACTCAGTCATGTCCAGATGGGTACTTCAACCTTTTCCCAATACACTGTCGTAGCAGATGTCTCTGTCGTCGCTGTCGAAAAAAGTGCTCCCCTTGACAAAGTTTGTCTTCTCGGCTGTGGAATCACCACTGCCTGGGGTGCAGTCACAAAACAACCAGGAATTGGTGTGTCCCAGTCACTCCCCAAGCACCAACACCCTCTCTCTGATTCTTCCCAATAGGGGGCTCGTCAGTCGCTGTGTTTGGATGTGGTGCAATCGGTCTTGGAGTCATCGCTACTTCTTCTCTCGTCGGCGCATCCCGCATCATAGCAGTGGACGTCAACCCGGATAAAGAATCCTGGGCTAAAAAGTTCGGGGCTCATGAGTTTGTCAACTCTGCAAAACTTCCAGAGGGAAAGAGGATCCAGGATTATCTAGCCGAGATCACTGATGGTGGCTTGGATTTCACTTTTGATTGCACTGGCAATGTACGTGGATGGCCTGTGTGTGCATAATGGGGATGAAGACTGATGTATCTATAGGTTCATGTCATGAGAGCTGCGCTGGAAGCTTGTCATAAGGGATGGGGTGTATCTACTGTAATCGGTGTTGCTGCTGCTGGCCAGGAAATTTCTACTAGACCGTAAGTGTTGTTTTATTCATGTATGATGATGACGTATTTACCCCTCAAGGTTCCAACTTGTCACTGGTCGTGTCTGGCGGGGAACGGCTTTCGGAGGGGTCAAAGGTAGGACCGAAATTCCAGGGCTCGTTCAAGGTAATGTTCCAAATTCGATTGGGCTTACGGGGTTGACTTTTTTTTTCTTCGCAAAGATTACCTTGATGGAAAAGTCAAGATTGATGAATATGTCACTCATTACAGAAAGTTGGATGGTATCAACCAAGGTTTCGATGATATGCACGTAAGGTTCCTTTTGCTTTGGTGGTTCTTTTTCAACTTTCTGAATTGAAATACGCGTTTCAAGGGTGGTGATTGTATTCGTTGCGTTGTCGATATGTCTTAAGTGGACGTCCCATATTCGTTAAAAACGACATTGCACGTAATGTACGCACGTGTATAAAACATGACCAAAAAAATGGTAAGAATTCGTCTATAGCCCTTCCGACTCCCCATAAAGAACAAAATAAAATCAATCTATACACCACGTTCTTGTAAGTTCCTCAAAGTCCTCGTTCCAACGATGGCTCTCCAGAGCACTACGAGTGCAACTTTGACCTCTCGTCTCCAAACTCCGCCCCTTTTCCACAGAGTGCGAAGAACGACGAGTAAACACACGAGGAATGATATGTCTAAACACAGCCTCCTCATGACCACCATGACAGGCGATCGATTCGCAGCATGATCACTCGCCAAAAACCACGCCAACCGTCGCAAAACCGAAATGACACGCGCTAGAGGGTTGAGCACGTACGACCACAATCCCAAATCATTGTTCGAAGCCGAATTCCATTCTCGATATGCGTATGAGGGTGATGATGATGATGATAATCGACCACGAGCGGTGGTAGGTGCAACGTTGTCTGCTCCTGCTACAGTACTGCCGAGAAACAAAAAATCGGAGTGGGTTGTGGATTTTGGTGGTGAGCGTTTGTTGATGAAGCTTGACGTGGATTTGGGAAGAGAGGAGGAGGATTCTAGGACGTCTAAACGTTCGGTGAGAGCGGCCAAGTGGGCTTGAACGTTTTCGATGGTTGTTTCGAGTGTCGTTTGTTGAAAAGCTGGATCTAGACTCATACCTTGATGGTGGTGGTGTTGGAGACGATGTGATTCGACTGTGTCTTGTCGCTGGGACGTAGTGTTCGAGATGAAGCGAGGAGAGTATGGACGTGTGTTGGGTATGGACATGGAGGGAGGTATGACGTACCCGGAGGGTGCTGGTGTTGAAGCAGAGGAAGGTGCGGGGAATGCAGAAGGTGTTTTGAAGGAGGGCAAAGGTTGTGTATCTGGTACGCCTCCCATGCCAGACGTTTGGGATAAGACAGAACCGGTGATTGGAGTTCGATAATGATGAGTGGAGTGTGAAGAGTGTGGTCGACGGGATGGTTGATATTGGAGGCGCATTTGTTCGTTTTCGGTTTCGTTTTCTGACAGTGACTCGTCGGAGAGGGTTTGAGTGGTAGGGTTGAAGTGATGAGGAGGAGTTTGTGATGATGGAAGTTGTGGTGGTGGAAAGGTTGTTACCTGTGACCTTGTGGATCCGGAAGATTCAGACTCGGTTGATCGCATTGAAATACCTTTTTCCATTGTGGAGGAGTTGGAATTCAACCCAGAGGGGGAAAAGGGAAGAAAGGGTGCGTACGACTCAAGACCAAGTTTGAAGGATCACCAGCATAAGATTCGAGTTCCTGAACTAGATTTCGGGCGGTAGTTTTGTCTGAGTAACGTCTCAGTACCTAGAGAGGATAGACGGTGTGTGATGAACAAAGACGCGAAGGTTGAGAGAGATGATACCTTGAGAAGCGTTTCGACATACAACCATTTGGCTTCGTACAGTTCCATATCTTTGTGTTTGGCCCATGCATCCCTAGCTCGCCATTCACGTCAGATTTTTTCACGGAAATGAATCAAGGAGGGTATTGACCATTTTGCTCTCCCGAGCACATCTAAGAAAACAGGACGAGTAGATTGAACGTTTCCGACGGTGGCTAGTTCAACCCAGGTGAGATTCCACACGGTGTGTTTGGAGTTTTTAGAATTTACCTTGCTTGTACAAGCTATTGTGCGGTCAACCTTAGAACTGAGAGTCGAGGGGGGTGGAGGGAGCTTTACCTGTACATCTGTAGCTTTTCTTCATAGTCCGTCTGGATAGGTCCAGTTTGAGGCAAGCTCTGGACAATCTCAACTGCACGATCGAACTGTGCGTCGATCAGGTGGTGTGTTGTCGTTGTTGTCGCCATCTTGGGGACGTATCAGTGCCAGTGTCTGTGATACTGGATAGGGAGGGTTTAATTCAACAAGGTGATTTCCACGTGAAATTCCACTTTCTTGGCCGGCAGTGATCTCGTGCGCGTGAGCATCGCCGGAGTTTGAACGCCGGTATCGGGGACCTGCCCATGAAACCAAAAAGTTTTCTCATCCAATGCCAATCTGGTTCTCCAACGCACATAATCTATGATGGCCACAGGAGAGAAGAATCTTCCCCAATTTGTGGATAACTATGTCGCGGGCAGAGGGAAATCAGAGGATCGGATACCACGCTGGAAGTTGGCTCTCTTGGGATTCTTCGCTGCTTTCGTCGTACTTTGTTACAGGACTGATACTGCTCCTTTTGTTCACTGGCGTCAAGCTAGCCAACGGCTGACCCGGCCTCATCGTATTTCTCCTGAAGTAGCCGAACGAGCCTTCCTGTGAGTATACGTACTGCGGCTATGCACTCGCAGCTCATTGAACGGCCTTGTGTCATCAGCAAAATTCCCAACTCTGAGAGTGCATTCCAAACTTCGAGAAAATATGCGACACATCCCCACCTCGCGGGGTCCAATGCGGATTTCGAAGATGCCAAAACCCTCCTCTCTCTCTTCCAGAACGAATTCCACATTCGCCCACCTCACAAGGACCCTATATTTCCGGCTGGATCCAAAGAGTCTCGCGACGCAACGTTGGGGTTGACGTCGAAGTATGCGCCTGGTGATAAGAAGAAGAAGCATCCTACAGCCTGGATTGATGTGTATTATCCTGTCTTGAACACCCCGTTGAATCGCAGCCTTTCGATCGTGAATGATCAAGGCCTTATTGAATGGGAAGCTGATTTGGAGGAAGATGGGGATTTGCGAGATCCCGAAGCGAACAAGTATCGGACTTGCGTTCCTGCGTGGCATGGACTTAGCAAAGACGGCGATATCACGGGCGAGCTCATCTACGCCAATTACGGAAACCAAGAGGTGTTTTTCCACTTAAATGTTTTTTTTTCGGGTGGGCTGATACTTTTTTTTGAACAGGATTATGCACAACTTGTTGCCGCAGGGACGAATTTTACGGGTAAAATTGTTCTTGCGCGTTATGGAGGTCTCTTCCGTGGTCTGAAGGTAGAGTTGTTCTTTTTACTTTCAACATGGTCAACGTGAAAATTATTTTTTTTCTCTCTCAAAAGGTGAAAGGCGCACAAGAACTTGGAGCTGCTGGCGTTCTCATCTACTCCGATCCTCGCGATGATGGTCATGTCACGATGGATAATGGGTATGTTGCATACCCGGGAGGTCCTGCTCGTAACCCGACATCCGTTCAACGAGGTTCCGTCCAGTATTTGTCTATATATCCTGGAGATCCGACCACACCTGGATACCCGTCGTATAAGGATGCGAAGCGTACCGAAGGAGCCAATATCCCTGCTATTCCCAGTCTTCCAATTTCCTGGGCCAATGCTCGACGCCTTTTGGAGGAAATCGGTGACATCTACCTAGAGGATGAACGGGGCAACAAAAGACTCACCGGAAAGGCTAGTCAAAAGCGTGTGAGACTGGTCAACCATGGTGAGTACGACCAAGGGTCCCGGTGGGGACTGCGACTGATGTCCAGGGCAAAGTTGATAACAAGGTTACTCCCATCTGGAATACAATGGCCGCTATCCCTGGGCATATCAAGGATGAAGTCGTTGTCATTGGCAATCACCGTGATGGTGTGCATCAGGCTTTCTGCATTCAAGATATAATTTGGTACTTAATCTGTTTCAGCATGGGTGATGGGTGCTGCAGATCCCTCAAGCGGCACGGTATCTTTGCATGAGATTGTCAAGGGACTTGGACATCTGTTAAGAATAGGCTGGACACCTCTTCGGACTGGTGAGCTTTTTTATGGTTGGATCTGAGGGCGCACACTGACCTATGTGGCTAGTCGTTATTGCGAGCTGGGACGCGGAAGAGGTTTCTTTATTCAATTGATCATTAAATATTGAACTGACCCGGTTTGTTAGTACGGTCTTATAGGTAGTACAGAATGGGCCGAGGACTTTACAGATTGGATTGCGAAGAATGTGGCCGCATATCTTAACGTTGATGTCTCCGTTAGCGGCTCACGATGGAATGCTCAGGGTTCACCTTCTCTTGCTCATCTCATTAAAGAGGTCGCTCTGGCTATTGATCATCCGACTTTCCCTGGAAGGACCCTGTGGGATGCCAGAGAAGACGAAGGACCCTACAAAAGCTTCAATTCGACGATTGACAAAGAATTCTCGATAGGGTATGATAAATTGGAAGCAGAACGACAAGCACACGGAACGAGTATTGCTCCCCTTGGAAGTGGAAGTGATTTCACCTCATTCCTTCAACATATCGGTGTATGGATGGATATTCGTAATCTTTCATGATGTGTTGATGGTTATCGTAGGTTGCAAGTGCTGATCAAGGCTTCGGTTATACTGCTTCCGATGCTGTCTATCATTACCATTCCATTTATGACAGTCAACACTGGCAAGAAGTGTATGGCGATCCTGGTTTCTACCGCCACGTACGCTATCTTTACCGTTTCAAAAAGTTTTGCTGATGTGCTGATGGTCTCAGGTCGCTGTTGCTAAACATCTGGGTCTTATGGGGTTGAGACTGTCTGATTCTCTGTTGATTCCTCTGAACACGACGCAATATACCTTGGACTTGGATGATTATCTTGCTCGGTAAGATTCGTCCATCCCTCACTATATTGATCAACAAACTGATACTGCTTCAGGGTGGAATCTCTCGTCGAAGTTAACCTTGATTCCCAGCCTGATTTCTCCCCTCTCAGAGAAGCGATTTCCAATGTCCAAGCTGCCAGTGCAAAGTTGGACAAGGAAAAGCAAGAAGCCCTTGAGGCCTTTGAGAAACTTTTCAAGCACCTCCCTCCTCATCCGTCCACCCTTCTTCATAATCGACACAGGCGGCGTCATACCTGCAAAAGTCGACTCAGTAGCTGGAGTCCGCCCCCACAGACATTTGGACGTCGTTTCAAGGATTGGGTCAAGTCTATTTTTGGATTTCCCTCTACTGACATCACAGCTGCATCCCGGGATGTGGCCAAGCTATTCAGTGATGATACTTGGGAGAGTGTATTGGAATATGCCTATGCCACTACCTTGAACGATGAACACCAGCTTCCTCCCTGGTTGCCTGGACCTGTGAGAAGATTTATTGAAGCTGCCAGGAGGCTCGGAAGATCGAACAAGAATCTGATTGCATTTGAACGTGGATTTATTTCAGAGGGTGGAATAAAGGACAGGGAATGGTACAAACACTTGGGTGTTGCACCTGGAAAATGGCTAGGTAAGCAGTTGTAGTAAAAGAAACTAATTTTTTTTGGAGCTCTATGTTGATCCATTTGCGTCCAAGGTTATGGTGCGACGACTTTTCCGGCTCTCACAGAAGCGATTACGATTGAAAAGGATTCTAAGTTAGCTGAATACGAAGTGGGGAGGCTTGCCGACTTGATCAACAAACTTGCTGAGACTATTGTGCCTGCTCGAAGTAGCACTTTGTGATCGTGTATTAAAATGCTGGGGAATTGGAACTTTGAACTTTATCTGCCACTTATTTCCCAAGATTGGCAACAGGTGATAGTGTTTGGCTAGGGTGAACAGGCTCACTGTCATTGCGCTGTCATTGCGAGCTCGCAGGAAAGCTCCGAGCCTCTGAACAATATTAAGACAATATTAAGACAATATTAAGAAATATTAAGAATTACTGATTCAGTAATTATGAATCTCGCTCGCGCTTAGATGGATGCCACGTGATCAATGGAAACGCGTCACCTTTTACGATACAATCCAATCCAATTTGGCAGTGCTGCTTGTACGCTTGTAGGTCTCCCCTTGACACATCGTTCGTATCATGGTGCGTCTAATTTATGAAAGCATCTGTTCGCAAACTATGGATAAAATACTCGTTATATCTAGTTCAGAAACACATACGACTCTGATAACACGGTTTTTTCGCCTCAAGGTCGACTTCATCAAGTCGAGTATGCATTAGAAGCTGTGAAACAAGGATCTGCGGCTGTTGGTCTAAGGTCAAAGACACATGCAGTGCTACTGGCCCTCAAGGTCGGTAGTGATCGAAGGGTTTGAATGTATCAATGAGTTGTTGATGTGTCTATAGCGATCAACAGGAGAACTTGCGTCATACCAGCAAAAAATGTTCCGGATAGACGACCATGTCGGAATTGCAATTGCCGGTTTGACCTCGGATGCTCGTGTATTGAGGTAAGCCCAATTGAGACGACACAGTCTTACAGTTTATCTGAATATGTGGTCATTGGCGCACCGTTTTTTTTTTTAATTAGCAATTTTATGCGACAACAAGCTCTGTCGTCCAGGATGCTTTTCAATCGCGCTGTGCCTGTCAATCGTCTTGTGAATGCCATCGCAGATAGTGTGTTCTTTTGTCTTGGAGTCAACTACATCATTTTCCAATAAATAACTGATCTACCCCCTTTATGGGTTTTTTTAGAAGCACAAGTAAACACACAAGAGTACGGGCGTAGACCCTATGGTGTTGGTTTCTTGGTCATCGGATTTGACGAGTCTGGACCACATCTTTACGAGTTCTCACCTTCGGGTAACTCGTATGAATATTACGCGATGTCGATCGGAGCGAGAAGTCAGAGTGCCAAAACCTATCTGGAAAAACATTATGAAGAATTTGCAGATGGTGAGTTTGGGCCATGTCTACTGGTAAATATATCCAATGATGTTGTCTTAATCCAGCATCGCTGGAAGATCTGGTTCGTCATGGACTCCACGCCCTTCGAGAAACACTACAGCAGGATAAGGAGCTCAATGTGAACAATACTTCAATCGGCCTGATTGGTCCTAGGTGTGAATATGAGACAAAAAGTACACAGCTGCTGGGTACTTTCAGGATTCTTGAAAATGGCGATGTGGACCCATTCTTACAGACCATGGTTGCCAAAGATGCCGTACCAGCTGCTGCCACTGGTGCAGCTGCTAGCGGAAGTAGTGACATACAGATGTCGGGATAAATATATGAGAAAGTGTATTGCTAGTGGTTGGTAGTTGTGGTCATTCAATCTCTCGTATCGCCTAGATTTAATAAGGATGAAAGCAACCTCGGAGAACAGGTAATCTTTTCAGTATCAACTTTTATTTTCTAGGGAATCATCCAACTTTCGGACCTTGTGTAGACCGCAGCGTGAACTGACGCCAGTATCTTGCCGCTGTGCTTGGTCTGCGTAGCGTGATAAGAATGTGAACCATAGCACTCAACAAAGCAACACTCCCGGCCTGGTGTGAGGCAGCAAGAGGGATAGGAACCAGATACAACAAGGTCGAAATTCCTAGCAAAGCTTGGAGATTGACCATGCCGAATGCAACGGTGGTTGCCAAGCGTGTAAGAGGAGGTAGAGCTGTACGCATCGCAGGACCGCGAGAGTGGAGCCACAATAGGAGTGTAGATGTATAAGTTGTAATCGCCTACACGAAGGGAGACATGTTACAAACGCTTGCGAAGCGGGTGTTCGAAGAACGCACCAGGACACGGTGGTCAAATTGAACAGTAGTCGGATTTTCAAAGATATTGCGCCACCAAGTGTCTGATTTGTCGGAGTTCTTTGCATAAGATTCTGAGAATAGCTCATCTGCTGGCGGAGCTAAGCGGCCGCCCATGAGAGGAAATTCGTTATAAAGCAACCCAGCATCAAGGCCAGCGACAAAGGCGCCTTTGTCCAATCTATATAAGCAATGGAGTGGGTGGAGCGCGTAAGGTTGAAGCCGCACCGGAGAGGGCTGTCAAGAACACCAAACCAGTCAAGCCCCATGAGAGCCGTTTGAACCTCGTTACTTTAGGGTCCGCCAGAACTTTGGTGAGCGTCTTGATACTATCTTTGCCATTCTCAATCAAACCACTCCAAGCCTTTCCGTTCGCAAACTTTGAGTCCTTCACAATCGCCATTCCATGCCAAAAAATACCGACATACAGCAAGAACGCGGTTCCTAGATGTGCGGCGAGTCGGTACTGTGACACTCGGGGAACAGCTCTTGTAGTTAGAATTTCGTCCTCGAGCCCAGATTTCACCATGTACCATCCCAACGCTCCCTGTGCTCCGATAAGAAGTGAAAGTCCGGTCAAAGAATATGTTAGACGTTTTGGGATCTGACGTTTGTAGACAAAATAAGCGAGGGGAAAGATAAATGTGAGGCCAATCACGCGGCCTAGAACACGGTGACCCCACTCCCAGAAGAAGATGGACTTGAAGTCAGAGAGGGTCATGGAGTGGTTCATACTGCATCTCATAAAATGAGCAGGAAACACACGAGGACAGGTGCGACATACAGCTTGAATTCCGGAGTAGTCTTGTATTTCCCGAATTCCTCCAACCATTCATCATGAGATAGTGGAGGAAGAGCACCAGTAATAGGACGCCATTCGGTAATGCTAAGGCCAGATTCTGTTAGGCGCGTTACACCACCAACGACAATGACAGCGAAGACGAGTGTGGATGAGAGAAGGAGCCAGCGACCTACGCCTGGCGGTGGAAGGATTGACGCGGAGGTTAAGGGATCGACTTTTGGTGCTTCCTTTGGAGGGATTGAAAAAGCTACGGAAGAGAATTTGTGGCGGAGAGAGGAGACATGGGAACTTGGTGAGCGCCTGAAGGCATGGCGCACCGAGTCGAAAGGATAACGACGGGGTGACGGTGAACAGATACTCGGCGCCCTGGCAGACAGTCGAGGATTCAAGCAAAATGACATCCTGCGCACCGCAGCCAGCATGCTGGAGGACGATAACGGGACCAGGGCAGACCTGAAATATTTCTATATTATCCCCATCAGGATCCAGCGCGATCGAAAGCGCTGACCAATCCCGCCCTTGCTTTCCCGAAATGCTGCAGCCCGTACTGGCCGTTCGACGATACTTCGCTCTCAGCCGACTCTCGGGAGGCACAATGCGCTGGTATTCAACACCTGCACCTGACCTCTCTGAGGGTGAGCGGGAAATACACCAGAAACTGACAGACAGATTCTCGCCATCTGCTCTTCGTGTGCAGGATATCTCGGGTACACTTTCTCGGAGTGGGTTTTATCATGTAGAGTTGACTGATATTGTAGGTGGTTATGGTACCTTCTACGCCATTGCGATCACGAGTGAAGCATTCCGAGGTCTCTCAATGGTGAAACAACACCAACTAGTCAACAAAACGCTCAAGAGCGAGATAGAGACAATACATGGGCTCCAGGTCAGTCGTCTCATCTCTCACAATCCTCTTGTTGATATCCTGTATTCAGCTTCGGACGACCGTACCTGATGTAACTGCATAGTAGACCACCTGCTTCATATCCTTTGGTGGGAGCACAAATGGATTGATTGCCTGGAACCCGATATCTCGCCTTCATGGACCTGCTCCATCTTTGACGTCTTGCACGTGTCTATCTTAAGTACCAACCTTCAATCGTTCACGAAGCGGCAAACCCTTGCAACGATATCATATAGTTGATTTACAATACGACATCCCATTTTTTGCCACAATGCAATATCTCAGACCTTCTTTTTCCTCCCTTGCACCAGATTCTGTTCAGGTATCTTCTGAAGCCTCAAGAGTGTTATTGCTTCCCTGTTATAGAATTGTCGATTTGGGTCGTCAACTTGTATCCAAGTAAATTTCTTTTTGAGCAACGAGAAAAAACGTTTATCAGCCTAGTAAATCTGAGATACAACCATACGGCAAGAAATCGCACAGACCAGGCATACCTTTCTTCGCTTCTTGTAACAAAACAAAATCTGAGTAGTTGTGTTGGACAGATCCACAAGCGTTTGTACTAGCAACGGAAATGCGGGTTCAAAATATACACAATCAGCCGCCAGGATGATGTCAGGCTGGGATGGAAGATCTTGAGGTATTGACTGTCCCCTTCACGTCTATCGTTTCAGGGAATGCGCTGGAAATAACAACAATGCTGACCAGTTGAGTTCAGCGACTTGGACATTTTCTTCCAACGAATTGAGTTTAACATTTTTGGTCATGGTGCAGAGTAACGACCTGTGCAGCAATAATGGATAAAACTTTGAGCAAACCAGCTAGGTCAAGAGAAGAAAAGAGAATGACAGACGCTTGGTCCGTAATGTACACTTTACATGATGCGTCTAATTTACCTGCGATAAGACCAACGAGCCCTGTCCCGCTTCCAAGTTCTATTATCGACCTGCCTGCCAACGTATTGGTGGTTGTATATGTCTGTGCCAAATAGCTAGATAGGACCTTATAACATGATCGCTCCCAGTCTATAGTCTCAGTGCACAAAGAGGGGACGAACCTGCCCAGCTGGCCAAGCGATTCCACCACATCCTGGTGCAGAATCCACAGCAAGTTTCACAGAAACTTGTGGCTCTCTCATTTCCTCAATAAAACAGTTCAGGGCCTCCTGCGATAAAAAGAAAGTGAGATCCAAAATGCCGTCTGACTCCGAGAAGTATTGGTGTGGTAACACAGCAAGTAACTCTGATTTGGAATTTGATGAGCTGGGAGGCTCTCCCTCCTCGTTTAACCCTGGCTCTGGCTGATACGTAGGAGTGATAGTGATGGTTGCCACCCCAGGTAATTCTGAACTAGCAGTTGAGTTATCTGTGGCCATGGTTCCGGGCATAGATTACAATGGCTGATCTATCTTATCTTATCTAATCTTGAGTGTCGAGGGAATCATTCCCATCTAACTCATCAGTCTACTTTGACCTGTTGACTATTTTGACTACATTTGAGGGCAGGAAGCTTGGCACACGGAGCCGACCTTTTCCCTAATGAGATTCTCGCTGCACTATCAGCTAACCACCGAACCGAATGCTTGCCTCAGGTGATTAAGAGGGTTCCAGGTCTCCCCATAGTTATTTGATGTGCTACGCTTTCAGTGAAACAGCTGACAACGGCAGTAGTGCTCCTGGTATGATGTATGTTGTCCTTTGCTGGTAGTATACCATTTCGCCGGTTGTTTTTGTGCTCTTGGGCTGGCTTTGTTCTCTCATTTGTGTCTGACGGTCGTCTCGTTTAGCCAATACGCAGTGGCCCAAGTGCACTTTTAATGTCGGCCTCTGTTCTCGAGTGTTTCTCCTGTGATATGTAGATCTCATCTTCTGTTGTAGGTGTTTGACAAAAGATCCTCGCAGCATATCATTTTCTTTTGTCGTTGTCCTGGTGTAAGCGACGTTGTATTAGCCTGATGTTTGTATCTTGGCCATGTACTGCCCCATTCACATTTTGTCCTTCGCCCCCTGAGTAACCTCATTATTTATGGATTCTCGGTGCCATTGCCATTCCCTTGCACCGACTGTTCTGCCTTGTATAATCTGATCTCCCTCTACATCTGATATTTCAATTTCACGGAGGGCTTGTGTCTCGTTGTCTCACAATCAGATATCAGGAATCGATCCCATGTTGTGTGGAGGCTCTTGAATGCTGGTGACAAGGTCGACAATGATCAGGTCTCTGCGCGGGTGTCAGGGTCACAGTTCAATGGTGGCAGACGAGATGAGATGGATCTCAGTCAGGACCAGAATACAAAGTCCAGCGGGGCCTTGTGTGCTCCACTGTTATCACGAAAACGCCTCGCGCGTGTTGCATGTGGACTTGTCAAGGGTTAGTCTGGATTCTCAAATGTCAGCAAACCCTGACTTGAGAATTGTTTTGTGCGATAAAAAAGGAATCTTCGCTCTAGTATACAATGTTCAGTTTTCTATAGCGAGGGGACGTAAAGCCGCTCAGGCTTATTTACGGCATCCACTAAGCGCTGCTGTATTTAAACATAGCACCAGAAGAAGTCCAGCTTTTGGAGTAGCCTTCTTCCTTTGTCATACAGCCCCTGTGATAGCTCCCCAGTCATTCCAGAGCTCCTAAGATTATTACGGCCAACGCGAATTAGTCCATCTCGTCCCAAGTCTCGGCGGCTGACCATGAGCGAATTATACGAGTTCCTCGTTGAGTGGTATGCTTCCGAATATATTGTCTCCCTCATGTTCACTGAATTTTTCTAGGCCTTCGACGACTGCCCAATCTGTAATTGTAACAGGCGACTTTGACAAATGGTCTCAATCCCTCTCGCTCTCCCGGTCTGTAAAAGACACTTTTACGACTACCATCAAGGTGCCATACGGTCGCCCTACGCGGTACAAGTTCATCGTTGATGGTGAGTGGGTGATTCAACCAGACCAACCCACAGAGCTTTCGCCTGAGGGATACCTGAACAATATCCATTATGTACCACTAAAAGCATCACCTGAAATCAAACACTCTGCGGGTAGAACACAGGATATGTCCCTTGATATCACTTGTTTGAAGGACACAATCGTCGCCAGTGCCGGCACGTCAGGTGCTTTGGCTTATGTTACATCTGGTATCGGTGAGACGGTGCGTAGTGTCGTCGGGGTGGACCCATTCAACTCCAGCCAGGTATGGACATCTGAATTATTGTCCCGTACTGATCACATCACTAAATGCTCTCAGATTGCCATCCCGACACCGATCACACCAGGTACTTCCATCGGCTTCCCTCCTTTAAATGAATCTGGTGATGCAAGGAAGTCAGTCATCTCTGCATCTGCCTCTGTGGTTAGTTCGCCCGGATCTACCCCAATTGAACCGGTATATGCAACGGAAAGTCACACGACTGAACCATCCGAAGCGATCGGCAATGAGGAAGATACTGGTACTTTCGTCGGTGTGCGTCCGGTTTTAAAGAACCATGTTCAGGTGGTCAGCAAGGAAGAAGGGATGGACACAGAGGCCAGCCAAGAGGTCTCTACCTCACCACCCAGTAATACCTTCTTCAGTGTCGTTGGACCATCTACGGGTGCAAAAGAAGCGGCTAAAGTTCAGATTTTGGATGAGCAAGACGAAGAAAACGCTCTGGTCAAAACTACTGTACCTATCACTGAGGTCGATTTCCCTCTCTCGACCGCACCTATAATTGTTGCAGCTTCTGAGCCCATCAGCAATGAACCGGCTTTTTCTTCAAGGGAGCCGGTTAAGGATGAGATGGCTGCCCCCGCTCCTAGTTCTGGTAGAACACCAGAGAAGCCTTCCGAATTGACGGCAACCCAAGATCTTTACTTTGCTTCTACTCGAGTTCAGCCACCATCTCGCCCGACAACACCTTCCGGCACCGCTGCCCCAACAGAGTCCGCAACATCGACTCCTTCATTCGTCCGGAGACCCAAAATTTTCCAACTCGGCAAGAAATCTCCATCCAGAGTCTCAACCGTGGATGGAAGGACGGATGAGTTTGGCGTTCAAGACGGGAGGGAAATTGTTGGGAAGAAAAAAAGAAAGTCCTCCATCTTTATGAGCCTGAAAAAGTTGTTCCATCACGAACTCCATGAAACGGACAAAGAGGAGAATCCTCAGTCTTCTCTGGTTTAATTTTCTCATATTTTTTGGATTGATTTGGATGTTCTGGTTTACTTTCTCTCGCCTCATACCCACCCTGGACACACGGATACATTTGCAGTCTCCAATCATGAACCCTATCACTTTCAATTTGTTCGCAGCCTATTTATGTATGTACCCCTTGGATAACCTCTACTCGTTGGATTTCTGTACACATTCTCTCGCTTTACTCTACAATGATACATCTTAAATTGATCAGCAAAACTCGTTATTTGAGAATTTCTAGAACAATGCCTAGAAATCGCAGTTCAGAACTAAAAGCAGCGACAGATTGATAGATCAATGTACCTGCTGCGATAGTCTCCCCGCCTCTTCGTAGTAAGACCCTTCCCATATCTTTGTTAGTTGAAAATTGTTCCAGGGGAATGCCCTTGAATCCCACAGTGTTTCCTGCACTTCGTAAAGATATTTCTACTTCTGCAGAGGCATTTGTTGTCAGAACACTGATGTGCAGCTTCAGCAAACGAATAAACTCAGAACAGACTAAAAGAATTTACCGAGGATTCTTTTTCTTGACCTCTCCTGTTGTCCGATCGATTAAGGAAAGGAGCTTGCTGGTTGTTGCAGGGACATCTCTCGACTGATTGAACAGCTCCACCTGAACATAAGATCTAAGTAGCCGTAGTTCTGAGGTACAGCAGGCGACTTACAGAAGTACCAGCGGTGATCGGTACTGCGATATCGAACACGATTATCCGCGCCGTAAACACGACAGCCAACGGAACAGTTTCGCCAGGGAAACACAGCACGCTTCCTATGTTCAGGTTAATTGGGTCAATGCTCGCGAGAGCAATTGTGACATTGGTTCCTGCCATCGCCCATTTCACAGAAGCTTCTTCTACTTCAATCGCTGGTCAAGTAAAATGAGCTTGATTAAGCAACAGAATCAATCTGACGTACATTGTACAATACCGGTCACAGAATCGTCACCTGGTATGGCACGCACTTTTTCGCCTATTTGCACGATGCCGCCCGCAATACGGCCAGCGATATACACGCTAGACATACTTCGTGTTTTAAAGATATTTGAAATAGGCAACCGAAAGGGACGGGTATAATCGCGCGCCGGCGGCTCCATTTTATCTTCGGGACAATTTCTTAGACAAGAAAAGAAAAAAAATACTACCAAAAAACATACCGAGACAGTCGACGAGTGTGGGTCCAGAATACCATTCGTTGAGGTGTTTGGCATCCTCACCCTCACGTCCGATGAGATTCATGCCAAGTATTGCACTCACCGGTACAAAACTGGTCTTTGACGGAGAAATCCCTGATTGCACAAGGAATGGTCGTAAAGTTGATTCAATCTCATCATAACGCATTCGAGTCCATCCAACCTATTAGATGTCATTGAATTACATGCTTGATCAATGGACACGGTCAACTTACTTGATCGAGTTTATTGACTGCCACGATGACCTGACTGACACCCAAACTTCTCACCAATAGAACATGTTCTCTCGTCTGACCGCCCCTCACAAAGCCGACCTCAAATTCACCAGTCGTAGCATCGACAACAAGTAGTGCACAATCTGCCAGAGAGGCACCTGAAATCATATTCGGGATAAAATCTTTGTGGCCTGGTGCGTCAAGAACTGTGATCTGACGATGACGTGTATTGAAAAATTGCTGCGCGATATCCATTGTAATACCACTATTTGCAGTTAGCTTGGAAAAGGGTATAAGGTATTAACCTACCGCTCGCGTTCTTCGGTCAAGCCATCCAGCCCCCAAGCCCAGCTGAAACTGCTTTTGCCGGCTTTCGAGCTACCACGTTCATTCGCCCGCCTAGTCTTTTCGTCAAGTCTTCCCAGCTCATACAATAGCCTTCCCATCAATGTCGATTTTCCTGCATCTACATGACCTAGAACCAAATCTACATCATCATTACACGAAACGAAGAACGATAACTCACCAATAACAACGATGCTGACGGCCTTCTTCCCATCGATCGAATCAGTGACGGCTCGCTGAGCCTCCAACAGCAACTTCTCCCTCACCAGGCCAGCCTTTGGAATCTCAGGTGATTCCCCGATTCCTACTGTCTTTACGTTCAAACCCAAAGCCATTATATCTAAGTCTCTCTGATCCATATTTTTACCCTTGATTGGTGCTGTGATCTTGTTACTTCCACCGGTGCTGATACTAGTGTTGATGGTAATACTTGTGTTGACAATATTTTTCTTTGGTGTTCCATTGCCTGAAGGCGTCGGTGCTCCTCCTACTGAACCCGCAGTGGATCGGAGTAATACACTCTTTTGCACCTTCCCTCGTTCTTGAGCGACTGTCAGAGTGGATATTAGTAACCATAGGAATACAAATCTAGAAATAACGAAATAGATGAATGAAGAACAAGAATGGGTAAACATGGGTGTTATGTCAAGATCTGGAGCTTCATAGCGATGTGTGAACAGGTTTTATACGTTACGACTGAGAAAGAGATGTTCCATGGCGAGCATTGAACACGATGTCATCCGGACTAGGACTGTCAAATGTGAAAGCGGAAGGTGATGTGAGGCTTGAGACAATGACATCTCTCTTCCTGGCATGCGAAGGTGATCCTGACCCAGATCCTCCACTTCCACTCCGTCTTTCTGACTTGATTCGCTGGGAAGGCTCGCAAGGCAGCGGGTCATCATCACGCACAAGAACAGAAGCAAAGGCAGAAGGCAAAGCCCTAGAGTGTGATACACTTTCAAAAATGGGGGAAAGGGAAGTGGCAGAAAGCTCTCTAAGCTCTTGGGGCATTTTGATTATGGGCTTCTCGCCGTTCTTCCTGACTTTCATAGCAAGTTTTGATCTGCTTTGTACCTGTGTAGCTGCTGCACTTGGAAGAGGGGTGACATCTAGTTTTGGAATGAAAGCGGGACGTTTTGGATCGGTCAGAGTGAAGAGGCTCTGGTAAGACGTCGTGATGGCAGTTGTGGCAGTAGCACCATTAGCTGTGGGGACAAGGTATTCTGTCTTGGATGCCGGTAATTTCGGTGCCTTGCTTGCAGATATTTTTTGTCGTGCCAGAAGAGCAAGTTTTGACAGTGATTTTGCAGGACTGGCCGGTTCATTGGACACGTTAGCTGCAGGAGCAAGGGATGAAACAGGGGAATGAGGCCTAGGCGTGATAGTGGAGACCGGTGCTTTGCGAGCCGATGCTGACTTGACTCCCTCAAGAGTACTTCGCTGATTCTGTAGAGTAAGTATTGGGGACTGCTGTGGGGAGGAATGGGTTGGCTGGATAGATCGCAGTGGCATGCCCTTGGCTGGTGACGGGGATTGAGGTTGTGCCAGAGTCAACTTGGGCTTTTCGGGTGGTGTGGTATCCTGGTCCATGGCCTCCAGTTGAAGAGCAGCTTGGATTGCTCTCTGCACTTGAGCAGTGATTTCAGACACTCCCGTTCTTTGAGAGGATGCATCTCTTGATATAGCAGAAGAAGCAGAACTAATCGCAGTACTTGGTGCGATATCAGAAAGTGGGGAAGGTCGAAGGGCAGGAAACGTCTTAATTGAGCCTGATAAGGAAGTACCATCATCCCGCGAACTACCTGGGAGTGAACTGACGGCAATGCTCAAACGAGAGCTCACCAACGACGCGAGTTTCGACTTCTTGGACGCAGTTGATGGCGGTCGATCAGGAAGTGGTTTCTCCTGTGGAGGGGCACCCTCAGATGAAGGAATTGTAGGCGTGGTAGATGACGACCGAATCGAAGGAACAAAACTAGACTCGAACACTGGCCTTCGGTGAAGAGATTCCTCATTCAAGATTTTCGCGAAAAACGGTTGAGTCCGAGAATTATCAACTATAAAATCATCAGCAAGAAATGAGGCCACTAGAGTAGTATGGCATACCAAGTTCCTCTCCATATGAGGTCGTCCTGCTAGAATCTGCTCCACTTCTACTTCGAGAAGAAGTCTGCAGTGCCTGAGATTGCCTGCTGGGTGATGGAACCGTCATGTGCTCAGGCTGCTCAGTAAGCTCAGTCTTTTCGGTAATTGTGCTCAACTGCGTCCAATACTGACGGGCAATGAGCGATTCTGCCCTTTCTGATTCCTCTATCCTGAGGTAAGGTTGCTCTTCGTAAGCCCCTTCTTGCTCGGCCAGTTTCTTAGCCTGCTGCTGGGCAAGAATAATTTTGGGAACGCGCGAAAGATTTTCATTGACACCCATGTTACGGCTTTTCCAATACTCTAAAGCCGAGTCATCCGTTTCTGTTGAGAAGATCCGATAAGTAACAGATTGAAGTCTACTGTTTGGAGAGAAAAAAAAGGAGATGTAGACAGGCACCTTCTAGTGGCAGCTGAAGATAGGAAGAACTTTATGTACGAGAGGCAAGGATATGCTAGGATACAAGGAAGGAGACAGTAAACAGCTTGATCAGCTCACCTTTCCGTCCCTGCGCAACACGTTGACGGTCTTGTCTCTCTATAGCTCATTTGCGTTATTCTCCATGAAACAGAGCAATAGAACACGTAGATCTCGCACCAAGTGCCCAATCTACAGCCTTCTGAACATCGTAGTACTCATGCCAGAGATAATCCTTGAGCTCCTTGTCGGAGAGACCCGATGTCTGCGCACTTCCTATGATTTCTCTGACCTGGTCGAGGGCGTCATATAACCGATCTGGTATAGTATATCAGGATCAGTTTGACTGAAGATAGACGATCCATACCTTCTTCTTCCTGTGTCATTGGTTCCTCACCTCCGTCAGATAAGGCATCATCGTTAAGTTCATCTAAAACATTCAGTCCACGAAGATTGGATTTTAGAAGCCAGCATACCCTCGATATTGAGATTGCGAATATCCCTGTGTCTGGACATTATCGAAGGCGCTTGAGGGATGTTTGATGAACCAGCGGTCGGTAGCCAAATACATCATAATAAAGCGCGTTGAAAAAAAGTGCGTTCATTCCTTGCTACGCATCTCGCACATTATGTTCAACGCTTTCCGTGCCTTTAGATCCTCCTCTCTTGCAAATGCCTCTAGAGTACAACGTGTTTATCTTTTCAATGTGTTGGCAGAATTAACGCGTACACATAGGCCTTCTCAACATCACAACCACGTGCAGTGGCCCAGTTGACTCTCATTGGAAATATCGCGCAAGATGCTGAAGTCAGGGTCTCAAAGAAAGACCAAGAGTATGTACTGTACGTCTCTACAGTCTCAGTTTCTACACTGTTTGAATGCCGCCGAAGGTATACCGTTGTGACAAATAACACCGTCCATCAAGACGGCGGTGAGTGGGCGACTCTGGTTCAAGTCCAGTCTGAATAATGACTTTGCTCTTAGAGTATCGCTCCGTGCCTACTTACCACCGAGTCGTTTGCTTCGATGCGACCGACATCGAGCGCGTCCGCAATTTGAAAAAGGGCACCAATGTTTTTGTCCAAGCAGAATATAGCATTAAGGAACCTGAACCTGATTCCAGGACACAACAACAGAGACAAATTAACCTAAATCATAGTACGTCTTTCAAGTGTTCTTAATATTGAGACTTATTTTCATTTTTCATTCAGGCCATTTGAAGGTACTTAGGAACCCCAAACCCCCGCCTTCAGAGTTGGAGTCGAACTTCCAGGTGTCTGAAAACTTCTGATGGGGTGGATTGATACTTCTTACGTGAATTTACGTGAAATAATGTTTATCCTTTACACTCATCTTCAATTTGCTCGTGGTATTGCTCGTGGTATTGCTCGTGATTTTCATGATCAAAATGAGATCCATCTGGACGTCGTGGCGGCTGGTCTCCATTACCATATCCGCTCTCGGACACCCATTCCTAGAGCACAACTGGATGAAACAGGTGGGATGAGCAAGTAGATTTGCAATCGCGTACCGTGATTGATGGATGAGGGAGCACCAGACCTGGTTCAGGCATACCAGGTGCCTCACTGTTTCTTCGCAGCTTCTTTATATAATCGCGGACTGTATTGACGACAAGCTATGCACAATCTTTAAGCTAACCGTTGGTACGTGAATAGACTCACATTATGATCATCCTGAGATGAACCAGAGTACGCTGCGACAATTGCAATGGGGCAACATGGCGCATTCTGACAGACATCTGTACTCTCTTTTCCAGGGAACGATCAACACACACCTCCAACCAGATTGGAAACGCTACGTTTGCCGTCAATTTTCGATAATCTGAGCAGAAAATGAGAAAATTCCTACCTCCGCCAGTGACCCTTGTATCCTCGTCTAATCCTATCTGCTTAGCAGTTTTGCCCATCGCAGACATACCCTTTTCTACGAAATAACTAGAATGACTGGTTCTCTTCACTACATCGACCATCCCCTCCAAGCAAGCCCAAGTATTTAAACTGACGTCAGCGATTCCACTTGGATGCCCTAAATCACCGACTGTGCATGAGAAGAGGGTGTGCCCTGCAATGGTTTGAATCGATATCACAAGGCCTTTTCCTTTTCCGTGTCGGGAGGAGGCGCGGAATCGTTTTCGGATCGACAACCCCTGTTCAGTTCGCAAGAGAATGAGATGCTGCGCAAGAAGTCGAGTCAAGGATTGCGCTTGTACCAGTGTGATAGCGTCTTCCGCAGAAAAGGCTTGGAAGCGGTATGTGTTCTCTTCCAAGAGTGCATTATTGGCAAGATTGGCGTCTGTTGGGACTGCCGTCATCTGTATCCCGCTGAACATTGAATCCACCCTGTAAGTTGAAGCTAATAGCAGAAAGCAGAAAATGAAGTGAGTCTAAACGACGTTAAAAAAGTATAGTATGAGGTGCACGGTGATGCTATCTTGCAATGAGGCAACTCTGTTCATCTTCCATTTTCTATGACCTTCGACTAGTCCACGATTATTTCGTTGGATTATTCTAACCTTCCCAGAGTACCAACTCGACCACATGATCAGGTCAAGCTTGAAAATCAGTGGTAGGATAGATGTACGCACTACGTATGTAAACTCCCGGTCCGGTTATTTGTACTTACCTTGGAACTTGACATTCTATGGAATTCTTCAATGATGTCGGGTCCTCCCTCAAACCTTCCCTCTTTGAACTTGTCGCACAGGAACAGCTCCGAGACTTGCTACAACCAGCTTTAAAATATGTTCTTGCGGTGAGTCCTTCGTAACTTGACAAATTCAGTATAACTTGACGAATGACCACCAGGTTTTTGCTCAAAGATACCCTCGTTATCTAATAAGAATAGTCAATCGACATGAGGAGTTCTACGCTACTGTCATGCTTGTCATTGAGGGGTTCTACCTAAGGAAACACAGTAAGCCATGCAGCCTGAATATGGATGGTCAAAAGTTCATTCATAGGCCCACTTTGTAGATGCCTCTTTTGCAGAGAACTTCTATGGGCTGAAGAGGAGACGGAGGCCATTCATCAAAATGGAACGAGCGAAAGCTGCGGTCGGAGGGGTCCTACAGAATGAGGCCTTAAGAAGATCTGAAATATGGCGCTCTCTCGGGTTCCTGGTGTGTGCCGTGATTTCTTATCTCTTTGCGGCAAAATTCATGAAAATTTACCGTCAGGTGGGGATACCCTACTTGCGTGCAAAGGCTCACGACTATTATGAAGAGTTAAGTGGTAGCATCAGTTCTGACATCCTTGATGAGGGGATGGATGCCAGACGGTTATGGGCTTTGACAGAAGAGGTGCGTGACTGAAGGCTCATGATAAACACTTACCTTTGACCCCTCTTGTAGAGTTGCAGGGGAAAGTTCCGTCGAATATTCAAAGCTATATATCCTTGGTTGAACATGTCTTTCGAAGTGTGGTTGTTAGCATGGAACGTCGCCTATCTCTTTGACAAGACTCCTTTCTATCGGCCATGGTTATCCTGGATCAAAGTGGATCTCCGTCGTCTTGGAGTTGAGGATTTCGTACGTATGATCTCTCACGAAGGAGCTCTCATGTCTTAACTTCTCTTATGCAAGCGTGCTGCTAGCCTTGCCACTCGAAATCAGCCTTCTCCAATGCGAAAGTTCAGCCTCGTTTCTCGTCTAGGGAGACTTGTATCTACTGCTCCTCGTCTTCTACTCGAATCGCTCCGCCTTTTCCTACCTACTGCCATATTCTTCATCAAGTTTCTCGAATGGTGGTATTCACCCAGTTCACCCGCGCGCAAACTAAATACGTCACCACTTGGCCCGGCAATTCCTCCTCCACGAATGCTATCTCCTCATCCGCAGGGCGTTAAAATTGACAGGCAAGCATACGGCATGTGTCCCCTGTGTAGAAAACAGATCAACAACGCGACCGCACTCCCATCTGGTTATGTCTTCTGCTATCGTTGTGCGTATGATTATGTAGGGAGACAGGGCAAGTGTCCTGTGACCCTTTTACCTGCCAGAACATGGCAACTTAGAAAAGTACTTGTATGACTGGTTGATTACTGGACGCACGTTCGTTGGAGTAACACGATTATATCTGTGTATTACTTTTGCATTCCGTCGATTATCCGATGAGATAATTGAGGCGGTTCCAAGGCAGTTTGCAAATGGAAATATATATCGCTTCGAAGACATTTTTTCTGTGTCAATATCAATTGATACTTGTGATCAGGAGGTGACCGAAACAGTATACACGTGTATTGCTAAAGACATGGGGCCTGAAGTGAAGGATTTCCAGGCAACAAAAACACTGATTTCATGCCTATGATTCATTCATCTTGCCGCGCGCCCCTTCGTTGACTCCTGCTTTGATTTACTAGGTGTCAATCTTATGAAAGTGAGTCAATTTACGACTTATTGGAGGCTTCATCGCAAATTTCTTTCCTGCGAAATAGTTTGGAAAGCAGATCCAAGCGCAGCAAGTTCCAGGATGGTCGAATTACTATCTTGACTATAAGTTTCTCAAAAAGATCATCTCGTCTCTCGCAACGAATCGCCCTGCATCTGAAGCTGCTGCTCTGGCATTAGGCCTTCGCGTCGACGATGTCCCAAACTCCATACAGGGTTCCATAACGAGTGATCTCCATTTGGTGGCAACACCACACAGTTTAGTCGAAGAACAAAGCTCAACCTTCATCTTACCCGGGAACGACAGTGAGAGAGGACCAAACTTCCAAGCTCATAAAGCTGCCTTTTTCTTCAAGTTGGAACGGGAGTTAGAAAAGGTAAGCTGCTCGAAATTAAAAGGTACTAATCTATTGATCTTGTCTCAGATCAATGCGTTCTACCTACAGAAGGAGGCTGAATTAAGGTTGAGGATGGAGACATTGCTCTCGAAACGGAGGGCGGCAGCAGCGAAGGGGATACCTGATGCTACTGATACGGCCACACACAGTGAGTGGAGTGCTGTTGGAGAAGGATTTCGCTTGTTAGAACAGGACCTGGGGAAACTACAGGTACGACAATCCAATCTTGGTGGAAAAGTCACATTTGTACTTAAAAAGACTCAAGTCTTTTGTGGAAATGAATGGCATTGGAGTTAAGAAGATCCTCAAGAAATATGATAAACGATCAACTTCGACGACTAAGGAGCTCTACTTGGCACGCCAAGTTGATGTCCAACCGGTTTTCAATCGCGAGGTTGATTTTGATTCTCCCAAATCTCGTATGATACTGAACTTTTGTCACAGCTCATCTCGGAATTATGCGATACTGTCGCGGCATGCTTGCTGAACCCTGCAGACCTTTCCTCAGGGCTCAAATTCGAGGGTCCAGCAGCAAATGATATACTCACTCAGCAAATATTGTCTGATAGCACTCTTCCATCAGGTCCGCTTCGAGACCTTGAAAAGAATTTCCGTCTTGCTATTGTCCACTCGGATGCAGCCGCCATCAAAGACTGTGTGCATTTTTCCGAGAATCTAGGGCAGCAAGGTGGTAAAGGCGATGTGACTCGAATACTTTGGAATACAATCATTGAAACGCCCCAAGACTTGGCAGAATTAATCTTCTCTATGCTTTCTGAACCCTTTGATTTCCACTTTATTGATGACATCAATGGTCGTACTTGTCTCCATGATGCCGCCATTGCCGGTTCTTGGCGATTAGTTGCTCTCTGCATACAGAACGGTGTCGAAATTAACAAAGGCGACGTATATGGTCGGACAGCATTACATTACGCTTGCATGAATGGCTATCCGCAGATATCCCGGCAACTCTTGGAAGCAGGATCATCACCAGACGCTCTGGACCGTGACTGCTATGCTCCGTTGGTCTACGCCACCCTGAAGGGCAATGTAGATTGCGTGCGAGTACTATTAGAACAGGGCAAAGTTCCGGTTCAATCAGCATTTTCACCCAGTGACCTTGACCCGTTGTCCCTCGCGAGTCAGAGTGGACATGTTGAAGTTGTTAATATTTTGCTCGATCATGGTGCGATTTGTGTTTCAAATACCAACGGCGAATATCCTATACATCTGGCAGCACGAGAAGGTCATTCGAAAGTCTGTCAACTCCTTTTGAACATGGAGGGTTGGGATATCCCTGATAAATATCATGAGTGGACTCCTCTTTTCCACGCCGCCCGGTATGGTCGTGCAGATTGTGTCAGAATTCTGCTTGAGGCTGGTGGTACGCCACACATGAAAGACGAGTTAGGGCTGACAGTTGCCCATTATGCAGCCTGGTATGGCCACCTCGATTGTCTAGCCTATATCTTGGGTGCCATTATGGAAGGTGCGAAATTACAGAGGACGATATCCCCACCACGTAGCTCCTCGACTCCAGAAACGGGACCTCTAGGAGATTTTGAGATAGACTCTATCCCTTTACTTTCCCTGCCGCCACCTGCCATGCCACATCGTGTCTACGGTCATAATTTCCTCGACCGCAATCATCTTGTACAAATCACCGTTGGCCACAGCTCTTCAACTCAAGGTGTACGACTTCATCATCGGCTCATTAGCACGGCATTCAGAGATGACTATCTAGTCTCTTCTGCGCCGTTAAAACTGGTGATGACGACAATGTTCCCTCAGGTCTCTGCACCTTATAGCATCTCACTCCCCCAGAAAGGAAAAGATGCATTTGCATTTCAGATACCTGACTTGGAGAGCTTGTCACTAGAATTCTCAGTCTACCCGAATTTCGGGACGAAGACTATAGGAAGAGCCGTCGCTTTGCAGTCGTTGTTTAAAGACTGTACAAGTGGGACACATGAATTTACACTCCCAATCCTGGACACACGTTTGCACGCTATCGGTGAAGTATGCGCTTCTTCCACTATATCGATTGCGGATTGCTTACCTTAAGTAGGTTGACTTTGCTATCAGCATTATCACATCTTTCCAAGGCGTACGATTAGAAATGGGTGGGGGCGTAGAGACTTACTGGAAGTCCATCGCACTTCATGCTACACCTCGTACACAACCAGAAGTTGTTCGTCTATCGGGATCAAGGCCAAGTCGGATTGGCTCCGCCCACACTTCCCCCGCACGGGGCATAACTTCGGCCAGCCACCAGGCACTCCCAGTCACTTCGCTTCAAGATCAATATCTCTATGTTACGGTCCAAGTAACGAGAGATCTGTATCCAGTTGCATGTTCTGATTGGATGCTACCGGAAACAGAGTTTGAGTTGACTGTGAGTGACATTACCATCGCTCAATTCAAGGGGATCGCCAAGAGATTGGGGAGAAATGTGCAATCATTTATTGGTGATCCTTCATGGTTGACGACAATCAAGAGGTGGATGGTTCCCTTGGTTGACCTCCTACAGGCCAGTACATTCAAACAAGAGCTTTGATTGGTTTGACCCAGAGACTATTCTGCAGATTCTTCCCGCTCACATCAGTATCTGTATTGATCTGAGTCTGCCATCCAATACTCATTCACATGTCCGGCCGATAGGTCTCAACGCTGGAGTAGATGCTGTTCTGCGAAACATATACGACAATTTGTCGATGTTTAACAGAAACCGAGTCATTTTTACTTCATTCAATCCAGATATATGTGCTGCTTTGAATTGGAAACAACCGAACTGTAAGTTATCAGTAGGCTATGAAAAGGCACTTCTGATATTCAATAGATCCCGTGTTCCTATCGTCGCGATGTAGCAAAAATAATCTTCATTTACCTACCTGTAGCTACCAGATGGTAGATGAGAACCATGATGACAGACTCCGCAGTGTGAGTGCTGCGGTGGAGTTCGCGAAAGATAACAACCTCCTCGGTGTCTTTGTGGATGCTGAGCTTCTCGTAAGGTCTACGTCCTCGGAAAAAGCCATAACTCACACTCAGACTTTTGCCTTTCATTATTTAATAGCGTGAGGTGCCTTCGCTTATCGATGCCATGCGAAATTCCGGGCTGATAGTCGGCGTCCATGGGTGTTCTGCAACCCTTGATTCTCTGACGGATGAAGATCACGACCCTATTGACGCTTTTATTTCGGAAGAAGCATTTGTTTCTTTCTTGAACCATTCAACTACTCAAGAATAAGTATGGGTTTTCTCACGCGTGGACTTGCTGCAGAGAAGGATCTTTGGCCATCAGATTCATTGATTAATAATCGAAAGTCTCGAAGTTTTTAAGCGAGATGTTATTTGCCGATGGGTCATGAATTAACACTAGAGATACATGTTAGTATCAATGGTCTCTACTGTATTATTTGGGTTATTAGAAGGCATTTGAATTAACTTCGACGCACTGCAGCGAAGCAAGTGAGACACAGGAAACGGGAGGTAAACATTAATCATTTATCGTCAAAAATATCAAATTGAGGCGCGGTATAACGAGGCGTAAGATCCATTGTTAGCGAGGAGTTCTTCGTGAGATCCGAACTCAGTGATGGTCTAAGAATTCGTCGGAGCAAATGCAATAGTCAATTCATCTGGGACAAGTGTAGTCGCAGTCATGAAAATAACAACGCACCCCATTTTCCATCATAACCACTTTATCTGCGCGTCGTGCAGTAGAGAGTCGATGAGTAATGAATATGACTGTCTTTAATCTTTCTCCGCTAGAAGTCTTGGAAATCTTGGTGATGGTATCAAATATCTGACTCTGTGCATGGGCGTCGAGAGACGAGGTCTATTTTGAGACGGACAACAATGAGCTTACACTATCTGCAGCACGCGCCAAAACATAGCGCCGCGAGAAAGATACAACATACTGGTTCATCAAATACCATAAGGTCAACATCAGGCTCTGTGGCCCTCATGAACGCGCGTGCGATCGCAATCCTTTGCCACTGTTGGGAAATGTGTCCATGTCAATGTAGAAAAATCAGCGTAGTTGCTCACTTCGCCTCCTGATAAACCGTGTCGCTGTTGATGGTTCCAGCCTATCATTCCAGGATATGGGATTGACTCAAACCCGGGGGTCTCCAACACAGTCTTAAGGCCTTTGGGCAGCGACCCAACAAGTCCATCAGCTTCGGCAAGATGGACAGCTTGCCTGATTGCGGGTATACACCCAATCTTTCCGACGTTCCCAAGCCCAACATTTTCCTTGACGGTTGAATTGAATTTGGAAAACCCCTGGAACACAGCACTGGTATGTTTATGGTAATCTACAGGATCGAGTGACCTTATATCAATCCCATTGACAAGGAGCGAGCCCCTGTCGAAGTCCAGTATTCGGAGTAGAATTTTTGCAAGTGTGGATTTGCCTGTGTAACGAATGGATCGCGTTGAGTTCATTGTTTTGAAAGAAACTCATACCTGAGCCATTGAAGCCGACAATCGCAAGCGTTTCACCTGCACCTATTGAGAGATTAACGTCCTTTAAAGCAGGTTCAGTAGAACCTGGGTACGAATAAGAGAGTCCTCTACAAAGTCCGATTCATTGATGTGGTATAAAGGATAATTCTATACCCACTTGACATCCAGACTGACTCCACCAGGTTGCTGTATATAATCGACAGCATCCCCATCTCTAGGTTCAAGTCGTGGTTTGAGCTTTAAACTCGCGCAAAAGGCAGACATCAAGAAGATCCCCTGAAAAGTCATCTTAGTTGTGGTAACTAGACCCCTTGATGCACAGATGATTGATTGGACAGAAGTCCGGTAGACTGTGATCGAGCCGAGACAGGTAGAAGAACTCTTGAACAGCACTAGTAGAGGTATCTGCCAGGTAGATTCCGACATGAGTCTTTCTGAATGTCAGGTAATAGCCAGGAAAAGCAAGATACACACGTTCTGTAAAGCATAGATTAACTCACTCAGATTACTCTGCGCAAGGTGTGAAGTATGATAAGGCTGTGTTGCCTCAGCTTCGAGAACCACCTTCCGAGCGTTTGACCAAGACTTCAGTATCCATTCTTGTAAACCGAAGAGAGCTATTTCGGGCCGGTAGGAGTCACTGTAGGCCAAATTCCGCATCTTTTCTAATCTGTCTGCGGCACAGGCTTCTCTTGTGGTCGTTTGGGAGTCAAAAATATTTGTAGGAGCATTGTACCTTGAAATATATGTTGGTAGAAGAGCTGAGATGACAGTCAAGACAAGAATGCCACAGTGCAAGGGAGCATTCGTGAGAGATACAATAAGAAAGATATGTGATAGAATCTCGGTGGAAAGAGAGATGATTTGCAAGAAGTCCAACGGTGAGAGGAACCCAAAACCTGTGCCGCTGAATGATCGCGAGAAAAGTTCGGATTCCTGCAATAGGTCGCGCACTAGGGGATCCATCAAGGCTGGAATGTCAAGCCGAACACGGTGTTCCATTTGCTTGTGTTCAATGTGAGACCGCGCTGATTCAAGTACAATTCTTTCATTTGATGTGCTAACGACGCGACAACGATTGTCAGTTTCCCAGGTCCTACGTGAGTATGATCACTTACGCAACAGCATCCAAAGAGCCTTCCAGCAGTCTGCGGAAGATCTCCATGGATATCAGGCAGAGAAGACGAGACCATGTGAAAGAATCTGATGCAATGAGAGCGTAGAGCTAGTAACAGAAACCCTTTGAGCAAATATTTGTTCAGTTGCGCAGAAAAAATCCAACCTCGTCAACGATCAGAGCCTGGAATGAAAAGTTAGAGAAGAAGAAAGGCTCTGGGTTGGAGAGCGTGAACCTGGGAGTAGCCTCGAATTGCTGGAAAAAGACTCTTTGCAATGTTGAGGGACAGCATGAGAGAAGTTCTAAGTGGATTGAGGTCCCACAACGACTTGAGCTGAAGCGCCAAAACTAGTTAGAGATACCTAAACGATGTATCTAGAGGGTTTTCAACGCACAAATGTGTAGCTAGTCCGACGGGTTACGTAAAGAGCAAGTCGGGCATTCGTCGCATTGAGTGCCCGTGGTGAACCGGGAACAAGTAAAATCCCATCTTGGCCCGGGACCTTCCTGGACGCGAACCAAGCGTCGAAGACTGAGTCTGGCAGGTCCTCCAGAGTAGGACTCTGCTTGGAATCATGCATGGGACGGGAGTGAGAAACTAGTTGTGCAGGAAAACGACAACATTGGGTAGCAATGGTGTGGTACATGAGAGAACAGCACCAAGATAGTGGATTTTGTTGATGCATCGAGGGTCACAACCTCACTGTCTGGACCAGGACAGAAAAAGAGTGTTTAGGTCATGCATAATATATATGAAATACATCGGTCATTCATGACCGCATTATTGCGATGCGGGATGGTCGGGCAAGAGAATCTCACTGCACAGGATGACGTGCGCATATGGTCAAAGCGACCCAATACTTGGTACACAAACATCATAAACACATCATAAACACATCATAAACATAAACATAAACATGCCGTCGGCCTTCTCCCATTTGGCATGCACTGCCACTCCGATTGAAATCAGATTTGCATTCAGGCACGTGCTCTCGCCTGTCTTCATATGTTAGTTTCTATTTCCTATTTCCTCTTAACAAGATGGATACTGGCATGTCGAACTCAGCGGTCCTTGTAGAGAAACTTAACAAACTCAAGTTACGTCAAGAAGACTCTGTCGGTGATGCCGCACCTGGAACTCCCTCGAACCCGAACAGCAGCCAAGAAAAGGATGAGGAGCAGCAAATGCTCTACCCACGCACCCCGCATTCCCATGACGGTTATGGCTTCAAGAAGTCTGGATACAGCACTTCTCAAAATCTTGATCAAGTTGGATCAACCTCAGCCTGTGTTCGCTTGGATCAACTAATACCAGATCCCAATGGGCTCGGTTGGCCAGGCAAGGTCCCTCATTCTTTTGTACTATCTACGATTCTGACAAATAACTAGCCAAATCTACTATCTCGCGCTTGAATGCAACCGTAGAAGAGCGTCTTTCCCGAGAACGTAAAATGGCATCGGCAGTTCGTACTATCCTCGAATGTATCGGAGAAGATCCAGATCGCGAGGGTTTGTTGAGGACGCCTGAACGATATGCTCAGGCTATCATGTGGATGACAAGGGGTTATGAGGAACGGCTCGCCGGTATGAACTTACTATTTCTGGACAATACCATGCATTCTCATTTACTGTGAATGACAGACGTCATAAACGATGCTATATTTGCCGAGGACCACGATGAGATGGTGCTTGTCCGAGACATCGATATATCCAGTCTTTGTGAACACCACTTGGTGCCTTTCATTGGCAAAGTGCGTCATAAACTCACATGACCTAATGACTTGTTTTCAACGTGACACCAGATTGCTATCGCCTATATCCCTGACAAACTCGTCCTGGGAATATCCAAGCTTGCTCGCATAGCGGAGACTTTCAGTCGCCGTCTGCAGGTCCAAGAGCGCCTCACTAAACAAGTTGCTATTGCCGTACAGGAGGCCATCAAACCTCGTGGTGTCGCCGTTGTGATGGAGGCCACGTGTGTTCCTACGTCTTTCCAAGCCAATATCAGCCTGATCTCAGTTATCTAGTCACCTGTGCATGACCATGCGTGGCGTCCAGAAACCAGGCGCCATTACAACAACATCCTGTATGTTGGGTTGTTTCCGGACTCAACAAAAAACACGGGAGGAGTTTCTAACCCTGATTAAATGTCGATGATTGATTATGGTCCCACTAGCAGCTCAGCTCAAATCACCTGCTGCAGTAAATTATTTATCATCATTTAATGTACAATGACGGAATGCTAGGATGCAGAATTAGTCTTGTCGTCCACGGTTCCGATCTCCAGCGGAAGGATCGATCGGTAACACTTTGCGTGCGAACCCATGTGAGCTACTCGAGGCATTAGATGGCTGTAAAGCTTGGTTTGCATATCGATTGCGGTTGATGCGGAGCCTTTTTACTTGAGTCCCCTCTCCCAGCCCGGCAGGTAGTTCGTTTCCCTCCTTTTCACGGTCTGTCAAATCGACTTAAACAGTCTTCTCGATATCAACGCCCAACTAGCGCTCACCAGAAGCCGTTCGCTTTCTCATGCTGCCGTCACGATCATCATGTCTTGACGAAGGTTCACCACCCCGATAACCACCAGGGCCTTGAGGCAAAGAGTGTAAAAGCCCGAAGTCCTTCTCACTTATTCTTGATCTTAGACTATTTGGAGCACGAGAAGGATCGGGTGCGGTGGGAGCATTTGGTGGCGGCCCTTTAGGCTGATCACGGCCGTCTCGGTGGCGGTCGCGACCAGAGCTAATCTCGCCCTTGCTATTACGTTCGCCACTACCAATACTACTGGCCATCGCCCTTGGCGCGGAGGGTGTCGGAGGTATACGAGGTTTTGGGGCATCAGGTATCTTCTTTTCAGTAGCAGGCTGAGGAAATAAACACTTGTCAGGACAATAAGATAAACCTGTAGAATACAAACCTTATCTAGGACAATTCCGCGGTTGTCTCCATCGTGTATTTCGCGGTCCTTCCGCTTGCGTTCCGATTCCCGGTCCCGTTCATCCTTCTCAGGTGGACGCCTGCGGTCATCACGATGGGAGTCCTTGCGTGAGCTTCGTTTGGATCCGCGTTCAGGCTGTTTGACAAAAAGTCATGTAGGATATATCGGCATCCAAAAGAATATCACATACATCATCTTCTGTCGGGCGGCGCCGCTTTCCAAGCGAGTCTTCAGGACCACCATTACCATTACGATGACGGGGATCAGGGCGTATCGGAGGATTGCGGTCCTCGTTAATGACCGGGGTGTTGACTCCACTTGGCTGACTTCTTATGAGTTCCTTACGTTCTCTGTCTTTATCGTCGCGCCTATGGCGATCCCTGTCCCGATCGCGTTCCCTATCTCTATCGCGCTCCCCCCCCTTTTCACGATCTCTGTCCCCATGTCCATGTCTGTCTCTTCCTCGCTCCCTGTCTCTGTCTCTGTCATCTCTGCCTCCATCCCTGTCTCTTCCTCTATCCCTACCGTTCCTCTCACTCCTGTCATGTGTAAGACTATCGCGTCTGGCTATACTAGTACCATGTTCACGGCTCTCTTGCCTACCCTCTCGTTCTGGATACCTGGATTCCTCTTGTCTGGAACGGCCACCGCTTCCCTTGCTATCGCTACTGGCGTTACGAGTACCTGGACGACTGACTGGCGAGGGAGACCTCACATGAGGTGAAGACTCAGCCGATTCAGCGTGGCTGTGCTGAGAATCTAATCTTTCAGGTCGAGGAACAGTCAGTCTCGCACTCTCACGTAGCTCATGCGCAGACGTAGTTTGACTTGGCACAGAGGGTGGAGGCATATTTGCAATATTTGATTCGATAGTACGGCCGACGCGTGAGATTTCGTGAGATTCTCTCACCTGCTGGTGCAAAGGGGCAGGAAGATTCGGTCTGTGCACGTCAGAATGGAGCATTGGGCTGCGACGATGACCAGGCCCAGTAGGTAAGCTATCAGAATGGCGAGGGGGTGGAGGTGTAGGTATATTGCGGTGATCAGGAGTCATGTCCATCTTTACCAGTGGCAGATTTGGCCGTGGAGAATCTCGTGCTTCTGTACGGACCCGTCTAACAACCTCAGGGCGAGGGATGCTACATGTCCGATCAGCAAAGTGTTCATGACAACAAGAACGATACAATCACTTTTCGATAGAAATTTTGTTAGATGGTGATGGATTTTCAAGTGCCTTTTCTGGAGTAGGCATAGGCTGCGTTGACGTATTACTAGTTGTGAGCTGAGTGGTGGCGCGAGGGCCAGATGGAGTCAAGGAAGGAGTATGTGAAGGTCGTGAAGGTGTACTGGAATTGCCATTCTGTGCGTGAGGACCTGTTGGAGGCACATTGCGAGATTTTTCTGGAATGGGTTGAAGGATTCCTGTGGAAAGCCGTTGAGGAACAGCCCCATTTACCTGCTTGTGCAAATTTCATATGATACAAAAGCGAGATAGAACTGTGGATACCTTAGTAGTTGCCTTGGGCGTTGCCCAATAATGCTCTCTTTTCTTGAGACTGGCTGAATAGCTAGACGAGTGATTGAGTGGCTTGCTGATCCAAACAAATGTATACGTACGCCTTTCCAAGAATTTTCAGATCACCACGTTGTTCCCTCTCGAGTAATTGATCTATGGCTCTGTCGATGTCCGATCCGCAAGGCAGAACAACGACCAGAGGAAAAACGGGAAGAATTTCTTTAAGGACGATGATAGCATTATAGACGTGCATGTATTCTTCGGTTTGAATACATTCGATAAAGGCCTAATCAAACTAATTGAGGGACACAAGGATACTTCCGGGAGAATAACAAACCTTGCTCAGTTTACGATGCCACTTGCGGACAACAGCCATGAAACCCTCATGTTTCAGTATGTCTGGAACATTACCAGGTTTGGACATCATGCTTCTTTGAAAGCCCGGATGAGACAGAATTTGTCCATTCTTGGTCGTCTGGTTGTCTTGTTCGTAAATATGCTTGTTTTTATACCATGTCAGTGTATCAAACAAGACACCGCGTAAGAAGCGTCCTGCAAGTGATTCAATATTAAATACTGCTGACATCTTAGGAGAAATCCTACCATAGTTCCGAGCTTCGTATTCACTGCAAGAAAAGAGCACGACTTTGACATGTTCACCGAGTATCTATGACCTCCATTAAGAACGTGCTCGACATGACTTCATGAAATACTTGCTCTGTCATATAAACCAAGTGTATGAAAACCTGGAGTGCCCATTGTGTGCAATACTTTGATGAACTGGGCGCAAAAGTCGGCATCCATGGGAGAAAGCAAGCATCGAGGTTGTATACAGTGCTCAATGATAGAGGTAGTGACCAAAAGAGCTGATTTGGAAGTTGCTGGAAATCCTCAACACAATAATACCCCAAGATCGGAGATCATCAAGACTCACAATGACTGAACCAGCTAGGCTTCTCACGGGCCAGGCGCTTGATAGTAAATGATCGTGAAGCACTCTGTTCCTTCAATTCCTCTGACAGAAGATTTGCATAGGAGTTGTACTTGTCACGTCGCTGGCGATGGATGGGAGCGATGAGTCGCCTGGCCCTGTCCGAAGATCTATCTGCGGAAATATACTTGGAATCCTCTTGTCGACTCAGATTTCGTAGATTCGTCCCCTCCTCAGCATAACGGGTAGTAGGTGGAGCGAGATCATACATTGACAACTGCCAGAATGTGAGGTAAAATCCAGGGCTACTTGCCGTTAGTCCATCGAGTAACAGCATTCAAAATGAGCGAGTCCTCACCCAACGACGTCATAAGCATTTCCAGGAGCTATCTTCCTCAAGTCCTCAAAATACTGAGCGAGTTCAGGAAGCCAGGGGCTCTATGCGTTGGTGAGATACGCAGACATCATTTCTATAACTTTAGCACACACTTCAGGCGTCCGGGAAGTCTCTTCCTTAACAACGTTGACATCCGAGCCCACGCCCTCCATTGTCATCGATTCAGCAACAAGAACCTTTTTACCTGAAGTTTCTGAGGTAGAAGATGGAGCACCCAAAGCAGGCGATGCGATACGAGAGTTAGTGCTTGAAGGCTCTCGTTTGGCTGTTAAGGCAGCCTTCAACCTCTTCTCGGCTTCTTCAGCTTCTTTTCTTTCTTGGTCTTGTGCAATCAGGGCCTGCTTCTGAACAAGGGAATGAGCCGAGGTCAAAACCTTATCTGGGCAGCAGGCTTACCAATAAGGCAGCATTCCATACAGGACGGTATATTTGCATGCAGATGGGTGCACATACTCCATACTTCTCCCCCAATTCAACTAGGGAGGGTAAAACTTTTGTTGCATACACGCCAGGCGGGATGGCCAACGGGGAGGTGAGCAGTTCGAGATATTGGACCAGTACACCATGCGTCTAGAGATGTATTAAGGATTGTGTATCATGGCCAAGGCCAATTTGGTACCCACTGCATCAAAAAGACTGGCAAGTGACTTCAAATGGGCGTCAGATGCCCTAAAGATACAGGCTTGGCGCTGTTGAGCGACCTGTACGAGTAGAGGAAGAGCCAAGGATGGCGCTTCCAGAAGACTTTTTCCCAGTCTTTGAGGACCTCTCAGATTTGATTCGCTAGTGTCAAAGCGAGCACCCCGAGTTTCGGAGGCGATAGCTTCTATGCGAAGAGTAGGTCCTCCTGCCATTGCTGCAATTTGTGCTTCAGATAAACTTGGCAACGGTTCAATCCCAGCCATTTTCCAAATCAACTCTCGAAGAACAACAATCTCGGTAGTCTGGCCACTCTGAAGTTGATGAGCCACATAACTTAACACAGGATTCAGCTCGGCACTGTAACGGCGGAACAACATGCCAGTGAACGAAGCTAAGCCTAAGGCGAATGTGAGCAACGAGGAAATCATGAGAATCACAATATCAGTTACTCTGCAGCCAATCAGCCGTATTAACACCATCGTCTTTGACTCGATCCTTGTTTGGGTTTGCGAGGGCATCCAGTATAATAAAGACCAAAACATCGAAACCCATGTTCGTGACGTAGCGCAATGCTTGGATAACAACACTTGCAAGATTGTCGTAGGCCATGATCTGGTTCACGGCATTTTGAAAAAATATGCAAGGGTTAGAATGAGCCAGCTTTGCTACAGGGCCCGATAAGGCATCAATGGAATTATGGGAAAGACGACGTAAAATTCCTTTTGATTCCTTGTCAGCCTGCACAAAGCGAATTCTGAGTTCTGGATGGCCCTTATACACCTGTGCCTTCCATTCACCATAAAGCTGCCACCGGGCCTCCTGAGAGAAGTGACGGATGATGCTCCACACCTCTACTGTGCAAACAGCATTGCCACGAATCAGAGGCAGGCTTGGGATAAGGTAATTGCGTAAGATCTTGAACCAAAAAATTCGAACAGGATTTAAAGGGTCCGGCTTGCCCACGGGTTTCTTGGTCTGTGGGTCAATTTGAGGATTCTATATATATATATATATTAAACTGAAATGCAATTGAAGTCCTGTCTACGAAGTAGGCGCACCGTCGGGTGTAAATGCTGTCGTCCAAGTCGAAGAAATTTAGTCAGAAACAGTGGATCCCGAGATACATGGATGCCAACGAATTGCATAATGGGTTCGATAACATCTTCCAAGTCATCCAAGGTTACCGTCATCGGAATTCGGTCCGCCCAATCAGGAAAAAAGAAAACAAAATCAGCGTTGGTAGTGCTAGGAGGAGTAGGTGCCCAGAGCGTGAGTAACGACTTCCGAGCAGCCGGCTGCATGGATCCCGAAGGACCAAAACGGAGGCGTGGCCTGAGGAAGTTAGAATTTCGTTGTTTGTTAGACATTGTCTCATAGAAAGGTTCTAGAGAATGCTTTAAGACGCGCAATAAGAGATCTGCAAGTTCGGGAAACACATCCACGGCCCAGGCAAATTTGGTCAGGATTGCAAAAGCTGGACGGAGTGCTCCAACAGAGAGAAGGGCATGAAGCAGGCCAATTTTCTGATTTGTATTCTTTACCTCGGTCTTTTTGCTCTCTTGTTTCGCAACGATCTTGGCCTTGACTTGCGACGACGAACCAGATTCCAGGGGCGCCGCCATCGCCAATGAACTCATTCTGGCAGCTGATACTCTAGTCTGGACATCGTCAAGATACTCCTTGCGAGTCAACTCCATATCATCGTCAGAAGGTGCAAGCTAGGCTCCAATGAGTTTAGGAGGTATGACTATGATATAGAACAGGCATACATGACGATACAAATCTTCCAATGAAATGAACTTCTCACGTATGAGAATTGCCGCTGTGAGGTACAAATTCTTGGGTGTCATGCTCGCAACTTCTGGGGCCTATGAAATCAATCAAGAAAACCGCCATTTATAATGAAAGTGAGCACCTTACTTGGTAATATGCAAATTTGAATCCAAGAACCTGCGATAACACTCGAGAGCTATTCGAATCCTCAATGTTGCCACCGTTATGTGAGTCTTCTTCGGCAATCATTAATACTTCGTCTAGACTCTTGCCTCTGAAGCCTTTTGATAGAATGGTTGTGGGGGTGGGAATGGCATCAACGTCCATAGCAGCGTCTGCAGGGACAGGATCTACCACCCTCTGGTATGAGGCTGCCCAAGGGGAGAAGGACAGCAGTGCAAGGAAGAAAGTATAATGTGTCGCAAGGTTGGACGAGAGGACGTCAAGAATCAGATCAAGCGCCCTGTTAGGGTCAAGGTCAAATTTGCCTATGAGACTGATGACTTTGCCCCAGACATGATTTGCGCGAGCATGAATGTCTTTGTAGGTTTCCGTCGGTGCACCGTTAAAAGGAGAATGAGGAGGACCCATGCCACTTGTGAGCTCGATGACAAGTTTACTGTAACCTTCAGATTGTTCCCGCAAAAGATTAAACTTGTTTTGTTTATAGCTATCGGATGAAAAGATGTTAACTTTGTTTCCAGGGCTTCACTTCCATTATTCGACACGCACAAGAGTCCCGTCCTCATTCTAATCTCCTTCTTTCCCATCATACCTTCATCTGCTATGAGGCCAACACTAGCCAAGACATTGAGGTCCAAGCGTTCCCGACAAGACTCTGATGAGATGACGCCAAGGTCCTTTACACTCATTAGTCTTTATAGTAGATACACATGCACCAAGCATACCAAAAGCCTTTTAACAATAACTTGCAGGCCCTCTTTGTCTCTTTCCGCGTTTTGTTTTGTTACCTTGGCTTTTTCTATTGTGACTGGGGTGGCAGAATCTTCAGCACTCAAGGTGGCTTTGGCATCATTTATGACCTCGTCTATGACCGCGTCGACAGACCATATCATGTCAATAATGTGGTCACCCAACGTCGCAATGCGAGTGCTACGTTGTTGTGACGAAGACGAAGGCAGACAGTCGACGACAGACTTGACAAAATCAATGAACTGCATTTGGGATAATGCATGCTCGGAAGACCACGTCAGAAGAACAGACATCAAGAGAGTATGATATCCGGTGGTCAGAGTATCTAGCCCATTCAGTTCAAGATGTGGCTGGGCGAGGATGTTTCGGCTGTGTCAATTGTAAATAGAATTGACAAGGCAGAAATGTGTAAAGCTCACCATTCGGATTCACCACCTCTCGTCCAGTTTTCCACGCATGTGCGTACTGCATTGATAATTTCCATCGTAGGTCGTCAAGACCGTGAAAGGTAAGTATGAGTCGTTGTGACCGTCTATTGACAGAACGTTGTATGGACCGGGCCTGTTGTTTGGTAAATCCTTGAAACCAAATATATTATGTAATCAATTGAACGCTCCTATGATACTCAAGGACGAGGATGAACTTAACACAACGATAAATTGTTACTTTTTCAACAGGTTCACGATCTCCACAAATTTGGCCAAGACACCGTAGGCTTACATATTATGAGCACTTACCACGGCTTCGCAAAGCTCTGATATATAACCTGATGGCGGGAACTCAAATGGTCTCTGCATCCTATCCATTCTCAGTGTTGCTGTTCTAGTTTTGTCAACTGCAAGTCCTCAGCAAGGTATTTTCTCATGAGGCCACTGTCTTTGTTGAAAGGAATCTCATGCAATGTGCGAACGAGAAGTCTGTATCTTCCTATCTTTCATTTTACCTGACTGGTCGCCAGCTTGGAACTCAAGGCAGCCGCAGAGGCTTTGACCGAATTGTCCTGGCTTATAGCATCAGTCTCCACCAGAGCCATCCTCCAAGTTGCTCAAAAACACCTTTTTAGAACCGCATCAACAAAACTTTACAGGTCCGCTGCCCCTGATTGCTGGTCAGGGATCCGCCGCAGACCCTGTAAATAGAAACTCATATTGAGCTTCAATGTGTTTTGACAAATAAGGCATTGGAGTGTCAGTGCTACTAGTCAATTGGACCAAATCAGACCTGTCGAATAATACATACGCCAAAGCTGCAACTGATCAACTCGTCTATCTCTTGAAAGACCCCAAGATCAAATTCTGGCGCAATATCCCACAGAAATGACCAAGTTCAGTTATGGTACGTGTAGAGGTGCACTTCGACCACTCCCACTATTAGTCAGTAAGACCTTTAACTTCTCTGTAGTTATGCATCACTCATATGTTAGTCTATAGGCGGCTCAGATACAGTGTACTTATTCGGGTATGCGAGGCTGAAGAGCATGCACACCTGACACAAAACTAACTAGTTGGCAAATTCCTTTGGATGTTGACAGATGGGCTAGACATTCTGTTGTTGATGGATAGGAACCCGATCCTTAGCCTTCACGTGTTGAGACGAGACTGGGCTGGACACACTGGTGTCGTTGTGAGAAAACAGATTGCAAGAGTTGTGAAGTTCTCGACAGGTCCTAGCTGGCTTCAACCAGGACCGCACCCACTCTGCTCATTATTCTACTCAAATTTCCTCATTTTCCAAGCACCAACATTACTGCCTCTAGTACGGATCACGACACGTATCTCATAATGCCTATAGAAATACATCTGCAGTGTCTCATATCGCCCATCATCGAACTCGAAACAAGTGATTCTGAAGATGAGTTCGAACATAGTGATGATTCTCCTCCTCAAATGACAGAAAGGCCTCAGGGGCTCCGGTATGTCCCAAAACTATTAGAAAGAGTTACGTCGCAGAGATTTACTGATAGGTTTCCAAAGAGAGGAGGGAAGGACAGATTGAGGTTTCTGAGAGTTTATACAATCTTACAAGCTCATCGTGACTCTCACCACGAGGCTCTTGGCCCCGTCTGACGAGAAGAAAGCACTGACGAGGACTTCAAATCTCTTGTCTTGAACTCTTCATCATATTCATGCCCGTCCCCTTGATTTTCCACTTGCGTGAAGGAGACCTTTAGTGTTTCTTACCTATTGTACCCCTTGAACGGTTGTTGGATCATGCGGTTAACAGATTGCATTTTATTGTGGCAAAGATCTGAGTGATCTGATCTACGGTCAAGGCTCAAAGAAACCTTTGTCTTTCCAGTTATCGGATTCTTCAGGCCACAATCATTAGTCTTATTGTACTATACTCTTGATCCGGGGAACAGCGTTCATCACGGGAAGTGCACGGGACATGTCAATGAATCAGTCATGTCCTTCCAACATTGGGGTAGGGATTTCAGCTTGCTTCTGAGAGTTGATATAATACCCATTTCTCTTTTTCTAAGTGTTCTAATTCTGGCTCGCCTGCAGCGTCCTTCGCGGCACTCCATCATGGGTTGTCATCACCAGGAGGGCCATGAATGTAGATACGAGAACATTCGGCTCGCGATGTAATAAACTACATGATGAGTAAGATGATAACTATTCCAAGACTGGATGTGAGGAAGTGGCCTCTCATTTCATCTATCCAAGATTGAATTACTTTCAATTGTCACATTCGACCACCAGCTGCTATCTCAGAGCACGAGGCAAAGCTCGCAACGATGAACCAACAATGGTCAATCAATGGATAATCACTGTCGTCGCTGTTGGACTCATGGCCACTGCTTGATCCGGATGTTGTCCAACTAACAATTTATCATAGCTCGTGAAGGGCGCCGAAAATGTCACACACCCATTTCATGTGCCAGAAGAGTCAGGGATAGCTTCAGCTTTCAAGTCTTGCTCACTTTCATGGATGGTCAAGTCTTTCATCGTCTCTTTTTCTGCCGACGGAGCGGTTGCTATCCTCCATTGCTTCCGATCTTTACACCACCACTATCTCGAAATCCATCTTGACTTCAGCGTCCAATTTACACTTTCTTATCTTGATTGCATGGTGAACGACTACTGCTCTTCAATCTCCTTCAAATAGCGGTTCTACTTGAGTCGATTTTCGAATTACGTCACTGCGGACGGGAAGACGGACTTTCATTACCAACAATAACAATTACATTGCCCTGTTTTTCTTTGATAGGCCATGACTGCTTGACTATCCAAATTAGAGTTAGGACATTCAGTCGCTAGTGCTTGAGCTGGTAAAAGTCAGTAGAAAACAAAAGTGGTGTCATCAGTGCTCTCATACTGTGTCCTTCATCTTTGTGTACGATATATAATTTTGTTCTAGTACTTGAAACATCAAATAGACATTGAAAGGTTTGCATGATCAGGTTCTAACTCATGGTTTGTCTAGGTGAATATAAGAGTTTGCCAGAAATCGAACGTCCAAGATCCTCCACAGCTTCCTGTATAACACTTGTGACCCGTGATCTTGATTGTTCAGCCGTCGAGTTCTGAGCCTCTGTTATCAAGCCTGTTGTTGAAAGAAGACCTTGGTTGATAAAGTTGGGAGGTATCGGATTACCAAAGGTGACGCTCAACTCTGCACCGGGGCGTGGAAGATAGTTGTATGGAAATGCTCTGCCTAAGGGCATGAGTTGGTCAAATCCGGTGAGCCACATTGGGATGATCACGGGTGGAATGGTACTCTCCATGACCATTCGACCTCTGTGATTTGAAGTCAAGTAAGCAGAATGTATCGTGTGTCGAGTTGAACCAAGGCGACGTACACACCCCATTTGAAACGAGGAAGATGTGCAACGCCGTTCTCGTCTGTTAGGTAAGCATCTGGTTGATTGACTTTACCTTCAGCGTAAAGGTGTACCTGATATAATTGTGATGTGATGTGATGTGATGTAGGTGCACGAGCAACCCACCCAACTACCCTTGTTGAGCTGATCAATTGCAAAGTCCACGGCAGGTTGATGGATGCCTTTCCCTCGCAATATCTCGAGAGTCTGCCCCAGCCGGAAGAAAGTGGAAAAGAAACTATCTGGCATGGATGTAGAATGAGAAGACCACGGAAGAAGAACTTGAAATAAAGGCTCACGGATTGGTGAAGAGGATGTCAGAGGCGCCGAGGGCCCAGCGGGTCATACGAGGGCGGAAGTAGTACTGGGTGGGGAGGGAGCCCCACATAAGAGGATCGTCAAGACTAGAGTTGTGGGTGGGGGGTCTGAAAGAGATGGCCAGCTGAAGACTCACGTCGAGATGTGGTTGGACACTATTCGTCAGTCATTTTTTATGTTTATGGGAGGCAACACACACACACCCGTCAACACGCCTTGGCCCTCGTCTCTGGCAGCAGACTCAAGCGCATTTGTGAGTACAGGCAAGCCACGAATGGCGAGAGAGCAGAAACCAGAGCTGAGAACAGCTTTGCAGGCGAGCCCGACGGCAACAGTGACCAGATGGGACATGGATTTAAAACTTGTAATGAGCTTACACAGTGCACCAAATATTACGTAACACAGACGATAATGCGCTTGGGGAGTGAGTGTACTACTCTCACAGGCCTCGGTGCCTTCTGCGATAATGCTCCTCACTGTTCTCGGTGCTCTCGGTGCTCTCTTCCTCATCTACTATGTTTTTCCTGCTCTCTGGCTCCATCTCATTTCTGTCGATGACTCCCTAGACTCTTATTACGCTGCCCAGACTCTGGTTGCTTCCCGTTTGTGTCCACTTACTCCAAAGACGGCCCCATTTCTAAATCCCCAATTTCCAGGGAATCCGTTCCGCGAAACAGGACCTCCAGCCAACATGGCAAAACTCATCCTCTTACGGCACAAGGTGCTTGCTTACTTGCTTGCAGCTCCCCATATTCTCAACTAATGTTGGTTGGACTGCTGCTGCTCAGATCCAAACAAACAGTAGACGGCGGCGCAGCTTTTCACATTCTCGCCAGGCCTCACGGACATTCAACAAGCATAGTTTGACCGGAGCCAAGGCACCATGGATGATGCGCACTGGCAAAGCGTCTGGTGCAAAACAAAACCACTAAAACATTTGACTTACTGTCATCCACTTGTCCTGTGCGCGATCATTTCCATGCAACTTCCATCTCTCCCCTCCCCAACTCTGGTTCCTGCCCTAGGCTCAAAATATTTCCATCTCATGCCCATGTCCGATACCCATTTTTGTCTTTTTTGGATTGTTCTTGATCACGGTGTGATTTCTTATTGCATATTGATATTCCTTACGCAAATCATTTTCTCAATTTCCAACTCTGTAAAGTACACTATGAAAGAAGTAGACAAACGAAAATACATGAACATAACCAAACGCATAGTGACAAATGAAATCCATACAACTAAAAATAACAAGAGATAGGTAGATGCAAGTTGATTGGGATTAGAATCACTCGATATCTCTTCTTCCGATGCGCGCTAACACACTATCCTCAGCCTTCAGGGATTTCTTCCCAGCGCCATTCCCTGGCGTCGCAACAGAATTACCCACTGATGTCTTCGAGCGCAATGAACCACCACCAGCCTTGGTCTTATTACCATAACCAGTCACCGCGATCCCTCCCACTTTCCTACCTGTCAACCCATGTATTTTTCTGGATTCTTCTTTAGCCCATTGACGAGACCTAGCTACGTCTTCCGCATTCTCTTTTCTTCGAGACCCCTGCAGGCGCATAAAATTAGCAAAGTTGACTGGCTGAATCAATGAAATACTCACTCCCAACATGATCGAATCCCATTCCGACTTGATTGGGAGGACATTTTTCTTACTCGAGTTTGTGATCAACGACACCTTCAACAGACTGCCTTCATTCCCGTCAGGCCCATCGATTTGTTCATCAATCCACGATGAACTATTGTAATTCACCTCCTGTGACATTTGAAGTACACATCAGTATGACAGTCAGTCTCAGCTGAACATCTTACCTGAGGCTGCTCCCTGATCCTTCGTACCTCTTGTTGGATTTCCCTGTAACTGATGAATGATCTATTTTTGTTAACATCTTCTTCATCTTCGCTTTCTGCCTCACTCCCTTCTTCTCGGTCCTCTCGCTCATATTCCTGACCATCACTCATTGCAATATCTTCATCTTCTGGATTATAATTGGTGTTAAACTCATGTTTCAAGTCCAAAGGCCGAGTCTCGATCATCTCCTCATCTACCAGACCATTTTGATAGATCTTTGCAAACCCAGCAGTATCCTCACTGGAGGCTAGATAAAAAGTCGTAAGTAGAATGCAAGTCCATGAATGAACATCACCAGCACTTACCCAGTTCTTGGATATCACCCCTCTCAACCTTTGACTTCATCTTTTTTCTCAACCTTTGCAACTTACTGTCCTGCTCTTCATCTTCTTCATCACTATCATCCATTCCTAGTCCATTCCTCTTCCGTTTTCGCCTCAATTCACCCTGCACAGCTCGTTTATGGAGCTCCTCCAACCTCTGGTCATCTTCTTCCATTAACTCTCTGTCAATGACTGAAATCAACATCCAATTCCTTGACAAGGAGAGAAAAGGATACCGACTGATGCTTCTCCAAAACCCTATCGACAGCTTCAGTCTTTTCATCCATCTTTTGATCATCAACAAGCTCGGCTAAATGTGCATCCCAATCCTCTCCGACCATCTCTTCACCTTCCTCTTCATCCTCCTTCCTAAACCCAAACCCTACCATCCGGTCCTCATCCGACTCCTCCGCTTCGTCATTCAAGTACTCCTTTCGGATCGTCTTCTCAAATTCTGTCCTTCCTTTGGCTTTGGCATTAGCTGCTCTTTTACCGAGTACCTGAAATACATCAAGCGGACGACGAAGCGGAGAAGCGGATGGAACAAGGTCATTCACAGGGGCGAGAGAGAATCCACCGGTAGGTGATATAGGTGTTGATCTGCGTCTATAGATCCGCCGACCTTTGGGACTTGCCTCGGGTGAGTTTAATGTATCTGACAATGAAATAGTTGAAAGCGGAGCCCGTTGTGTTAGATCAGAAGATGGTCTCCGTATTTGTGTGGCGGCGAGGCTACTACTAGGCACATTCTGGGACTGCGCTCGCATAGGACTGAAGACAAATGAAGGAGAACGCGTTCCGAACCTTGAAGCACTGGGTTTTGTTTGTGTCAGGAGGCTATTCCAGTATCATCAAATTTCAATTAGTAGGTGTTACAGGCTAAACTTACCCAACTTCATTGACAAAGAACTGGGGTGCTTTAGTGGCCTTCTTACTCGCAGCTTCCACAATATATCTTTGCTCTTTCTCAAAGATGGCATCGGCTTTGCGTAACAACTTGTCGTCAACCTGGAATGCAGGTTGCAAGATTAGGTCCTGCGTCAATTCCAGTGGTTTTTGCCGTAGACCTTGTAGCAAAGCGCCATCCTGATAGATCAAAAATCAGCAAAGGGCACGACATCATCTGTACTTAGCGATAATGACTCACAGCGTCATTTTCCTGGGTGCCTGACTCAAACAAGTCGGAAAATCCAGGCTGAAGGGGTGCAGGACATATAGAGCCTGATCCATCTGGTGAAAACTGCGAAAACCCAGGCGGTGCCGGTTTTTTGTTTTCCTCAGTGTTTTCTCCACCAAATACAGGAGCAAGAAGAGGTGTAGATCCGAATACATCTTCTTCCCCATCATCCTCAATTGGTTTACGAATTTGTGACGAATGTTTGAGTTGCGTGGCAAAGACTTGAGTGAGCGAGGACGGCTGTCGTCTAGGAAGTGATGGACTTGCGTCCGAAATGACACTGAAGGGCTGGCGTTTTCCGCAGGAGCTCGTCGTTATTTGGGACGAATACCAGTTCTCGTGCTCAAGACTGCGCGACGAGATATGTGGAGGTGAAGGTGATGAATCGTACCCTTGCTCATCAAATATAGACCGGTTACTCAGAGGTTCGTGGCGAGTGACCGCCTTGTTCTCTTTGTCTTCACTATGGTCAAACATCAGTCGGGTGTCGTTTTCTTTATCGTTCTCGTCCTCGGTCCTATCGTCCGACGAGGAAACAAGGTAGTGGTCAACTCTAGGTTTACGAATGGAAGAATCTTGAACATCATACTCCTCGGAGTCCGACTGTTCAGAATCCACAATTCTAGCACAATGACGACGCTTGAATTTAACCTGAGTCTCCGACACTAGACTTTCCTCATCGTCCGACTGGTCCCCATTTGAATTGGCCTCTTGTGCATTCTGATCCTCCAACAAGTCATCATTCATTTCACCCAATTCCATCCTCTCGTAATCAGTGTGCTCGTCTTTGTAGACTGGGCTCGTCGAACCTCTCGTCTCGGGGGTCCAATCAGAATTTTTCCCTTCATCATCGATTTGATGCGAATGACTGGTCTCTATTTCCTTCATCTCAGCTTGCTTTGCCCATACATCAAGCCTCTGTCGAATCTGATTTTCCATAGCATCACTCATTGATGCACTTGTTCTGTGCTCCTGAACTGTACCGCCCAGCCGCTTCCACATCTCTTCCTTCCGTTTGATTTGTCTCATGTTGTCCCTTTCAGCTACCTGACGTATCCATAAGTGGAACAATTTAGGATCACGTATACCTGTCTTCATAACCTGATCCTGAACCACCTCAAGCTCTTCTGTGGTCGCCCGAGGATTCAGCACGAATTCCTGGGTTGGAGCGTGCGCATTTTTCAAGAACATCCGCTGGCCATACGACACCTTTCTTTGCTCGGCTAGCTTTCTTTGTTGCTCAAGTTTTGTCGGAGGCCCAACTTCAAGGTCACTATCCGAGGCATCGTCGTGCGTGGCCACAGACTGTGTTTGTAGGATACGTAGCTTATGATCACGGAGCGCTTGTTCCTTGCTGTTTGCTTTTTCCGTGGGATTCCCTTTGGTTCCAGGGATTGTACCGATATTGGACGGCCCATCTGAATCAGATTCTTCCATAGAGGTACTTAAAGTCCTTGTATCGTTAAGAAGATGAGGCTGAAAACCAGGAAAGTCGTTGAACGGAGAGTTCAACTGCTTTGAAGTTTGTGGCTGGCAGCTCCTGTAATTTTGATCATCAAGGGAATCAGGAGACGGAAGGAACGATGTGACCCACAAGAGTTTCGCTTGAACACCGCTCAATAATGTCCTAATACTTTTCTCTTGAATGGTTATTTTGTTGATGGATATTTCTTGCCCTGCGGCCAACCGTGCACGTTCTCGGGCTATCTCCCGGCGTTCTTTTTTCGTCACTGGCTATGTCGCATCTTGAGAGCTAAACGATGAAATCAATGGGAAGACGGCTTTACCTTGATCCTTCCCTTCTTCTCCCTTGGGCCGAGTTTGCCATGAGATTGCGCGGCATCCTCAGAGCTACGTGTATGTTCCTCTCCTGAAGACAATGGTACCATGGTTTGCTTCGATGCAGATGATGGAACAGAAATCACATCATGATGGGACGTGGGAGGACTAGATGTTCGACGTGAATTAGGCGTTGTTAGTGGATGAGGGGAAGGAGACTGAGGAGAAGAGGGACAAATAGGGCGTTTGTCTTCATTCTGTAAAACATTTTCTGATATTAACATATTTTTTCGAATTCGTAGTCGGTTGGATAAGGCTCCCGAGGAAGATACACGAGAGGACAAATCACCAGATGTAGGTTGTAGGATTGTAGTGAGAAGCGACAGAGAATCAGGAGAAACATTTCCAGGTGACCCATCTGACGACGGTTCCGCCTTGCATTGAAAGTCTGGATGGTTGTCCATCAGGGATGTCGTTGATGGAAACTCAGAGGCATGTTCAGAAGTTTCTCGAGTTAAGACATAGCTGCTCAGATCATCTATTCCATCTATTTCCCGCATCTTTTCTCTCCAGCCAAATCCGATATTGGGTTGTCTGAAAGAACTTGACGATACATCACGATTGATACCTCCTTCGTCACTGTCCACTGATCCTGACGGTTCCGAAGGCGGAATCTCGTCTGACAGATTCTGTGGACCTGTAAGTAAGATGTTATCCCGTGAGCCCTGCTCAGAAAGGAGAGGATCATCAAGTTCATCGCGTCGGCGACCATAGGTCCTCGCGGTGCGCTTGATGGGTACAGGCGATGACACCAGCGAAGGGGGAGAAGAAGCCAATGTAGAATTAGCGACAACAGAAAAGTTCCTAGTGAGCGCCATCGGGGTAGAGAATAGGACAAGGAAAGATGAAAGAGAACAAGAGGAATGTGAGCCAACGACCAAAGTGACTACATTGTGACAGGACGCGTTAACAACACATATCAATCATCGCGTCCCTCGTGATCTGACGCGTCTACGTGAATGAGATCACCATCCTTCTTCCAGAACCATCATT
>Ga0153987_1000021_pt1 | contig 52211 bp, 73 predicted proteins | sample TSNC071MetaG_FD_102279 | JGI IMG/M metagenome (GOLD analysis project Ga0153987, IMG submission 102279) | Attine ant fungus gardens microbial communities from North Carolina, USA - TSNC071 MetaG | ecosystem: Host-associated > Fungi > Mycelium > Unclassified | place: USA: North Carolina, William B...
CAATCATTTGTATACTGCCCTGTCGGTCCAACGGTAGATATTTTCCATTTCCAGTCCCAGAGTCAAGTCCGAGCCAGCCATTAGGCAGCTCAGACAGGAAATTGACGATAATAGGCCAGGGCTGAGGGTAATCTTAGAGGAGGGGACAGGCAAGGTGAGGTGGTGACCTTGTGTTACTTTATATCTCGTGCTTGAAAAATGACTAGCAATTTGATCATAAGTTACATGCACATTTTGTGTTTCATATGTCTCCGGGTCAAGATCTATGGTCACTTGGGAGACAACTTTCGGCGCCATGAGAGTTTAGAGAAGATGATAATCAGAAAATAACCAATAAATTCAATCACAAAAGATCACTCATACAAACCCCATTTCTTCATCCAATAGCTGGCTGAACCTACTTCCGTCGAACGCAGGAAATGGGAAAATTCCTTCGTCATCGAACTCGGAGATCGTCTTTGCAAGGTTCCTGTAGTAGTCTGAGTTCCAGCTCTCAGTTATAGAAGCAGAACTCACTCAGCGGTGGACGAAGTCAGGTACTTTTTTGCCTCCAATGCGTGGGCCAGTTCTTCTTGGTGGTTATGAAGGAGTGTTGGGTTGGGTACTACAATGAGTGGTCTCGGTAGGCGCAAGATCTCGATGATTGTTCCCGATCCTGTGAGTCTACTGAGCGCAAGCCTCTGATAATATTGTTTCTCTAACCTGCATGACTAATTACTAGGTCTGCCTTTTCATACTCTTTTATTAAAGCAGGTTTGAATTTCCAGAGCTCGACTTGGATGCCCTCGATTGAGAGATTGACTGTTTCTCCCTTGGCAATGAGACTGGCTTGTTCAAATGCAGAATTCCCACACTGAACCGTGAGCGTCGTGCACCTGCGACTCTTCAGTGCCTCAAGTGTATGTGGGGATAAGATTTCTTTAATGAGCAGATCAAACCGTGTAGAGCCGATTGTTACAAAAGTGTGCATGAGGAAAAATTGATCGATATTCAGCCGTATGCTAATGACATATGTATAATCTACATAGAAATAGTATAGGCTGCTCTCCACAGCAACATTGCCGGTGATACGGGTCGTCATTGGGCAATCCAAAAAGCATCATGAGGGTCTACGAAAGGCTCTCAAAGAACGACTTGAATTCCCCCTAAGATCATGGGCAATTTCTTTACTTTCATCGGAAGCAAATGCAACCGCTGTTATTCCCAAGGAGTTAGCGAGTTGAATTATCAACTGTAGCACTCCAACGTCGGCTGGTTGACACCCCAGACAATTTTATCTCAAGTGCTGAAATGATGTCATACGGAAGGTGAAGTCTACGCGAGGTGGTGCATAATGTTGGTCAACTTGGTCACTTGCTGACCGCCAAAATTACATACAATGAGTATGAGGCTATCAGGCCTGAAATGAACTACTTACCATTGAAGTTTCAAACATCACATTAGAAAAACCCTTTCTGCATGTCGTTCAGAGAGATATCGCTTACCGGCTCAGCTGATGTCAGCATCACGTGACTATCGATTACACGGAACTGTCCCCTTTGCCCAACGAACACACCACATCTGTTCTCCACCACGACTCCCTCAGCGTCTCGTATCTGTCTAATCTTCTTATAGCCATTTTCCGTTTATTATGGAGGCAAGCTTGTGTCTGGTCGTCTCTTTTAGAGAGCCGTGTTGATCATATCGACAGGCTCTGCTTGATTTCTCGCGAGATTTCAATGTTTCTCACTTCGACAACGTCGTCATGGCATTTTATACTGGCTCTGGACCTGAGGTGAACAATGACTGCCTTCTCTACGCGTCTTTTTTTCAACTTGATCTGACAACGAAGCTTGAAGCAACAACTAGGACAACAAGTCCTGACCCAGTTCCAGGAACACCCCGACTCTTGGACAAGGGTCCCAGACATCCTTGAACATTCATCGTTCTCTCAGTCGAAGGTATAGTGATCTGATATGTCACACCATCATCGTGTTCACAATTCGCGGGATGGATAGTACATTGGCCTTCAAATCTTGGAAAAGTTGATTCTGACACGGTGGAAAACTCTGCCGGACGGTCAGCGACAAGGTGCAGCACTTTATTCCCACACCTATTTTAGCTCATTCAACAAACTCGATTTAGGCATACGGAATTTTGTTGTCTCTATCGTACTCAAAGCTGCCTCTGATGAAGGCTCTCTCAGAAAGGAGAAGACTTACATCAACAAGTTAAATCTTGCACTGGTTCAGGTATACTTCTTGATTACTTGCCAGTCGTTGTTTGCTTGACGCCTTTCATAGATCCTCAAACAAGAGTGGCCGAAGAATTGGCCGAACTTCATCTCTGAGTTAGTCGAATCGTCCAAAGCTAATATCTCATTATGCGAAAACAATATGGTCATCCTCAAGCTCCTTTCGGAAGAAATTTTTGATTTCTCCGCTGAGCAAATGGTACAAGCAAAAATCAGACATCTGAAGAATCAGATGTGTGGCGAGTTCTCAGAGATTTTCAAACTGTGTTCCGAGGTCTTGGAAGAAACCAATAAGACTTCTCTCATCAAGACAACACTAGAAACACTCTTGCGCTTCCTCAATTGGATTCCTCTTGGTTATATCTTTGAGACTAGAATCATTGATCTTCTGTTGACTCGCGTGAGTAATTATTGTTTTTCTCTACCTAATACATACTTACTCGTTGATCTTGTAGTTCCTCGAGACTTCGGAATTTCGGACAGTCACACTGAAGTGCCTTGCTGAAATTGCCGCTCTTAATGTTGGACCCGAATATGATCCCAAATTTGTGATCTTATTTGCCATGGTCATGACCTCTATTAACCGAATGGTACCTCCAAACACCAACATTGCTCAAGCTTATGCAGACTCCGGTGATAACGGACAAGAACTAGTTCTCAATCTCGCCTTGTTCCTTTCCAATTTTCTGACAAATCATCTTCGTTGTGTTGAGACTGAACAAAATCGTGATGTGTTGCTTAATGCCCACCTGTACATGGTTAAGGTGTCACAAGTAGACGAGCGCGAGATTTTCAAGATCTGTCTGGAGTACTGGTTGAAGCTCGTCGCAGAGCTTTACGAGGAACTCCAGAGCTTACCAATTGGCGAGTCGAGTATGTTAATAGGCCTTAGTTTGGGTACAAACGGGCAAAACATGCTTAACGGTATGAATCTACGGAAGAATATTTACAGCGACGTTCTATCAAATCTACGTCTTGTTGTTATTGAAAAGATGGTCAAACCAGAAGAGGTGAGATTGAATTTCCGGGCTAATGCGAAGTCTCATGTCATTTTCTAGGTACTCATCGTTGAGAACGAGGAAGGAGAAATTGTTCGGGAATTTATGAAGGAGACAGATACCATCGTATTGTACAAGTCCATGAGGGAACTTCTTGTTTATCTCACCCATTTAGATGTCTCAGACACAGAGACAATCCTCACCGAGAAGCTCACCAAGCAAGTCGATGGGTCAGAGTGGTCCTGGAATAATCTCAACACCCTCTGTTGGGCCATTGGCTCGATATCCGGTGCCATGAGTGAGCTTCCTCCCTTACTGGTTTTCTTGATATCAGGTTGACGAAAAATTCAGATGAGGAAACGGAAAAACGTTTCTTGGTAACAGTCATCAAGGATCTCCTGGGTCTTTGTGAGGTCAAGCGTGGTAAGGACAACAAAGCTGTTGTGGCGTCAGACATTATGTACATTGTCGGTCAATATCCACGCTTCCTCAAAGCGCACTGGAAGTTTTTGAAGACAGTTGTCAATAAACTCTTCGAGTTCATGCATGAGACTCACGAAGGTGCGCTGACAACCTGACCCTCGCTTTATTTCTTGACACTTGTTTTGTAGGTGTCCAGGATATGGCTTGTGATACTTTCATCAAAATAGCACAAAAGTGTAGAAAACATTTCGTTATGCAACAAAGCGGAGAGTCCGAGCCATTCGTGGAAGATATCCTCCGCTCATTGCATCGCATCACCGTTGACCTGGCTCCTCAACAAGTAAAGATTTAGCAATTTTCCCTCAGGTCATTGACAAAGGATTTTTAGGTACATACTTTCTATGAAGCCGTTGGCTACATGATTTCTGCCCAGCCCAATAAACCTCAACAGGAGAAGCTCATTGCCAGATTAATGGACCTCCCAAATAATGCCGTGAGTAATATCACTTATAAGTTTACCATGTTTAATAGCAATTCAGTGGGACTCTCTCATGGCTCAAGCATCCCAGAGCCTTGATGTTCTCTCAATCCAGGACAACATCAAAATACTTGCCAATATCATGAAGACTAATGTATCTGCTTGCTCCTCTATCGGCAGCTTTTACAATCCGCAGATAGTGCATATATTCTTCGATATGTTAGGTCTTTACAGAGCTGTCAGTAGCCTCATTAGTGGGGCTGTGGACAAAGAAGGTTTGCAACTTCCATCGCTCTCACATTCCATGCTGAACGTCCTTTCTAGGGGCTGTCGTTACCAGGACACCGAAGATCCGGCAGCTGAGAACTGTGAAGAAGGAAATACTTAAATTAATGGAAACCTATGTCAAAAAAGCAGAAGACCTCGACTCTATTACCAGTAACTTCATCCCTCCACTCTTGGAAGCTGTCCTCAACGATTATAAACAAAATGTTCCCATGGCTCGTGATGCAGAAGTTCTGAATGTGATGGCCGCCATTATGATTCGCCTACAGGTAATTGATTTCATGTCTATAGTCTTTCGGCGTCTTACTCTTATGTCAGGGCCTCTTGACATCACAAGTCCCCCCAATCTTAGACGCTGTCTTTGAACCGACTTTGAACATGATTAACCAAGATTTTGCGGAGTTCCCCGAACACCGTGTCGGATTCTTTAAGCTCCTTCGCGCAATCAACCTCCATTGTTTCCCAGGTTCAGTATTGCCACCAACCGTCCTCTCATTGGCTGATAAGTCCATATAGCATTACTCGGGATCCCTCCACATCAATTTAAGTTATTCATGGACAGTATCGTCTGGGCGATTAAACATACAATGCGTGACATTGCAGATCTAGGCCTTAATCGTATGAATTCTCACATCCGTTATTTGTATACCAATCTTACACACTCCAGTTTGTCTAGAGGTCGTGAACAATTTTGCCAATGCCGCAGATCCAGCAATCACGAGCGCATTCTTTCAACGATATTACCTCAGTCTCTTCCAAGATGTCTTTTTCGTTTTGACAGACACTGACCACAAGAGTGGCTTCAAGTTTCAGAGTGCTTTACTTGCGCGCATGTACCAGCTTGTTGAGCTCAATGTCATTCAAAACCCCTTATTTGATCCAGCTGTCGTTTCTGATCCCAACATGACTAACTCGGTATTCCTCCGGGGATACGCTACTAACTTACTCCAGACCGCTTTCCCCCATCTGCATAAGTATGGTATCTGTCTCTTTTCCTTATCTACTGTGCTTAATTTATCTCGGTCAGGTCGGAAATCCAAGCATGCGTTGGTGCTCTCGCCGAGCATCACAATGATTTGAACCGCTTTAAACTAGCGCTTCGCGACTTCCTTATCCAGCTTAAGGAGTTCTCAGGAGATGACAATGCTGAGTTGTATTTGGAGGAGAAGGAAGCGGAGAATGCAAGGAAGGCAGAACTTGCTCACGAACAGGCTTCAAGGATTCCTGGCATGCTCAAACCAAATCAGATAGACGACGAGGACCTAAACTAGTGATTTCAGTGGAATGGTATCTTATTTCCTGTGTTAACCATTTGTTCATGTTCGAGCCTTGTTCATTTGAACCTTTCTACCCTTGTTTATCATTGACCATCTAGCGGTCTTGCTTTCGGGTTTGACTCCCGTCTTATGATAATCTCGTGTACTTTTAGCAATAATGTATAACATAGGTCGCAAAATCTCCCGAATGTCAACGACCATTCTGAGTGTCACGAGATGATTTTATCTTTATCTTTCACCAAACTATCTTTCTCGTCTCGATCCGCCAGTCAATTTGTGACGCTGCCTGCAATATGTTCAAAAAGCACGTCTTTACCGTATCTCCTGACTTTTGACAACTAACAGTTACCCGGATGGGTTAAAGATTCACACCTAGCTTGGACATTACCGGGCACACCCCCGTCAAGTCTTCGGTGCAGCGCCTGATCAGAAACAGTATTCTTTCTCAATGGAAAATAGAACCCGAGACGCTGGAGACCATCTGGCCAAAGAAGGAGGGTTTGGTGCTTGTCAAATGGTCAGTTACGATAAGACAAAGATAGAGGTGACCCGGAAGGAGCAACTAACCCTCTTCTGTCCTTCACATATAGCAAAGACCATGTTTCAGTGTACACAGTGAAGCAGGAACCTGTCTTCTTCCAGCACTTTGATGAATCCATTTTTCCGACCCTGAGATTGCTCCATCAATGTAAGTGAATTTGTGAGGAATCATCAGAAAAAAAACAGCGCTCACTACTTTGACGTCCTGCTGTCACGATGTCTTCTTGTCCACATGTAGACCCATACATCCTACCTTCTGTAAGGATAGATCGAGGAGCTATCCGCTTTGTCCTAGCCGGTGCGCAGATAATGTGTCCGGGACTTACGTCAAAGGGAGGTGAATTGCCTCCTGCCGAAGCGGCCCTTCAGGCCGGCACTCCGGTCGGGATCTTTTCTGAAGGGAAGGAGCACGCTGTCGCAGTGGGGATCACAAAAATGGGGACAGAGAGCATGAAAGAGGCGAATAAAGGCGTCGGGATCGAAACGACTACATACTTGGGTGATGATCTTTGGGCCCTCAAATCTCTGTGAAAGTGTACTCGCTGTTCCAAAGAGCTGAATTTATCCTGCAATTACTTCTTCATCTCCTTCATTGTCTATCACATATGCTCTTCCGCTCTTCGATTCGAATACAGACTTTTGAGAGTTTAATGGAAGGCTTCTGGGATGGATACAACAAGCACCTGATTCGGAGATTCCTTGGAATATAGCAGACCTGTTCTGTTAATAACGCGTTGCAGGTCTCCAAACTGCTATTCTGGAAGAACATCTGAACCGTCGCTCGAGATTAAGAAAAAGCCACGGTTCATATATGTAGCGTCAGTCTAGCGAGGACATCTATGAGTATTATGAGAACGACCTTGTATCCACCCTGAAACGTGTTCCTCGACCGGACGTATGTTTGTAAAGCTGCCCACCCTACATGCATTGATGCGTGCCGAGCGCTCCTAATAGATTGATGAACTGGTTCAGAAATTTCCTAAAAAGGATTGCTATTATTTGTTTTTCCAAGCTGATATCATGAGAGGGGGGGACCCGGAGGTGTTCTCCATCTGCCAAATGAGCGGATCTCTCGCCGACACTTCTGGTCCTTTCTTCTCCTATACCGAATTTACACCAGTCAAGTCTCGAAAGAAGAGAAAAAATAGGACTCAGCGGCAGGAACCCGTTCTGACGCTGATTCAAGGGATCAGGGATGATATGGCGCAGAGTGATTGGTTCTCACAATCCCAGAGTCCGTCTGTGGTGCCATTTTTTGCGCAATTTCATCCGTTCCTTTTGTGAGCTGACGAGCTTACATCCTTTTTTAGGTATCATAAAGGAGGCCCTCAATTTTCTATCTGTGGAATCTTCTGTTTCAGTACTCTGCCTGGGTCTGGGAAGCCCCTCTGCCTCTCCAAACTCTAGAGTACAGCTCGCATTCCTGATTGAATTATGTGTCACGTTCAATATTGTGGGGCCAACACCGCTGCAATCGTAGTTTTGAACTCGTTTCACTCTCTAAATACAGGATCATACGAGTGTATCGATTTACGATCCTGTGTTCTCACCCGAAGACATTGAACTTTTTCGATCGCTGCATTTTCGGATACTCCCAGTACGTTCCTCCTATTTTTATATAAAAATTCCTCCTATCAACCACTGCCTTAGAGCGATGAATATTTGTTACAGGGTCTAACCATTTGTTACATGCCACATTGTGACATGGAATTATACAATAACCTTTTCAGGGGTAATTGGTCGCAGGACCAGCTTCTGATGCTCGTATTATTGGCGAATCATTTGGAAGACTACCTAGAAAAGTAAATCACCGCCCGTTCTAGAGGAATGCATTCTGGAATCATTTTGACAGCATTTCATAGTAATCCATCCCACAAGCTGCAAAAGCATGTTCCTTATCTGTTTAAGATAGGTGAGTGAGCGGTTCTTGCGTTTCAGCTCATGAGTCATTCATTATACTACATATAGCGCCAAAGTTGGATGGCCATCTTCTGCCTTCTTCCAAAGCGTGGCCTACTGCTTTCAATAACATTGCCATTCAATATATCCAACCGAATACATTGCCGAAAAGTTGGTTTACGACCTCGGGAGCGTTTACACTATCATTACCACAATAAGTGACTTAGATTCTCGGGAGGTGCGACGAGAGCGGGGTTAATCGGAAAACAAAACTACTGAATTGAGCGGTAGACAAGCATATGGTAGCGGTTATACGATACGTAGGAAAGAAAGCCAATACTGCGAAAAGCCTATCACGCTACATAAAGAGATACAAGGAAAAGCATATGAGACGGTGACAAAAGGAAAAATAGAGTGAGATATGAACTTCGACGTTCAGTGGCCGTTGTAAAATGTAGGATAGGATGATTCATCAGCGAAGGGAAGTGGGTCCAACTCGAACGGATTTAGATAGTGCGAGGGCCTAGACCTTGACGAGTTCTTCCAAGCATTACGTTCGGTTGATGAAGTTGGTGAAGCAGAATCGGCACTCGAGTCAAAAAATAAGGAGGTAATCGACCGGCCGAAGGAAGGGGTTGAAAGGGTGTCGGACTCATCGTCAGACATGTCTTCTATAGCATCAGGCACTGAGGAATTTTCTACGCCATTGAAATCATGGTAAGGAAGAGCGTCTTCTCGGACGGAAGTTGAGAGAGAGGGAGCAGGAAAGTCCAGAGCAGATTCAAAATGACGAGCAAGGGCAAGAGTAGAATCAAAGTAAGATGAGTATGGCACAGAAGCAGAAGATGAATAAAAACGAGACTGATGTAGGTCCTCAGAGGAAGCCAGAGGCGACAGTGAGGGACTAAGCAACTGGTCATCATCTTCATCGACGGGCAAAGTAGAGTGATGGTCTGAATCCGAAGGATAATCGTCGTCTTCATCCTCAGCGAGGGTCTCTAACAAGGAGTCAAGCCACTGTGCTTCCGCTTCTGCTGCGCGAGAGGATACGAGGTTTTTGGCATCGGGAAACATGAATGCATCGACTACAGTCTCTTCTGCTGTTTCTTCATCCATCTCTTCACTAATATTAGAGATAGTTTCAGAGTATTCAGACACGGCGGCGTTCTGTAAGTTCGAGGAAGAGAGGATGGAATTTTTGAGCAGTACCCAGCGATGCAAACTGCATTGATCCTTGTGAGTGGACTCATGCAGCTTGGAGCGCGTTATAGAATATAGGAGCGAAGTTTCGTTCGACATGTGGCGACAAATGTGTCTGGGTAGGCGGGTTGTGGAGTGTGGAGTAGTGTCTGCATTCGAGACGGGTACAAATTAACGCGAATAAGAGGATGAGATGGCAACAGGAACACACCAGGGATAGGAGAGGGACAACTATTATATACGATAGACAACGTCAGGGTCAAAGAGAAGGGCTCCGTGTTTATTAGTACGGATGAGCTTGTTGACCATTTCCGGTGCGGGGTTAAATCGGACAGTCTGATATCTGACTGGGTAGTCAAAGTATGAGGGCGAGGCAAGTCAATGGGACATTAGGGAGCGGACTGAGGAAGAGGAGTAACGGCGGAGACACGCTCATATTACCCTTATATACGCCCTGGCCAGTGACTCGATCGCCAAACAAAAACCAAACAGATCGGCGAACCCCTTTCCCACGTACCCCTTTCCCACGTGCCACCAAACCAGTTCGGGCTCCACGGGGTTTATCATACATTATTATATCATATCATATGCATTGGAGACAGAACTACGAATGGCTACAAGCTTATCACCACACGGCACTCATCCCTCGTCCATTTTGTCATCCCCGGCGAGCTCGTCTTTTGCCGTATCCAGCAGTTTCTTAATCTTGTTCGCGCTTTTCGGTGAAATGTCACGTGCAATTGCGAGCATTTGTGCAGACTTGACCTCATTCCCGACAAGCCTGTACACCTTGGCGAGTTGGAACACTACATTCGACTCTTCCGGTGTCATCATCCTCAACTCTTCCAGATCTTGAATTGCCGGCTGAATTGATAATATTATATAATAATCTCCATTATTGCAGGCGTTACATACCTCGTACTTCCGCATACAGACGAGAATTTTCGCTCTGCGGTATCGAACCAATGCGTTTTCTGGTGCGAGTCGCACTGCTTTGCCGAAGAGCTCGAGAGCTGCCTGCCGGTCACCACGACGCTCGACGGCCTACGAAAGACGTAACGATCCAAATGCATCCTTTGGTAATGTTATTATGACTTGTGCTTACCATCCCTACACATCCCATCAAAACAGCATTTCTGGGATGTATATCGAGTGCTTTCCGATAGTGGTATTCCGCCAGGCGGACTTTACTCCTGCGTAGGTAGCATGTCCCCAGTCCATACCTGACGAATAAGGACTGTGAACATCTTGATGAGTGACGGCTGATACGTACCATGCATTGTAATGACGAGGATCAGCTCGAAGTGCTGATTGGAAGAAGGTGATAGCCTTATCCAGATCCTCATCAATTGACTCGTGACCACTTAATGTATACGCGTATGCACATGACGGGTCTAATTCAGCTGCACGGTGAAAGCAAGCCAGGGCTTGTGTTTTCTCCTTTTGCAACGAAAACAAATTTCCAATAGCAATCCACGCCTGCGGCGACCGAGGATTGATGTTGAGAAGTTCTTGCGCTAGAAAGGACAAATCTACAGTCTTCTGCAGATGCCATAGAAGGGTGGAATAGACTTCCATATCCCACAGCCGATGCGGTTCCAAAACACGCACCATTTTGAGGGCACGTTCGGCCTGAGAGGTGCAATGGTTAAGAAGGAAAATTAGTGTACAATCGAGGACTCGTACGGAAGAGTAATCCTGTTGTTCAAAATGAGCCTTGCCAACCATGGCAAGGACCCATTGTGTATTTTGATGAGGATTCGGAAGCTGGTTCAGCTCATGTAGGCACTTGCGGCAGTCATATCTGGCCAAGGCCCGGGTTGCGATGGCAAAGCGTCGTATCAGTTCGTAGATATAATATTCCGCCAACTCGTTTTCATAAAGTTCCTGAGCAGTGGACCAGACACTGTGGGAAAGAGGCACTTCGCGTTGAGATCGAAGAAGTGGTAGTGGCGGTGGCGGTGGTGGTGGTGGTGATGGCAAGTAATTCATATCCCCGCCTGGAAGATCATCGTCTTTGTCGGACTCTGCGGAAACGATTCGTGTGTTGCTTGCCTGTCGCCATCGTTCTCGAGTAGCGCCATGCTAGGAGGAAGGCTCATAGTCAATCATTGATTTAATAATAGGAAATTCAGACGGAAAGAACAACATATCTACCTTTGTGGTTTGATGAGATTGTTTTGCGTTATTACCACCAAGCAAGCGAGTACTCCTCCTGGGAGCGAGTGTAGGTGCGTTAGGTTGAGTGTTCCCTTTTACAGGAGCATTGACATTCCTAGAAGGCGCCGCATGCTGGGAACGACGACCGGAAGATGAGAAGATGTTAGCAAATAGCAGGGCCGGGCGTGCGCGTGCCTTATTCGAGGGGTCGTCCAAGTTCAATTTACTGCCCTTGAGTTTGATGCCCCCTGCCTGATGCGACGTCGAGCGCAACCGTTTAGGTACTGGACCTGCCTCGTCGGCAGAAGAGGGTGGTCGGGAGGTGTGAGCTTGAAGAGGTGCATTGGCTTGCTGTGACCGAGTAGTTCGTAGATTTGGGGGTGGCGGCTGTTGGAAGGAGTTTTCAAGAGGGTAGATTGAAGATTCATTTGTAGCGCTAGCGAAATGTCAACACATTTCATCCATAGGACACACTCTTATGAACACACAGTGAATCACGAGAGCCTATTCGAACGGCCTTGGGTTGACCCTCGGGTTTCCAGGGCTTGAGCAGATTGCCACCTCCTCCACCGTCAGGCGTAAAGAAACCGACACCAGTAGATGTTGGTTTGTTTTTTGACAGACCCTCATGCTGAGGGGCTGGCTTGATGGGAATTGGACGTGGAGGGAATATCTCATCGATTTCGGGAAAAGACCCTGTAATGACATGCTGATCGTGGATATGCTATGAAACGAGCTAAAAGGATGGAACAAGTACCCGATGCACAGAGCCCTTCAAACGCCTCCCAGAGATAAGGGTTGGATAAAAGGGCTTCTCTATAACTTCGCGATGCCTTGTCAGGAAGATTTCCCTTCAGTGCCATATTTCCAGCTCTACATCGAAGTGCTGCTTGTTCAGGGAAGGGATGAGCCACTCGACTTGCAGAAAATGCTATATACACCGTTCCTTCGAACACACATCGGGGAGGAAGAGGCATGACACATACCGGAATTGACGAAAGCCACATCTTTGAGCGCTGCTTCCAACGCTTCTCTTGCATGTCTGTGTCGCCCGAGCGCGGTGCAGCACCTAGCCTTGATCTCCAAGCATCCCGTACACTGCTTGTCCTGAGCTGAATTGACAAGATGCAAAGCGGAGTAGGTCTGGCCCTCGCGAAGTAGAGAAATTGCATAAAGGTGTCGTGATTCATGATTCGTGTGATCGATCGCAAAATAGCGTTCGGCATGAAAGACAGCTGACTTTGTGAGATCAGCATCAAGACATGACCAGACGAGAGACTGAAAGCGCTGGCAGAGAGAGGGGAAGAAAGAATGCGACGACGGGTCTGTCTGCATTATAAAAGTCAAAACTGCGCTCCTGAAACCAGTCGCAAGGTCCTTTCTTGACGCGTTGGGACCGAACAAGGCAGATGGTTTCTGTAAAACACTCGCTTCATTGTCACGTGCTCTCTACAACTCGTATTACTACAATAAATTTCTAATGTCCATGGGGGTCTCGCTCTCCCTGTTGCTCTGCCGAGCTTCGTGAGCATATCACCCAGCAATGTATTGGCACCAAGCTCACCTGGAACGCATTGGATTGCATCGTCAATACGGAGCAGCGCAATAGCAGCCTCATAGGCAGATTTCAAGCTTTTGGTCTTACCCATTGTAGGTTCTAGGATCCCAGCAGCCACATTGTCGCGTATCTCCCCATTTAGAAGATCAAGCCCGTAACGCAAAAAGGCCTTTTTGGGGTCTCCGGGCGGTGATTTCTGCGCCGCATTGTGGTATGAGCGTAATTTGGCCACAAGTTCAGTGGAATCCTTGGCGGCGTTGACGGCAAGCTGCTTGGGGATGGAAAGCAGAGCACTTGCGAATTCAGCAATGGCAAGCTGCTCCCTCGAGCCCTAGATCCAGATCAAGACGTCAAGCTACAAATTGTAAGATATCCAACAATGCCTTACCAGTGTCGTTGCAAAGTTCTCCAGATAGATACTAAGTGCCGACTCGACAGCACCACCACCTGGAATCACAGCGCCGCTTTCCAACGTCCGTTTAATGACAGACAGGGTATCGTGAAGAGCCCTCTCCATTTCATCTAGCATGTAGTCATTTGCACCACGCAAGACAATTGACGATGAATTCACGACTTTGGTGCCCTTGACCAAGATAAGCTCATCGTCTGAAATGCGCTCCTGGATAACTTCATCAGCCATCCCCAGGTAGCTGGGCTCAAAGGTTTCATCCCCATTTAAGTTGGCCATGCTCGTAATGAGCTGGCCGCCTGTAGCTTTTGCAATCCTACGCAAGTCCTCCTTCCTACACCGACGGACAGCCATGGCTCCAGCCTCGACAAACTCCTTCAGACAGAGATCATCAATACCTTTGGTAGTAAAAACAACATTAGCACCAGCTGCGAGAATCTTCCGGATGCGTTCAAGAGTAATCTCCGCTTCCCTGTAGTACGGATGAACGATGGAATCGATAGAATCGGACTTGCGCAATACATTACCGTTTGCGAATCTCTTCAAGTTGGTCAGGATCATCTACCAGGACCTGTACACCCAACTGCATGCGAGATTTTTGTAGATTGATGTCCAAACACGCAATATTGGCACCAACGATCCGTTTTTTCATAGCTGCAATCGCGTCAACTAAGCCGTCACCGATAAAGGAAAGTAAATCACCGCACCTTGACTAGCCACGGTGCAGTTAAGAGCATAACCCTGAACAAACAAGGATTCGCGAGCACTGCGGCCATGGGCCTTCAAAATGTTGACGGCCTTGACGGGATATTTGATATCGCCACGCAAGTTGATCGTCTTCACGGCTTGCATAGCGTCAACAGCCATAGGCGCAAACAAATCATCGTCACTGTATTCTTATCAGTCAAAAACAATATCAACAAAATTTCTTCAACCGCACTCACTTTGCAAGAATTTTACTCGCCATAGTCGTCTTCGCGACATTGATCAATGCCTCCCTCCCTAGAGAATCTACTTTGATACTTAATTGATCCTGCATAAATTTGACTGCCTCCCGACAAGCCAATCGGTATCCATTAATGACCGTTGTAGGATGAATTCTGGTTTTGACTAGTTCATTTGCCCTTCGTAAAAGCTCTGCAGCAATAATCACTACAGACGTCGTTCCATCACCGACTTCTTTGTCTTGCTTTTGGGCCAGGTCGACGAAGATACGTCCTGCAGGATGTTCAACTGACAACAGAGACAAAATAGTAGCTCCATCATTGGAAATCGTCACTTCCTGAATTCATACCAACTTCGAGTTAGACTTTTTATGATATATACAGAGGAAATCAGGATCTCATACACCAATGTTGTCAACAAGCATTTTATCGAGACCTAGAGGTCCCAATGAACTTTTAATAATATTAGCAATTGATTGCGCAGCGATAACTGTGTAAAGATCAGCGAAACGCATTGAAACAGAACACAAAGACACTGTACCATTTTGGTCACGAATATCCTGTCCGGAGACACGATCTCCTCCAAGAAATGCACCAGCTCGGGGATCTCGTTGAAACATCATGAATTAGGATAAGAGGCACGTTGGAACTCAGTGAGTGAGATCAATAAAATTCAAATAATTATACCGAAGACCCGTCTCTTTGTTTGTTACGACCAAATAAATTTCATTAACGAACAAATTAAACACAGCATATCAACAGTCGACCAAATCCTATACGAGTTGATAGTTAACATGAATAACTACAACGATAAGGGAGCCACTACTCCGATAAACATGCTTGGGAAACTTCAATCAATAAAAAAGGAAACAAAGAAGAGTGTCCATAGATAGGCAAAGCCGCATCAAGAGCTCAGCCTTCTACAAGAGGAAGCAAAGTAAACCTAGCGAATGCAATCGACAGTGTAGCCTGGCTAGAGTCAACCTACAAAAGGAATTAAAGATGAATATGGAAGAAAGAGTCCAGTGTTGAAAACAGATATGGAAACAGGCGAGAGATGAGTTTCAAATATGCCTAGGAAAATCAGTCAAACATCGGACAGCTCGAGAGATTGAGTGATAATCCATATAAAGATCAGAAATTACATCTTGTGCATGCAAGTAAGATCGTATGAAAGATGCTTGAAATGAAGATGCCACAAGAAAGAAAAACCAAATTGCTGCCGATCCCAAGGCCATAGAGACGGGCTGATATTACAGCGAGGGTAGGAGTCGGTTCATGCGAAATTGATTCCTAGCAGGTAGCAAGAGTGTGTTGAACAAATAATTGAGACGAATAAGGCGAGCATGAAAGATAGAGAAGATGTGGGGATTCCTTTGAACGGGATGCAGCAGGCGCAACCCCGTTCTATACATGACCAGAGCAGTGGGTGCTAGTCACGACACTGATACAGCACCACTTAACATCCCAGAGCCATACGATCAGACCCATACGTTTCGACTCTTGGAACTGAGACACGAGCATTTCTTTTCCCCTTGAGCATGCCATTCTTTGTAGGAGGAGGACAAGGGCTATCGCCAATATCGGTGTCAGTGTCTTCGGCTTCCGCTATCATGTTTCCAGCATCCTCTTGTAATGTAGCCAAAAGTCGAGTACGACGGCCGCGTGCAATGTTTGCAGCAGCATACATCTGAGATGAATCTGCTAATGGAGCGGTATTGCGCTTTGATTGAGACTGAGAAGCCTGGGTTTGAGATGCCGATGTCACAGTAGTGACGGTGGTTAAGATGGCCTTGCTTGCACCCTCCCCGTACGCATAGGACTTGTGCTTTCCAAACTTGACCTTACGAAATTGGTCGAGGTCTTCTCTCCGAGCAATCGCATGATTAGGGTCATCCATTCTTACGTAGTCGGGTGGTTCACATCGGTGCCCAGATACCTTAAAGTAAGCACAGTACCCTCCTTCGAGGATGTAAATATCGGGATAATGAATCTTGGGATAGAACATATTATTGGTGGCACGGTCTCTGGCACGAAGATGTTTTGCACTGAAGCATGGTATGAAAAGACATGTTTCGTGACGACAACAATAGACTCACAATGTAGGTGCTCTCTTGGCACTAAACTCGCAGTGGAACACAAGAATCGTTTTCCGTACAGTATCACCACTAACGGAGGGTTTTGGTTTTGTCAATTTTGAACCCAACAGTAGTTCTTCCAGAGCGGTAGTAGTGTTCAGATTTACGGCACCGGGGATATGTCCACCGTGATACTCATAATCAAAACGGCAGTCAATAACATGAAAATCATGTATTTGTGAGTCATATTCACCGTCGATCAGAGCGTTAAGCTGAGAATGAGTGATAAAGAAATTCAATCTCCTACAAATTGACATGAACGTACGGTTTCGGCTTTGATGCGCATCAAACCATCCTCGGTGACTTTATGGCACGGCAAGATCTTTCCATGAGCTTCATTGTCACCAAATCCACTCAGTCCAGGTGCCTTGTATTTGGACATTGGACTACTGGCTAATCGACTAGGACTTTCCCTTGCGGTAGCATCAGACACAGATCTGAGGCTCTCGGAGCCATCACAACGCCTGAGAGTTCTGCCTTGTTGCCTTTTTGCATAAGACAGTGCTGGAGATGATCCATCAGGACCATCAAAAGATGATTCTTCAGAGTAGGGGTCAGAAGTGAAAGACGGAGATAAGAGGGCTGAGACAGCTCGGCGGGCAGGTAGTCCACTACGGGTCGTAGCTGCATCAGGGGGACCTTTGAAAAGTATTGGATGATGTACATCTGAGGTCTGATATGCGGCAGATACTACAGGCCGCCGATTGAGCCGGGCAAATAAGGGTGGAGCTCCAAGTCCCTGTAACACTGGTTTCCCTTTTCTCGAATGATCTACCTTAGACTCCAAGGGAGAGGGAAAGAAGCCAGGAGAAGAAGAAAAATCTTGTTCTATCCCAGATTTGAGCGTTGCATCTGGTGAGACAGAACGACGCTCTCTGAGTTTATCTGCCTGAGGGGACTCGAAGGACCGACGAGGAGATAAAGTATTGCGGAACAGGGCGTCGAACCCTCTGGATGCATGATGTGCGGTCTTTGGTACCGGTGAAAACGAGAGAGGAGCCGCCGCGTCCAAACTCATTGAAAATGAGGAATCTACATCCATTGCATCGCCGACGGGAGAAAGCGGTTCCAGCACGGGCTATAGTATATAAGTTGATTGACAGGAAACATGGATTTACTCGACGTTTACCTTCAGCTTGGTTTCAGAAGCGCCTGTTCTCATCAGCCACTCAGTTGGTAAGGCTGAACGTTGTGTACGTTTGGCTCCTTGTGTTGAAGTATTCGAAGTGGCATAGTCACAATGCGTTGCTTGAGAGGGGATCGGGTTTAACACATTGTTGCTGAGGTCATTACCGAAGAGTCTTGCACTGCTCGTGTAAGCACGAGAGCGGGAGCTAGATTTCCGTCCTCCAACAAAACTTTGAGAGTTGGTTGGAGGAAGAGGTGAAATATCCATCATTTCGGCGTATTTACGATCCGGAGTAAGAGGAACGTCCTCCTTTGAGGGAGAGTTTAACGAGACAGTTGACGCAAACGATATCTCTAAATCTGAGGATAGGAATTCTTCCACATCGCATTGGCCAAAGCGGTGACTGCGCTTCTGAGACGGTTGCACGAGTTGTTGATTTTTTGTTTGAAATAAAGACGTCATTTCGTCGGAAGCCTCGCACGACGTATTCTCTTCGGATGAACAAGGCAGAACTCAGCAAAATGGCAATGTTAGTTTGTGTCGGTGGGTTGTTAGGGGCTATTCAAGTTCAGAGGATTGTGAAAAAGGTACTAAGTCCAAATTGTAACAACACATTAGAGAACACGAACCAGTTTCTGGGCAACCTTGTTGAAGATAGCTGGTTCGAGAGTGAACCGTCAACTGGATGATAGATACTATTGTTAGCGATGTGGTATACTATATGTGGCATATACAACACAGAATTGGCTTTCGGTGCACATATTCAGATACCGGAAGCGATAATCCAATTGTAATAACCGATCACGGAGTCCAGCATCCAGCAGATGGGACGAACCTTGTATACAGTGAATGGGACAACCGCTCTCGATGGTGAAAGAGCAAGAATGGACGCTTCTAACAGTGCTGGAGTGTCTTGAAGGCTCTCACGAATTCGTGAAATCCCAAATAAAGACACTGAGCTTTGTGGGCCGCCTAAGGAGAAGGTTGCCCTGAACCAAATAAGGGTACTCACAAAAATTGGCGATGAAAGTATTTTTTGTTTTGATGGAGCAAATGGGAGTCGGATACCTATGCTGCACACGATTCTGTTGGACGAAGCGTACATATTACGGCGGTTCTAATGTCTTTATTTGGCCAATGTTCAACTTGTCACATGACTGCGAATCAGAGTCCTTGACAGATGAAAGCGTTTCATAAGCGTTTCACCCGATCATCATTTGGTCCAGTTGAACAAATACTTTATTAGATGGCTTAGTATTACGTGCGGATTTCCTGGATCGTGTCGAGACCAGTATTACATACACATTGAGCTCAATCGTTCTTGACGTACAGGCTCTTGCTGGGGCATTTTGGATCGATTTGTGACCATCTAAATCGTACTCAACCACCAGAAAAGGTAAACGAAAAGGTAAAAGCGCACAGCGGAAATGTCGGTCGGAGATTCTCATAATACACCTCCGGATACATTTGCTTAATTGTTTCCATCAGGTGGTTGTATACGATCTGATTGGCAAAGTCAGCTCTTCTGCTGGTATTACAACATGCGGAACGATTTAATGTGATGCTGGACGAACAACTCACCTCATATCCAGCTGCATTGAGGTGTAACCCATCGACAAGATATGCGACTAAGGACTCCTCTTGATGGCCGGCTGCATCCCAAAGTAAATTCCAGACATCCACTTGGCCAACGTCGTGTTGCGTGCCAATTTCCCGGACTGCATCAGCATATTCTTTTGTTGTCGCAAACAATCGATCCAGTGTCAGTGGCGGATCACGCGATTGCAGATCGGCAAGCCTTTGATACGTGTTGACGGGGGGAGGTGTGAAAAGGATCACCCTGGTGCAGGGTGAGTAATATTCTGAATCAGGCGACTTGACCATTTCGATCATTTTCGTCAGATTTTCTTTGAACCGTTGTAGGGGAACATGCTGGGACGATGGAAGAATGCATGCATCATTTGCGCCAAACCAGATAGTGAGGAGTTGGACACGAGGCGTCTTTTCATCCCGCCTTGGGAATATCTAGCTCGAGTTCAAGAGGAAAATAGTACTGACCGAACACATTTTCGCACCTGTTCGAATACGGGCAATGCCCAATCTGTGTTATAACCGCTGAGCCCGCGGTTTATCACATCTAAGCTTCTTGAATAGACGTCTAATTTGCATTGCATGATGAGAACGATAGCAGACCGGTGGATAATCATACTTGCGCGAAAGGCGCTGGCCAAAACTATTCAAATTTGGTTCCCATGCACCTTGGGTGATCGAATCACCGAAGAGCATGAAAACGTCGGAATCAACGATAGGCATGGGGTATGTCAGGAAGTGATCTTGATCAAGTCTTAATCAGGGTGAGGTGTGAAGATTCACCCGCGGGAAATACCGAAGTTCCTTTATGAATATTACCGGGGAGAGGATACCTCTGAGAGTGTCTAATAATACAGCATATCTGTGGAACGTTGACGGTGTGTATCGCTCACCTCCAAGGTCCTCCCACTGACACTTCGAAATAGACATTGCGACGCTTCGTTCAAAATATCACATTTGCGGTATCCTCACGGGCACACTCCCCCATTTATCACAGCAAAATGTATTTCTGGGGATGCCCTTGGTTTTACTCCCTGAAGAGGTTGTCTTATTGGTGGAAAAGGGTATTACATTGTTTGCGATGTCCCAGAATACTGAACCTTGTTCCAGAGATAGCAGTCATTGTCAATGATCCTGTTGCCCATCTTCGGCCAAGTATATTGGAACTGGAAAGTTGGAACGAGGAACAGCAAGCCTCATTCCGGCAACAAGTCATCGCCAATGAAACAAAGGCTACAAAGAAGGACGACTGTCGTTCTTTCACTGAAGAAGCTCTCAAGAAGCGGAAGGGACGTGAGGACCGTAGACGGCTTGCAACGATGAAGTTTGCAGAAGAGTCTAATGCCGATAATATCAATACACCCTCTCCCGATGTTTCGCACTCAAAAGAATCAGACGCGATGATCACACAGTCCACTCAGATATCCATCTCTCAGCAACCAGCTGCCTCAGCAAATTATGTTATTACTATTCCCGCTGCTTCAGAGTATCAGTGGTACAACGCCGACCAGGCCACTTTCAGAACGATTGCGGGCGCTCAGAAGGCAGGCATCTGGACTTATCCTTCTAATCTCAATGAACGTGCCAGATGTGGCGTTTTTCAAAGTTTGTTGGCACATGGATATTTTATAGGAAGCGGTATCAAGTTCGGAGGAGATTATCTCGTCTATCCAGGTTAGACTTTGTCTCATAGCTTGTGACTCCGTTGTCTAACATGGAAGAATTTGCATAGGCGATCCCTTAAGGTATCATTCTCACTTCGTGGCCACTGTAATTGAATCCCATGAACAACTCCTTCGGCCAATGGAGATAGTCGCCCACGGTAGACTAGGTACTGCCACAAAAAAATCACACCTTCTTTGTACTTGGGATGATGTGAAAAAAGAGGTGTCGTATCTCTCAATCGAGTGGGCAGGTTTCGGTTGAATCATAGCAAGAAACCTCATCATCATTGACTATATCAAATGTACATGAGGCCTAATCAAACTTTCTTTTCCCAATTTTAACACGGCTTTGGGTAGGCCTTACATGTCGCGTTGGCTGCAAGGCGCTTTTCACATCAAGTTTGATACCAGTTCCTTCCTCAACACATTCAGAAGTATCACTGAAGGTACGATGTCTATGTCCGCTTCCACGACTTGGTTCGATTGGGGGAAACACAAAGTCAAGGAATTTTGCTACCAAGTCATTGAGAAAGACTACTGGAGCGAATACCCGCAAACGAATAGGAATGAAAGGCGATGGATGACGAATAATGTCACTGTCTGTCTTGCTTGTAGGATTGAAGGGGTTGATAGGTGTAGGTTTTGCATGTGTGGCAATGATGGTGTACTGGTTGGGTTATGTAAGTTATTGACCGCGACTGGTTCATCAACCATACCAATGGAAACACGAGAGCAAACAGAGCAAAACTGGCCAGGCCTGAGCCTAACGTACAAAGCAGAGCAGAGGGAAGACCTAGTTGGATCATTTAATGTGAAGAGGATTCTGCAGAAGATATCATGCCCACCAAAAGCAAGATAGTACGTCCATCGCTCTTCAAGATGCCGTATCCGACCTGCAAACGAGAAACCACGATTGACCCAAACAGTGCTGGAAGTTGGGTTCATACGTCAGAGCTGTTTTGGCTGGCTTGGATACCATGAAATCTTACTCGAAAAAATAATAGCTAACATCATATCGTGAGTCGTCTTCTATAATAGCCGCTTTTCGAGGGTACTTACGAATCTACCCAGCATAGAAAAGCAAATTGTAGTCCAGAGCCAACAACAGGGATCTTTTTTAAGCTGTATGAAACCACAACAGAAGTAAAAACCATGACAATTCTATAAGCAGATGTTGCGACTTGGTTTAAAAGATTGAAATAGGTTCGTGGGGGTCGCACGACGGCACGAGTCCCATAACGTAGAATATATGTTCTTTGGGCTATGACATTGCACCAGGATACCTAACGATGGATTGAAACAAACCATTGTTCAGCATAATTTCCAGCAATTGATTTTGAAGTGGGACAGACATTCAGGTAGAAGGAAATGCTGACAACAGGGAGTAACCAAAAAGCCTGATAGAACCGACCCACGTTCCGGTGCAGCCACTTCTCTTGGTCATTTACGAGAGGATGCAGAAAGATATCGTAGATATAGGTCGACGTTACTGATAGTGAATTGAGGAGCACTGATTTGAACAAGTTTGCCCGGATCTCAGCATCACTTACAGGGAGTCAGTGTGTTTGCCGTTCTAGTGCGTCAATGATCACACACCTGACGATCACTGAAAATAACGTGTCGACGCGAAATGAGTCGTAAAGCCCTTTGAGTGCCCAACTGACCTGTAACAAGAGATTCTCATGTAATGGGATAAAATGAGGGTACATTGCCCGAGCATTCATGATAGTACGGATGTGGGACCGGAAAGAAACGCTAAAATGATGTAGTAATCGATGTTGTCGCTGACAGGAAATTAGGTTTTAGCGCTGGATCTTTCGGGATCAAACACTAATTTGTGACTCAAGAGGTTTTTTCCGGTTGCTGAAACTCGTCAAGCGGGCGACGACGCTACTGGTACAAAATGAATACTACCAATACACGTAAAATAAGTTCTGAGACGCGAGAAATGAAGGGGCAAATCAAATATAAATGGTAAAGGTCCGTTAGAGCAAATCACGACCGTTTCCTTATTGTCTGCGACAATACTCAGCAGGACAAGGCAATGAATAGAGCATGGCAGACCTTCGACCTAGTTGCCCTTGAAGACAGCTCCTTTGCAACAGACTTCTTTGGGGGAGCTTTGTTGGCCGCATTGGTTTTTGCCACTTTCGCATTTATAACGGATGTCACCCCAGTAGCTGTCTAAGCCCTCAGATGAATAAGGGTTGGATGTAACCTTTCAAAATACTAACTCTCTTAGTCGAACCTCGTCTTGAGCTCGTACTGGTCTTCTTGGCCGGTGACTTAACCTTTGTTACCGAAGTTATCTGGGTTTTTGACCTCGTAACTGCAACAGGTTTGGTATCTGGCTTCGTTTTCATAGCTCCTTTGGTCTTGGAAGAGGCTTCAGATGTACTCATACGCTTAGGTGGTGTAGCAATCTTTGTGGCGTCCTGAGGTTGAGCTATCGACTCGGCCTACACAAGAAAGCATAAGTATTGCGCGGAAATGAGCATATTGAATACCTCATTGACAGCCATCACCCTCACAGTCTTGACTTTGGATGCCAATTTGATACGACCAGTTACACCTCGGACCATGTCGGTCATCCCAAGCGTGTTGCGAGAAGAGGGAAACATACCTTTGGAAAGAGAAAAAATCCCTTGGTCGGCACCTGACCTGATAGCTTGGGAGAGAGATGAAACATGACCGGGGACGACCTTCAAGTCATAGGTAGATTCTACATATCTGAGTACCCATGTCAGAAAACACGAGACAAATCAACGACTGGGCCATGTACGTTCTAATTTGTGACCTAGTTACACCTGTTCGGGCGTCGTCAGGATTTGCAAGGATACATTCCTATACGGTTGCGTTAGACTATTATTGAGATGCGATTGAGTGCATTAAGATAGATGGGCACCACAGCTAGCAAGTAATATCAAAGCAGGTGCAACAGAAGGAACCATACAAGGACCATCGTGGGAATTAACTTGCCTGAATCATTTGGATCCATGGGGGATGATCTGACTTCTTACGGGAGGCAGTGGATTTCTTGCTCCGAGTTGATACTTTCAATCTTGCCATGAAAACGGTAGACAAAAGGCCAGAAGCTGTTGATGAAGAGTAAGCAAAAGGGTATGAGTGAGCAGAGAGATGCAAATCCAGTTGATAACACAATTGGTCTCCGGCTATATATACCAACAAGATCGCGATGTGCACGTGACCTGACGTGTACAACAATAAACAAACTTAGTTGAGCAGAGGTACCTTTGCACCAAGCAGTCATCTTCAGGAGATCATAATGGTTGGATAATGTATCCGCTATTCTATTAGCCTGAATCACATGCGCAGTGGATAAATATCAACGAGCAATATCACAATCAACTAACAATAAAAATGCTGAAAATCACATGATCTGGTATTAAGGACCGATCATTTACCTTCCATCCCACCATGACTATTCCGGACATTCTCAAGGCTTCTGCCCGCTCCGCTTACCGTAATATGTACCGAGCTGCCTCGCGTAAATTTTCAGGTATTCTTCCCTTTTCTACGCCATTAATCGTAACCATCATGTCTTATAGGTGATGAGCTCATCCTCGCCGGTGCGTGAGCGTAGGACTTTCTTAAGCATGATGAAGCTCAAAACTTTTGTAGCGTTCCGCCAAAAAATGAGAAATGATGCTGTTAAAGCGCAGGCCACGACAAACACGGAGGAGTACAAACGCCATACCCAATTTGCCAATGATGTCGCAGAGTTCTTGCGAAAAAATGTCATCCAAGGAGTCAAAGTCGCAGAAGGCAACCAGGGGGACGACGGGATCTGGTGTAATTGATGTTTACTTGGGCTCGCAGTCGGAAAAGTACTCACGAATTGAAGACCTGCCAATACACAGTGAGATCGAGTTAGGAAGCAATGAATCTATCAAGAATCCCAAGATCACAGGGTCAAGTCGAAGTGTACACAAAAAGGAGGGGTGCGCTAATTTGATTCCGGATTTTGACTCACGGTTCAACTAACCTTAGGTGTCCTTCAGGTGCTGTTCCGCCTGAACAGTCCCGACCTCGAAATTATTCTGCACTCAAGAGAGACTCGCAGAAACGTGTCATCCCTGAAATTCTTGAAGAAGATCTGGAAGAATCCTTCGCCCGTGGTAAGAATTTGTTTGATCTCTCATCTGGTTGAATAAGCCTTCATTGTCTGGGATATAGGAAGTGGTCCTGTAGGTCTTTGTGTGAAAGATGGAATTGTACTCGGTCAAATAATGTTTTGTATGTATGCCAGGGTGGTCAATCAATTAACAAGACTAAAAACAATGTCCAATTGCTACACAAACCAACTGGTATTCGAGTGACATGTCAAGAGACCCGTTCATTAACCCAGAATCGGAAGATTGCGCGAAAACTGATAGCAGAGAAGGCGTGTCAATTTCATTCGCTTACTTGTTGCTCAAGCACTCACAGTGTTTGGTATTCTAGCTTGACAGGTTAGTGAATCCTGGTCTATCTAAAGAGGACTTAAAACGTGCGAAACAAATCGAGAGAGAACGTAGAAGGCGTAAGAAGGCAAAAAAGAAGAACAAGCTGAATACACTGCAGGAGGGTTGATGCATCCTGATAACTTGTCTACTTAATACTTTATCTCTTGGTCAGATAGATGTCGCCGAAAAATTGGTATGGCAACACATCAGGATATAGACAAAACTAATATTGTGAACGGTTGATTTACACTCCATGCTATCTTGAGAATGTTTTTAAGACTTGAAATAAGGTATTTTGATATGCAAGGTCAATGTTTTGATACAGTTCTGTCCTGACTGATAGCCATCAAAATGTGGAATCTGGAAACTGACGATTCTGTCATAACTCGAAACAATTATTCTTACCTACCAACAGAACTAAATATTCAGTTTTGGTACTTAAAAGACAGTAGTGATTAAACAGATTTCCTCTTACTTCATGGGTAGTGAGGCCAGTACAGGTAGTAAGTGTTACCTTAATTGATGTGGCTGGCCTACATCTACAGGCGATTTTATCTCGTTGTGTAACAGAGACACAAGGGCGATCACATCCCAATTGCTGAATGCAAACAAAGGAAGGAATTCCATCCTCATCCTCAACAGCAGGAACTTCTGGCGACTCATCAGTGTCAACGGAAAAGTGGCTGCCCATGCGATTTCTGAGTGGAGATCGGGTTATGGATGACAAGCCATTTGCGATGATCTTTATGAAGGTACACCCAAGCTGATTTGACCTTCACGCTGAACCAACATAGGTTCACATGTGGCTCCTTATCCTGGTCTTTCACTATTCCTGTAATAAGATTTGTGTCGAACAGTGGGTATAAGAAGAGGCACTCCGGTAATTTTACATTGGGCTACTGCGGACTGTGCTCGAGCACCATGTTTTAAACGTGAAACTATGAAGGGGACCTAGGGTTACCACAAGGTTACCACAATTGAAATAGGGTTGAGCCCACATGAATGTTGAATGTTGTTGACCTTAAGGCACGATGACACATCAAATGTTCAATATCTCAATTTATCAACTTTATCAACTGGTTCTCTACTCGATGACTATCCTTCCATTTATCATTTATCATTAGACCTTATTCAAGCGAGAAGGTCGGAACGATGAAAGACGAGGCCGCCGAGAATTCCGGGAATATGCAGCACCTGATTGGCCTTCCAAATGACCCACCATTAGTAGTCACTTGTGGCACGAAATATTTGCATGGCCAGAACTAAATAAGGATCAAAGAAGAAGCGAGACTACTCGAGGCAGAAACTCTTTCCAAAAGTAGACATAATTAGATTGCCAAGCGCGTTTTAGAAAAGGGAATGCATGTATGATGAATGATATGAGTGCTTAAAGACAAGTTAAGACGCCCCCTTCCACGATGATTCATCAATCACTCATATGGGTATATGTAACAACCACGAGGTGTCATTGGGGTATTATGCTTTCTGTATTGTTGTGGGTGTCTGTGTACCTGCGCTTCTGGTGAGGGGAACCTTTTTCTTCAGGATGAGGTCTGGAGAAGAGGTATCTTGGCGAAAAGGTACAAAAATGGGCTGACATGGGGAGCGCGAGGGACTAGAGCTCATAGGCCGTGGTACGATGACGGGTGACGAAGGAGAATTGGAGAATACAGAGAAATTCGGTGACAATGGTGGTGACGGGGGGGCATCATCGTAGTATTGGGAATGTGTCGGTGAAAACGCAGATGGCCTGCGAGGAGACGGGATAGGGATAGGATATTGGGACGGCTTAGGAGGCTGGGGGACAAGACCCGAACCATTTGTGAATGGATGGATGGCGTGGGGGTCGAAGGAGTTGAGAATTTGAGACTGCGAGGAAGACATTTAATTCTGGACTGGATAGGGATTTCTTATGGCACTTATATGGCGCGGCAGAAGGCGATCGGATCTTACGTCGTCATAGCGCTGTACCTCGGCTGGGGTTTAGTTGGGGCTCTGTCACATGCATGCTGAGTTCGGAAAATTGTCGGGCTTCCGATAAACACGTGTTTTTGATCAGCCTCCGGATCAACCGGATCACCTCAAGGCCCGTGGCTTGACCCCGTTTTCCAGTCACGTATTCAAACACGTATGATCTTTTCTATTCAAATGAAGCTTCTTTCCAGCGATTCCGTAACCTGACCATTCCAGAGTCATACAGCTAACTTCTGCAGTCCTTCCATGGCCAAGTTCTACGACGGATTGAGCTTGACAAATTAGCCATCAAAGGGAGATTTACCACTGTCGAATGAGCCATTTGGAAAGATATATTGAGAGGTGAACTATTATTATGTACCGTGCCATTCCCTACGCTGTCTGTACAAATGCCGAAGAAGACCTGTGACTGGATTATATATAAGCAAAAATGCCGACGAGAGCACTTGAAGCGCCAAGGGACAGCGGAGTCATGCAGAAGTGCCTACTTTTACCGAGTGCCACAGAGAAGCAACGCGGCGCCAGACAAGTGCCGTCGAAGATCGTGATAATCGACGTCGTGGGCTAAAATTCAATGCAGAATTAAGCTCTCAAGCCGCATCAATCCTCTTGTGCGGAGAAGTACTTACTATCCTCAACCTCGCCCCATCGCTCAATTTGGCTATTGACTTCAACGGAGGCTGCCAAGGCTGCCTGCTCAGGAGTAAGGCGTCTTAAAACCAACGCCAGCGCGATGATGAATGATTTCGTAGCATAAGTAGCTCGTTCCATAGCTAGAAAGAATAATGTCAAGTCCCGTCAGTTGGTTAGTTAGTCAAAAGTCACACCTGCCATTTGCCACTGGTCAAAAGCAGTAACAATTTCCCGGAACTTCTCCCGTGTTTCCTGGGGCTGAACACTGGAGAGAATGGATTCATGTTTATCGAGCTTAACATCAAAATTCCTCTCTACCCATTCAAAAAGTGGGTCCCAGTGTTCTACTTGCAGCCTTTCTATCTGGGGTGTCGTGTTCTCGTAAAAGCTGCCGAGGTTGAGTCACGTAAGCTATCTCGTTCGTGTGGGGCAGGAGAGGAGGCACCATATTGTATCGGTATCAAGATAGTTCAGAAGTGCCTCTCTGACTTCAGCGCGTGTAAGCTCAGATGACATAGCGTCAATTGCCCTTGAGGTTAGCGAAGTCTAGACCGTAACAAAATATTATGCTTCAGATAGACATTAATAGAATCGTGTAGATGCGTCGAATGGTGCTCACCATTGGAAGAGCATGTGGCCTGATGAGGGTTGTCTGGTGGTCCCATTCTGCCGCAATGGATGCGGCGAGAAGAGACTTGGATGCTGGAACAAGAAGTGGATTCTTACCAGCAGTCTTCAGAGCTCGTTTGTCAAGCGTGACCACCAGCGACTGTTCCTGGGTTTTGATTCCCACAGTCTTCCAGAATCGCTTCATGGTCACTTCTGCTCCTATATAACAGGGCTTTGCATCAGTATGCAGGGCATTTCATGCTGAACTCAGGTATTTACGGTTGGTGTGGCTGGCAGAAGAACTCTCATGTGTTCCTGTGTGCTGCCACCTGAGGGCCGTTGGAAAGCGAATCGACCAAGAGAATCGGTGTACATTGCCAAGGGTGGTGTGGCTGACAAAACGCGAAGAGGCATAGGCACGTAAAGGCAGCATGCTTAGCGAGATACAGTCAACAAGCGAATGAATTCTCTTCACGTGACTATGCAAATGTTCAATCCTTCTTCTGACTGTCCCTTCGTAATGGCCCCCACCAAGAACTCGCAATCTATACTTTCATCCTATTTCCCTCCAAGTCCCCTCAAGTCCACTAGACGACGGGAACTTTCTCAATCCCCTATAGACCTTACGGGTGATGATTCAGTGGACGAGGACTATCTCCACTCGGACGAACCTCCAATAAAGAAGATCAGAGTCATTTGTCCTTCCCAATCCCAGTCTTCCACGGTGACAAGGGCAAAGAAGCGCCCAGAAACGAGTAAACTTATTCAATCAACATTTTTCTCACCCTCGCCCGCAACTCCGCAATGTAGTGCGCCTGCAACACGAGGGGGTAATGCCATAGGCATGACAGAGCAATGGATATCTAGATCTCAATCTTCTAATACAGCTAAAAGGCCCAGCGAGGAAACTAGGCGGATATCTAATTCTGTCGAGGAGGCCAGAAAAGTAAAACTGCATGAAGCGTTCAAGAAGAAGCTCTTGACTTACGAAAGTCAACATCGGCTCCGATACGGAGTGTCAGTTACGCCAGAGAACAATTTTGAAGCAAGAGGGAACACTCATGAGAACATAATACCATATTTGGATGATCCAGCAGTCATTCATGACAACGACGATTCAGGGACTGACTCTGATCCCGGTTTCAAAGAGGTCATGAAAGTATTTTTACACTCTGGCTCCAACTCTATGGCAGTCACAGGACAGGGCAAGGGCAAGCAAACGACTTCTGCTCGGTTGACTCGGACAAAACCCCCAAACCCGAGAAGAACCGGCAAGTCCAGCCTCGTAACTGGCCCTAGTGGAGAACCGTATACCCCTCTAGAGTTACAGGTTCAGTATATTATATATCTAGTTATAATCACACCACTCATGTAACATCTGAAAGGTTTTGAAACTGAAGGAAGACAATCCCGGAACGTTGTTGATGATCGAAGTCGGCTATAAATATAAATTTTTTGGAGATGATGCCAAGGTCGGCGGATTTTCAAACTGCTTGACCCCGGTAACCGCTAAGCCAACAAGTAGATTGCTGCTCAAGAGTTAGGTATTGTGGCGTATATTGACCGTAACTTTACTGTAGCCTTCGTGCCAGAGGATCGCCTGAGTGTCCATCTCAAGAAGTAAGTCAAATTTTCAAGAAGGACTTTATTAAATGATGACTATAGGTTACTTGTGAAGGGACATCGTGTTGGAGTAGTTAAGCAAGTAGAAACTGCTGCCCTGAAGAAAGTTAGTGAAAACAGAAATGCACCTTTCGAACGCAAGTTGACCCATCTCTATACTGCCACAACGTACGTTTGGTATATTTCCTAAATGGTTCAATATATTCTCAGCAATGTAGCTTCGTAGACGATCTAGATTCCGCCGACGAACTCGACTCTTATTCTCCTCCGCCCTTCATGTGTTTGATCGAGGAAGTTAGGAGTGGGAGCCCCGGAAATGTCAATATTGCTATGATCACGATCTGTCCGAGCACCGGTGACGTTGTTTGGGATGATTTTGAAGGTACGGTGATCCAGTGAAGCGCGATGACCTCTTCACATGTTTCCAGATTCACTCATGAGAATTGAACTCGAGGTAGAGCGTGTCGCCGTTTCGAGGGATAGAGCTCAACAAAGTTTTAGACCCGGCTAACTCACGCACGTCCTGTTGAACTATTAGTTCCTGGGAAGGAGCTCTCCGAGTCAACATCCAAGATGCTGAAGTTCTTTATCAGGTGGTTTCCTTTCAAATCCTTATATATTCACTAATGGGCAAATAGAAATTCTACTACAGGGGCAAGGATCCGTCTAGAGAATATCAAGAACCTGATGTGTTACACAGACGCCTTCTCGTCAGTGTCTAAGTTTTATACCAATAGAGATATCTCAACCGCTACCTCAACCGCTTTCCAATCAGGTATGCTTGGGCTTTCAAAGCCATGTTCATTACCATTAATCGGCTTTCATGAAGGAATATTGATGGCAGACATCACCAACTTTCCTAAGCGTGTTGTCATAGCTTTAGCTCATGCCATCAAGTACCTGTCAATGTTCGGACTTGCTGATGTCCTACGCGAGACCAGATTTTTCAGTAGATTTACCACTCGAGCGCACATGCTCCTTGCTGCGAATTCTCTGATCAATCTGGAGGTATATAGGAACGAGAGTGATTACACGGTCAAGGGGTCATTGATTCATATTCTGGATAAAACCAAAACGAAATTTGGTGCTCGACTTCTTAGAAGCTGGATAGGCAGACCACTCATAAATCAAAGGTGCGCGAACAAGATCCACTTTGAGGGTCGCTGACTCAAAAAGGAATGCCAGTGCCTTACAACAACGTGTCGACGCAGTCGGAGAGATTTTGGCCAGTGAATCTGAGACATTGACGACTCTACGAAGTGTCCTAAGTCGACTACCCGACTTGGCGAGGGGCCTTTGCAGAATTCAGTATGGACAAGTATGATTGTGCTCCATACAAGGGAGCGATAGGTCTAATTTATCGTTGGGTAGTGTACACCTCAAGAACTTGCCAAGCTGCTTCTTGCATTCGAGAGAATTGGCAATGTGTTCACAGAAGATTTTCAAACTCCAGCAGATGTTGGCCTGAAATCTCCAATCCTGAACGAGATAGTTTACTCTTTACCTAAACTCAGACCTGTCATCAAGGAATACATTGACGTGGTTAACATTGATCAGGCCAAGGAGGGGAGTAAAGAATTGATGTGGCAGAATCCAGATAGGTTTCCTGGCCTCGTTGAAGCTGCAGAGGTATGTTATGCCTGTTTAATCTGCATCGTATGATGGATGTATTTTATACATAGGATCTCCACCATGCTGAGGTCAACTTGAAGGAGGAGTTGCGTTCAAGTAAGCCGTTCTTCGTGAATCTCAATGGAGTTGGGTTGACATGGTTCAGTAAGAAAATTACTCCACATGCCATCATTGGAATGGACGAGCCATCTGAGCGACGAGGTAGGATGAGCATCTTTGAATCGTTCTGAGGATCTGACTGTTCTCCAAGTACCTGATCGAACTCAAAAGGGCTAATAAACCACCTATACCTGCCGATTGGGTATTGCACTCGAAGTCCGTCACGTTGGGTTTATATGATCGATAGGAGTTAATATCTTCACAGAACAAAACATTTAGTGAGGTATCGTCCTGCAACCTCTATTCCCAAAGTCGATGCGCGAGCTCGATTTCAGGAGGTGCTAAAGGTCATTCCATTTTGAATCTCCTTATCTGATATTCTCATCTTGACTAATTTCAGGCAGAATCCCAGAAAGCATATCGAGATTTTCTGCAGGAAATCTCAATTAATTGCTACAGTATTTTTCGGGACGTCATCAACAAGCTAGCAGTGATTGATTGCCTGAACAGTCTAGCCCGCATCGCTTTGGACCCTAGTTATGTCAAACCAGAGTTTACAGACGAAAATTCATTAGAGATAATCGAAGGACGACATCCATTGATCGAGAATATGAGCGATCGACCTTATTTCTCCAACTCCGTTACCATGGGATTTGGTAAACCGAGAAGCAAAATCATCACTGGCCCAAACATGGGAGGGTATGTCTTTGGTTTGCCTTTATGAACTCAACAAGAACCAACCTTCTCTACCATGCTATAGAAAAAGTTCCTTCGTCAGGATGATAGCCCTCATTGTATTGATGGCACAGATTGGGAGCTATGTTCCTGCTGAATCAGTCAAGATGAGCCTGCATGATTCGATCCTTACAAGGATGGGAGGTGGGTTGATTTCTTGCATGGCGATTCTTCAGTGTTGTTGATTTGTTCACAGCTTCCGATGATCTCGCCAAGGGTCGCTCCACTTTTATGGTAGAAATGTCAGAGACAAGTGACATACTTCGTACAGCCACCTCAAGAAGTTTGGTCATCCTTGATGAATTGGGTCGTGGCACTTCAACATTTGATGGTGTAAGTCTCTTATCCGGGACACATTAGCTCATCTCAGCCTCTCTTCAGATGGCAATTGCACATGGTGTGCTTCAAGAACTCGTGGATCAAACACAATGCAAAACACTCTTCATCACACACTATCCAGTCATTGCCGCTGATATTGAAAGGAAATATCCCAAAGAAGTAGAAAATATACACATGGGATACACTTCAGACATCCGATTCGGTGGAAGACGGGAGATCACCTTTCTGTACAGAGTAAAAAGGGGGATCACCACAGGTATGTGCATAACCTGTGTGCTCCAAACTTTGAAACCAGACTTGGTCTAGAATCATTTGGAATTGAATGCGCTCGCCTTGCCAACATGCCAGAAGACATACTTGAGGTTGCTTCGGAGCAAGCACAGCGATTTCAAATCACGATGGAGAATCGTATCAGGCAAAACAGGTATGTACAAGGATAGTCACAATATAGAGTCTAAGGCTCATACTTTCGAAAGAATCACAAAAGCGTTGCTGCTCATCAAACGATGCAGACAAGAAGAGGGTTCACAACTCCAGACGACGTTAGCACAACTGCGGGGATTAGTCGAGTCATTATCCAAATCTAGTATATGATCCAATTCAAGTGTTGACCTTCTTCCGTTTCACTGTCGATTTATCCGAGGCTGATTGACCTTCAATGATCTTTCGTTTCTTCACCTTTGTCTCTTGTTTGGGGACTGCCTTGGCAATTTGATCACAAATCTGATGAAGACCTTTTGCGTCCCCAAATCTTTTGCACTCCACTAGCTCTTTTTTTAGAGAAGCCCACGAGTCTGCTCTCCATACGTTTGCAACTGCTTCTGGAGATTGACGTTGTGTAAGATGTAATGTTTCAACAGCCAGCTTGAGGACTGTCTTCAATTGGCCTGAATTCAGCGTTGCTTTTTCGCCACAAGCAGTATGTCCTATGTCAAGGATCCTGTTAATCAGGAGGGGCAGGAAGTCCGTCCATTCAGTTTTGGGGTTGGACTGTAAGAGGAATTAGCAAGGCGTGGGTTGAAGAGACAGCTTTGGCGCGCACCATTGTTGATACAGCAGGTAAAAGAAGGTGTAGAAATTGGAACGCCTGGCATTGTCTATATCCATTCAGAGCTTTGCTGGAACCCTCAAGGATATCTTGACGAAGTTCCCATCCTACTGATCGATTTTGGAGGAAAAAATCGTCGAAGAAGGCGGGTTGAAGTGCAGAATTCTTCCTCGTGAAGAAATCGGTCAGTGATGCACGGTAAGTATCTGTCACAACGTCTACAGCTCCAGCATTTATTAGACATCTTGTTAGGTGCAGGCTACACGACTTCAAGGCCGACTGAAGACCAGAATCATGAGCCCGTCGAGCATAATTGTGTACGTCCAGATAATTCTTGGCCAGTCCCGATTGTGATACATTGGAGGATAGCTGGCTTAGCTTGGGGGCCAAACGATTGGACAATATCCCTTTAGTTTTTTCTGATAGTTGCTGTTCGTCTGAACCAGTGTTGATGACAATTTCAACCAAGGGTGCTATGAATCGTAGGATCAGAGGGTCAGATGATTGTTCCTTGATGAAAGTGTCAACAAGATCAAGTACACGGATCTTGAAATGAGTGGCTTCGCGTTGGGCATCATCTGTTTCAAGATATTTCAAAATTATGAGCAAGATATTTTGCATGAAACTAACGTACGCTTTCCGGATTTATTCTCACTGATATGAGACCGGAACACCTCTGCTAATTGACCATCGATTGCCATCATCTGTTCATCATCCATTAGGTCTTCTTCACTCTCAGAGTCACCACTGGCTGGCTCAATCCCATTGACTCGCAATGCCTGCTCGATTTTATTCCGAAGCGCGAGAGCTTGGTCTTCGTCCACTTCCTCCTCGTCTTCATCATCTTGTTCCTGATCACTGGTTTGGTCATTATCATCCTCATCAGCATCTTCGTCATTATCTTCACTGTTGCTCAAGTGGCTCATCTCTATGTCGTCGTCATCTGCATCGTCTTCGTCTACTGTAGGATTGCGTCTCTCCAATTGCTGACCAACAAATTTAGTGACGCTCAATTTTCTATATAAGAATACTCACAGTCAGAATGAGGTTAATGGTTGATTCTCTGACAGAACCAGATAGCAACATGAACACCTGGTTTGCAGTTGTCTTAAGATATGCTGTTGATTTTTCCAAAAATCCAATGATTATGTCAACGAGGACATCAATTGGTTCATGGATGACCTCGTCGTCTGTCTCTGTTTTCTTCTCCCCTTCTGGAAACATACGTGTGATCCCATCGATACAAGCCTTGCATTAATGAACGTCAGTTTATTTAGGAGGAGATTATCAGGACCTCGGTACCTGCAGAGCATCATTGTCCACCTCTTCTAATTCATCAATGCAGTAGTGTTGGAGAGTTGTTGCACTTAAGAGAAGCTCAGCTCCACGGGCGTTTTTTTGTTGATCATTAGGGGCCTAAGCCTCCTCAATACTCGAATTTTCACCGAGAAGCTCAAACTCACGTTTCTTAATTTCGGGACGAGCGTGCAGGTTTCTTGGCGCAGTCTTCGATCTTCCTTGTCGACTTGTACTAAGATTGAGACGTGTCTGGAATCGGCTTCAAGAGCGTTGATAGTCTTCAGGACTTTGGAAACCCAAAACTCTCCGTCTGATGCTACAGCACAAGTCCTAGCCGACTTATCACCTGTGGCGCGGCCATCAATAATGGTACAGTCGAAACGTCATGATTCGCTCACCAGTTTTTATCAATGCCGTCTGGGTGTTGAGTTCACTCAAACAACTCAAAAGGCGAGATCGGCAGCTTTTGCTGAGCTCGTTAGAAAATGGTGGACTAACAACAGAACAAGCCTGTGAATGTGTTAATATTTTGTGGGTGGCATTAGAGGAAACTTACAGCTGCAATGGGATTCTTGCGTGACTCCTTCTTGACGATGAATAAGCCGTGTACAACTAGCCAGTCAAGTACTAATTGAACCCATTCATCGCTTTTAGGTATATTACCATTACGAATGAGAGCGGACAATTGCTCAATGGCCCATTGACGTTTACGATTGATTGCATGAATGGCATCCCTAAAGATTACCATCAGATTTGAACCATCGTCATGAATACAACACTAGGTGTTCACCCATCAGTGACATCAAGGTTCTCGACTTGAGAGAATAACCATTGGATATACTTTCTAATGCCTTCCGAGCCTAAAGATGAAACAATGGAGCTGACTGTCTTCGTTTTTGTCAACTTGTCGAAGTTCCGACTTCCATGCACTCCAGTCAACTGGAGAATGAGACTGAATCCAAGATGAGGATTTTGTTTCACGAAAGTTTGGACCATAGTAGCCTGGTTCAAGGTGAGGCAGCTCTACAGCACAACCATGCGGGGTACATACAGTTTGTAAAGCGATTTTATGAAGGTAGTTGTCGCGTTTGGAGAGATGATTCATCCAAGATCTCATGAAATTCTGGGTAAAGAGCATCGACATGTGGTCTTCGTTTGTACGATTCAGGGCCTTTTGGAAGACTTGAAACCCCCAATACTTGCGCTGAGGTGAAGAAGTGGTGGAGAACAACGACTCTAAAGGCTAAATGAGTTGAAGCTATCAAGACATAATCCAACCAACCATCTACCACGATGCGGAAGAAATCCTGGAAAGAACCGTTTGGAGCATGAGTTGAGTCTGAGTTGAAGAAATATTGATCCAGCAGATAATTCCAGACAAAGTGTAATTGTGGTTTCCATGGTCCTCCGCTTGACTTTACGGTCTCTTCGCTATCCTCGGCGGGTGAGTCCTAGTATTCAATGTCAAAATCAATTGTCAAGTATCCATCCGAAGCTCGATTCCTACTTTCACTATTCTTGCCAAGGTCTGCAGGTTTGTTGCCGCAACGAGGTCACCATTCTTGAATGTCGGTGAGAAAGTCTTAGTCCAATCCTTCTCCGGATATAGAGACTTCATTTTCAAGGCCACAGCAACTTTCTCGGGTGTCCAGGATTTATATTCCACAAATATTTGCTGACATGTCGTCTCTACTGCATCTGCTTTCCAAGTCACTTTCGAGCTATGCAGAATGTCGATGGCAGCTAAGATAGCGTGCCACACGCTCTCTCTGAGCCATGACTTCTTTTCTCCCAAAGCAATGAGTTGCGAGAGAACGTCGGTGTAGTTCGAAAGTGTTGATACTTCCACCAAGACTGACTTTGGTAAAGAATCAGCACGAACAAGGAGACCTGACTGGATGATGGACATGAATCCGAACAAACGAGCAAAGAGCATATCACGTTGTTCCTGACCGGTCATTGAACCCTGAGTTTTTGTGCTATCCGATATGAGAGTGATTATCTGAGCGCAAGTAACACTATCAATCCTAGACAGAAGCTAAATCAAGTCTACTCGTGTTCTTCGGCGTCATGGAAGTTACTGAACCTACCTCAGTCAAGGTAACGGCAAAACCCAGGCGACTACTTTCTCTCGGGCTAGCCAAACCCCTTATCAACCTTCGTATTGAATACGACACATCCTGCGCATTCAAATCATCCAAGCCATCATTTTTTCCCTTGATTCTTTCCTCCTCCTCCTCCTCCTCCTCGTCGTCGTCGTCGTCCGAATGGGATTTTGGTTGAGGTACGAACTGGGCTTGAAATTGTTCGAGAGCACCGACAAGCTTTACGGAAGCATCGATACGCTCTTTTCTTTCCGGTGAGGAAAGGTGCCAGAACAAGGCGAGCGTTGTACTCATGGCCACGAGAGAGTTAATCGAATCGTACTGACTTTTTTCGAATTGATCGGAACATTGTTTGACTATCTTTGTTCGGAAGGCTTATTCCTTTTAAATAGCCTAAAAATATGAGTTACATGCAAGCAATTGAAAACAAGATATACTAATATGTGAGCTAATCTAAGTGCACAAAATGGCCCTTCACCCCTAACCTACACTTTTCACAGCCAACCCGTGGTCCCATCGTGAACCGAGGTTGTTTTCGAGGTGTTGTAGACTTCGGTAAAATATCCATGGGTGGGCCCATGCTCGGATTTATTGCCAAGGATGAATCAGGTTGGGGATAATTCAAAGATGATTGTTGATCCATGGGACTCGGAGGTACAATATTGATAGACGGCCTTGTTATGAAATTAGGGTCAAGTAGAGATCTAATGGGCTGAGGAACTTCAGGTGCAAGGGGGGTCGATGTTTCTCGGAATGAAGTATATATAGATCGATTGATATGGATGGAGGACATCGGTGGCTGGTGCTGGACTTGAGTGGTCTCTAAGCCAGAGTGAATTTCGCTCGGATCAAAGTGAGAATAGCCAATCGTCTGTAAGGGAAGGAGTCGTGATCCTTGAATATTGGTTTCTTGATGATTGGAATCAGGAGATCCCATCAGCTGCATTTGACGGTTCCAACGGAAGCATGAGTGAACAAGTTTGGTAGACCAAGGAAGAGGAGAGAGAAGATTTGTGCGCACCATATCCTCATCCTGTAGTAAATTATCTGATTGGAAGCAAGTCCCCATATTATTTGGACTGTCAATCGTTAGGCCATCGGTCTGTTGAACCCAATCTTCAGATGAGTGCCGACTACTTCCAGTCGAGTGATCACCCAGATATCGGATACCAAGTGAAGAGTAAGAATTCGGATGCTCGACAATGAATGAGGGCCTTTTCTTTTGGTGATTCAGAAAAGAGAAGTATATCTGGTATCAAAGAGCCTACTAAGGGTCGATCGCGTGGACTTGAGGGCTCAGGTGATCGAACACGTTTGACAGACATTATACGAAGAGCGTGTATTGATCGAAACAATGGAGATAGTGTTAAAGGTTTGAGAGCGAGCAATTTGACGATTATACCTTTGCCTTGTGAGCCCTGATTTACACTTGATATATTCCTTGAGCTACACCTTGAGCCAATCGTCATGTGCAGTAGTTACATATAAATCAGTCTATATCACAACTGGCGCTTGCATTCTTTATCTACATGCCAGACTAGATTATCCCTGCATGTTCAATCCCTCACGTGGTAATCTAGGTTCCCCCTCGACATACTCCTGGCCAGTCTCAACCCGGAGAAGGTCATTGAGCCATGCACCATTGGGCTTGATCTTGATACCGCGAGAGTACATCACAGCTAGGTACAACCAAGCAGCAGCATTACCAACAGTTCCGACTTCATCTGATACGTGTGTCCTAGCGTAATCGCTCATGGTCCTGTACAAGCTCTCGTCAGTGTAAAGATCGTAAAGGTGCATAGCAACAGCATCGTTGTCTCCGGGAGCGGTCAAGTAGCCTGATTTTTCGTGGACAATCTGGAGAGGTATTCCACCAGTCCTAGAAGCAATCACAGGCTTCCCAGCATGAAGGGCCTCAGAGACCTTGACTTCAAATCCTTCTCGAGTTGATAGCTGAAGCGCAATCCTAGAGTTAGCCATCAAGGCATTGAGCACTAGAGAGAGATCATCAGATCTAACGTTTAGCCACCAAATACAAGGAGACTCACACTGGTCGCTCGGCGGTAATCGCATGACCACAATGTCACTAGCAAATTGTCTGTACTTATTACTTCCAATAAGTTGCATAACTTGGTCGTAGATGATGCTAGCATCAGGATCATCGACAGCTCCGTGTCCGCAGATCAAAAGCTGAGGGTGCTCCTCTTTGGAAAGGTCGGGCGACCTCTCCAGCAGGAGGGTCCGTAATTTGGCATAAGAATCGATGACATTCGGAATGCCTGTCCACACCGTGAGAAACTAAAGATCTTGGAAGGAAAGAAAAAACCTTTAGATGGGTCAAATCGAGCGACTTGGATGATGTAATCGCGTTGTGGCCACTTGAGCTCATGCATCTTCTCTCTGACACATAAACTACGGAATTCACCCATGTAGTACTGGGAATCCCTACAACACCATCAACAACATAACAGGAGTGGGAAAAGGATCTCACTGACCAAGCATCCAATTCCTTGTTTAATCCATCCAACCAATCAGTGGCAGCACCAAGAAGGGCAACTCGTTCAAGAGGAACATCGCTGGGAACAAACTTGCTCACAGGATGGCCTTTTTACATACTCAGACTGTATCCCTTTGAGCAGTGAAATTATTTACTGATAAATAAATCGGCTAGCTGGATGGTGTTCCACAGGTACTTCCAAACCTCTTCCTGAGGAGAGCCAGGGACATGAACAAGATCACTACGAATCTCGATGTGGGAGCGATAGACAACTGGTAGATCAGGTCTGATCCTTTTGATGAGTGGAATCAGACCAGGCATCTGAGGATCATCTGATAATTCATGAGTAGAGAAGATATAGCACAACGAGGCAGCATACCGATGAAAGCGACATCAACACCACCGGGGGCCAGGGGACCACCTTCAGCCGTCCAGCGCAGACCATTTTTGAGAATCCAGGCATCAAAGTTATCTTTTGCTTGTCGGGTAAGCCGGAGATCAGGAGTCGCAACGCCTTGCAAAATATTGTGGTTGTTTTTGGTAGTCCTGAACACAGCTGGGGACGGGTTTGGAACATACCTGCAACATCGAAAGGTAAGAGTGTGTCCACTTTGTGAGCCTACATAGCTTACCAAGCGACATCTACGTCAAGCACCGTCAAGAAACGAATCAAAGCATGCCGCATCTATGATAGAAATTAACTTCATAGGTTGAGATGTGACACTGGACATACGAGAGCGACACCACCTCGAATTCAAGCCAAAATGGGCAAAATAAGCTACAGAACTTAGGACTCACCTCCCTGTGGAGTCGAGGAAAAGAAGCCAATCCTGACTTTCTTCTCTCGAAGCTCATCCGCAAGTTTGATAACTGCATTCCATGTCCTGGAAAAGGTATCAGCACGTGCAGGACAGATTAAGTAAAAATAGCTGACCTTGAGCCAACGGTCTTTCGGTATTCTTCGATGTCATCGATTAGATGGATCCTACCTGCATCATCAACAGTGACTTGATTACGAGGTCCTATGCTTAATCGAGGATTGTTCCCAGGACCGAAGTTCATGAGGCATTTGCGAGCAGCAGAATCAGCCTGCTCGTCCAGGGTCCGTTGAATAGGAAGCTTCCCTGCGGCACCTGCCTGCAGACCCGAGACGGCTGTCAAGTGGGTCGAGTCTACATACATAGTGGGAGTCTCTGCCCCAGAAGGAACATATGAACCCGTCGTAGACGAGATACGGTGTTTGACATTGGGACGTGTTATAGAGTCGGTGTGATATTGCTTGATATTGAACACGAAAGGGACAATATCCAAGTCAAGCCAGAGCCTCGTACAGATGTTGGGGGACTGATTCCACGATATGAAATAGGCTTCGATAAGGATGATGAAGCCAAGACCTACCTCGCGAAGCAGAGTAAGAGTAACACCAGCACCAAGGAACTTGCAGAGGTGCTCAATTGAGAATTTTCGGAGCATTTCGAGTACGAATAACTCGATGTTCTTTGCATTTTTGTCCGGAGTACGTGGATCATAGTCAATCTGAGCCGACGAGAAGTCGGTGCTATAAACTGAATCGTGAATCGAAACTGCAACTTCGAACTTTTTGTTATTCTCGACGACAGCCCCTGCGATACCGGCCCACATAGGCTATGAAGAGGCAGCGATGAATGTGAGTCCCCAGATGATTTGTATACGCACTGTAAGACTGGAGAACGTGGACGTGACATTGGGCTTTTGCTTTGCGGAGACAGCGGACGACAGTCTGCGTCGCACGGCGGCAGAGGGGACTGAAGAAAATGGCTGGGAGAGCTGAGCCATGTGTGGAAAGGTGGGAGGGAAGAAAGGAGGCCTGTCAGATTTATATCAGGACCAAGTCCAAAGGAATCCAGAGTAGATCTCCAGATCTCCTTCTGTGTCCCATTTCGGGTATGGGCTGTCATATCTGCGCAAAAAATACAGAAGCTAGATAAGTTCAGTCATGGCGGGTTTCACTTCTTTGATACCCTGATCTCAGCTTGCATTTAGCCAAGTGGGACATGTTATTTGTCTCAGAATGTTCAACATCTTGTATTTGCGTATTAGGATTACAATTCGATCCTGTTTCTAGTCATGATCATTGAACACGTGCGGCTAATTACTACCTGTTGGTCCCCACGACCACTGCCATTGATAAATCAGGCCTTTAGGAAACGCAAGCCATACTATAGAATGACCCAGAGCTGTTCAGAGTGTGATGGGTTCACCACTTGGAATGATGACGTCGGTTCAGCCGTATGCACCTCCTGTGGTACCCTAACGGACCCCTCGCAATCAGTCTTGACTGCGCAATTTGGTTATCCCGAAGACGACAATCGATACACTAGTAGTAGTGGTTCAGGCAAGCGGGCTCGCTTTTCTAACTGGGCCCTAGCAGACCAAGGCAAAGAAGCAAGAGACAAACGTAACTCGGTAAGTGATTCCGTAGTTTCAGCTAACAAAGGGCTGAGTTTTTTCTGGCGTACAGATAGCAATGACTGAATTCATGGACTCCCTTGCCCGTTCCTTCAACGCCATCGGTCTATCTGCTCGTGCAATGAATATTTTTCATAAAGCCAAAGAAACAATCCATTTTCGGTGGGGTCGGAGTGCGAAACTGATCGCTGGGGCATGCCTGGCTGTCGCCTTACGAGAATCAAATCGACCAGACTGCCTTCGGGATATTTCATTCCTTTTGGATGAACCATTTCCCGCTCTCTCCCGAGCATTTATCTCGGTGACCAGTGCAATCAATATTGTTTTGAATCACATTGAAACTGCATCCTATATTCCTATTCTTCATCAACATATGTCTTCCCTCCAGACTTTGCCAATGCCACTCAGACAAGAATTGTCTTCCATCTCCTTTTCTGCAGTCACTAAGACTGCGACTTACCTCAGTGACATCCTGGCGCGGATTGGAACTTTGTCAACCATCAAAGGACCCTTGCCCTCTACTGCCTGCGCAATATTCATTGTTTCGATAGAATCAGAACTACGCAGTACTATCAAGTGCTTGGCCCCCCTCGCGCAAGTGCTGGGTAACCGTCTCAACGTTGGGAAAGGTGCCGTCATGACTTTCTACAAGGCGATACAAGACGCTCTTGCTTCCTTAGCCGAGAATGTCTCTTGGCTCGACAAATACGAGTCAAAAAACGGTCGAGCCAAGGTTGCCAAGCGAAATGTCGTGGCACGCGCAACTAAAGATATTGTCGTCTTCTACAATGATTCTTGGAAGCAAATTAAGAAGCCTAATTTGGACATTATCTGCGAGAGTGACACTCGGTTCCTTGATCAAGATAGACCGACTGGCGATAGGGACTGCATTTACCCGCGCAAGAAGCGCAAAACTCAGCTTGAAGTTGGCATGCGATTTCTTCTTGACCCGATCTCAGGTCCGCTGCCAGGTTTTCAACCATCGTCTAAACCATTGATGCTACCGCAATCTGTTTCCTCTCTCTTGATCTACTGTCTCTCTGCACCCATGCCATCAAAGCGGCCCACGAGATTACAGTTGCTAGTCACTGCGCGCGGAGGAGCGGATGGGATTTCCGACAGCGAATTATTCGAAGAAAACGAAATAGAGGGCCTGCTGCGGAATGAAGAAGAAATCAAGATGATGGCTCATTTATATGATTGGAATGCGGACACCGAAACGACGTCCGATTCCGAAACCGCCCTTGGCCTTGTTTCTCAAACATCAAAAATAAGTCGGTTAACATGTCGGGACGGATCAACGACCCAAGAAAACCGCAAGCGCATTGATCTCGATGCCCTAGCTAGATTGCTCAACGACGAAAATGTGCAAGATAACCAACCTTCTACCGCATTGCTGGGAGCAGCATACGATTCTGATGCAGTCGATTCAATGGACTCGGGTCCTGAAAGCGAATTCGGAGACAATGTGCTAGATGAATTCCAGCTTGGTCCATTAGCATTGAGCCCAAGAGCGTTCTCTGATGAAGAACTTGTACTTGAAGACTGGCGACCCATATCCCCGGGATGTGGCATTGATGACCGGTACGAAGAGGATTACGATTGATCCTATTGACGCTTGCTGGCCTCCAATGACGACTTATCCCCGACTACACCCAATATGGGCATCCATTTGTAGTGCAGCACATCTTATTATACCTGGCTGAATTTTTGCGCAATATCAAGGTTAGTCAGTTGTTCATCAGAAGATGGAAGTTACCTGTATTCTGATGTATATTTATCCTTCCTTTTGGGGAACTTTGGTCCCCTCTTCCTGGCGTCCAAAGTTTGATGCTGAGTTTCGTTTGTCAACGGGACTCTAGGAATGCGGATAGTTAGTTGTCTATCAATATCGGATCTCTCGTTCCAGCCTTCTTGGCAAAAATGTTCAAAGCTTGGATGGAGTTTTTGACGTAGTTGTATGCTTAAGCTGGGATTCATCTGGGTCCTAAGGAGAAACGAGATACATGATGTAAACATGTGTTGGGCCCATAGCTTCCAGGGATGTGCATCTTTGCTCAAGGTAAGCCCTTGTTGTTTTCCTAGAATGCTGTCTCAGACTGAACCGAGTGCATATATCGCTAGCCGGCACTTCAAATGTCACAGGCTCTGGTGTGTCTAGGAGGTATCTACTACAAGGCTCCGAGCTGAGATCCAATGCAAATTAAGATATCTCTCAACCCTATGAATTACCATGCGATGTTTGATTTAACTAGAAAATCAGCTGATGTTGACGAAATACTCAGAGGACAAATCATTTAACAAATCAGAGTATGCCTCCTGTTCTTTTTTTCAATTTCCACACACCTTCTATCAAGATGTCCCAGCGGATGTCCCCAGCGACTTGGATCTCGATCCGTATCAATTGATCGTTTTTGAGGATATTATTGTCCAAGTTGTAATTTCAGCGGTGAATTGAATTTCTTATTTGATTCATAAAGTTACAGGATAATTTTCCACAACGGCCATGCTATGATATGCTATGACACAGATGAGTATCCACATGACAATGAGCGCAATGTGATGATCAGATAAAATTGGATACACGTGGTTCAGAAGAGGTATTGGCAAGGGCTGGGGCAGAAGCTACGACAGGAACAGACGTGAAGGGCAGAGGCGTCTTAACAAAGGGAATATTCAATCGAACAGACAGTCCTCTCTGATGCAACGAATCCAACCAAGTCTTCCACTCAGCAGGAGCAAAATAACCTGCAGGAGCATGGACATTGATCCACGCCGATATCAAACCACGTCCAACCTCGTTCACAGACGATGGGGTCCCAGAAAGTTCAATAGCATGATGATAAAAAGCGAGTACCTGCTGTGGACATCGAGTTTCGAAGGCGGCGAAAAGCGCTTTGAGAGATAAATTTAGCTCGACTTCTAGCTCTAAATGACATAGCTTGGGGAGAACGTCATACTGATCACCAACGTCATGTTGATAGAACAGACGAAAAAAACTCATTGCGGAATCGTCAGCACCTGTTTCTCCAGGTCTTTTGCTGAGGTCTAGAATTAAATGATGAAGGGATGGAACGGAGCGTACAAAAAGCTCCAGATCGTCCCGCTGGAAGAGAATCCCGGAAACGTCCAAGGAAAGAGGGCTGCATCGCCTGAGAAGCGGAAGAAGAAAAGGGACGATGGTAGACGAATGTGCGCGAGAACCGAAGGTATTGTATTTCAATTTTAGGAGAGACGGGCAATAGAGCAACTGCAGAAGATTGAAAACTCTCTCGTTCAGGGGATCGTCGGTTACCTCCAAGGTGTGGAGTCGAGGGAGCAGGAGAGGACCTAGTCGAGGAGTCTGCATACTGCCATCTCCCTCGCCTTCCATGTTGCGGACGCGAAGAGAACCCAGGTTGGAACAGAGCCGGAGTATAGTCAAAAGGCCATCCAACGCCATCCAGCAACCACGAAAGCTAGAGATCCTGTCCCAGGGAAGGTGCAGACTTGTGGGATCCACCGCCCACAAGTCGACACTTTTCAGCCGAGGAGCGTTCGCAAACATGTGGACATCCGATGGAGCAAATACCGGATCAACTTCCCCATTGATTGTCAAATGTGTGAGCTTGGCAAAGTCCACAGGGGTCCTCAACATGTCTCCCCAACCCCCATCCAAAATTCCAAAGAACAGAGATCCGATCTGATGTGCGTAGTCCTTGAATAGAGTATTGAGCACTTGGCGGCACGGTTTCCAATCAGGTAACAGCTTCTCGCTATGGATCTCATCCACTAGCCTCGTATCATCGTTGTGCGTGATGTTCACCGTCAACGGCAGCCCTCTTGCCATCCTGAACCAATGATCAACTCTCTGTAGATCCCTCACACTCGTCTCAAACGTGAGATCAATCCAGAGAAACCTCCAAAGCCTGGGATCCCCGGTCGAAACTTTCCGCCATCGATGACAAACTTGTCCTAATACTACAGGCGACATGCGTTTACCGAATCTTTGACATTTGAGTGGTTTGAACGATGTGAGTTCTGGTATGTCACAGGCCCAGAGCATGATCTCTGAGAGGATCTCGTTGGGGAGGCGAAAAATGGGCGAAGTGTGGGTGTTAATAAGGCTCTTAACCTGGGCACTAGCTTGTTTGAGTGCATCAGCGATGTGGTCACAAACTTGAACATGATGTTGGAGATGCTTGAAATCGTGCGGAGTACAAGTATAGAGGGTGCCAGGTTCGGTGAGGAAGGGATGGAGGAATTTGAGGGATTTGAGGAGCTGGATAGTATATTGTTCTCTCCAGACCATTGGTAGAGGTTTTGAAGAGCGTAGTGAAAGTGAAGCAGAAAAATTCTGGGTAAAGGAATTTAAACTAAGGAGGCAGCGTGCAGATGCAAGAGAGCTTGCAGATATACGGACAGAGTGCGTAGTGCGGGATTATAATGGACACTCTGCCGGCGTTTGGGCAGAACTAAATTAAGCTGTGTTGAAATGTGAAGGAGACGAGGGCGCCTCCCTTGTTACCCACAGCGCGGCTATGTCCGTCGCCTAGGTTCTGTGAAGAGTCATATACCATCACCTACTATCACCTCTGGTGGGAATTCTTCTTTCCCTTGGCGGCATATACCAAATAAGAGGGGTGTCTCCATAATGTTTTTTTATATCGTGTGAAGAGTGTCCCCTGATATCCCCATTCAGCGATTCCTTTTTTTGTCGAGGCGGAGACCAGATGGGTCTATCTCTGACCTTGATGACATCATCTTCTTACTCTGCGTTCGCATTGAAGACAGCAGTAGAGTGAAAAGTGTCAAGACTGGCAATTCCACCCTGTGCAGTGTTGTGTTATGGAATGGTATTGAGAAAAGGATACATGGAAACATGGTGAACCAGATGGGGATGTCCGAGTCAAGTTCTGATTATAAGGTGCAAGTTCAGATTTGACGGTAAATAGTAGTGTGATAGGGAATAAAAAAATGCATGGAGCGGTCCAGAGCAAGAATCACCATTCAGAGCGGATGATGAAACCACAACAACTAACAAAGGAAGGGTGTCTGGTCCGACAACAGGAATGAAAGAGACCACTTTTTTTTTTTTGGGGGGGGGGAAAGATGAGGATGTAATTCAAAAAGGAAACATAGAATTCCACAAACAAACAACATCCACATCCGATATCCAAAAATCGCAGATTGTAAGAAATGCTACCTATAGCCTCTACCCACAGGCTTACCATGAGCCCTCGAGTCTGAGAAATCCTGCTTTGCAGTACATCTTCCGACTCTCAGAAAAAAAAATACCAGGTCCAAATGGAATTTGTGTAACAACAGAACCAAAAATAGTTTCTTAGTCTTCATGAAGGTTACCTAGTCACAGATACAGACCACATCACATCACATTTTTTGTGGTCATACAGATGGGGAAAAAAAAACCAGTCCTCGTGGGCTGAAAAGAAGTTCTCCTTTTTGCCGCTTAGACTCGCACTCATCGCCTACAAATATCCTCATTCAACAATAAGAGTCACCCATCTGCCCAAATCCAACTTTTTCCCCGACTCTGGACGAGAACCAAACCAGGGTGACACAAAAAAACCTCCATAAAAGCTCAACGAAGATCTTCCGCCCCATGATAGGCATGGTCCGGAGGACGAATTTGGGGCGAATCCGACCGTGCCATTCGTAACGCAGACGTACCATCAGAAGCCCTCAGAAACAATCCACCGTCCTGCTGTTCAAAACGTACAGAACGCTCTCGAACAGGAGGAGCATGTTCATCATCTTTCCACATCTCCTCGAGCGATTCGGGAGGGTGAGGACGAAGTACAGTTCCTTCCAATTCATATTCCTCATCGTCAACGACATCGTGGTGGTGATGGTGGTGGTGGTGGTCCTCAGCCGTATGACCACCACCACCACCCTCAAAAGGATCGTCATGCGTCTCTAGCCTTTCCTCATCTTCTATCTGAATGCGGGGAGAGTACGGCCGATGCGAATACTCAGACCCAAGAGATGGATAGTACTGTCGGTACGAGAAAAACGCAAAGACGGTGCCGATCACGGAGCCAACGAGTACGTCTTGCCAATGGTCTCTCATTCTCTCATGTCAGCGACTTCTTGGGGAAAAAAAGACCACCGCTTACGACGATAATCCATGGTCCTAGAAATAGCTACCAAAGAGGCAGCTGCAAAAGGGCCAAGCGTCAGCCATCCTTTTCCCTAAAAAAATTCGAAAGTTGTCATAGGTAAAAGAATGTCGATAGACAAACCGTCCGTCCACGCGTATCAAACAAGTGCACTTTTCCGGCAAGATAAAAGGAGAAGAAGCCGAGCCCAGCAAATGATACTGCCATAGGTCACGATCAACTTCTTTGTAAGAACGAAATAGTCTACTTACGGCTGGAATGTCCTGAGAAAAAGCTGCGAAAACCATCTCTCATCATCCAATTATCTGTCTGAGTACATATCGTCCAGCTGGTGGCAGCATATTGAGGGTCAGTGGCATCAGCGGGAGGTCTACAACGGTCAAGAAAATCTAGACGAATTCCGCAATTCAAAAGGCGACGAACTAGGTTGTTGTTGACTTACCAGGACGAGGTCGTCCCACCGTGATCTTCACAAATTGCGTCACTGTGCCAGTCAGAGACAACGCAAATATTACTGGTGAGAACAAGAGATAAGCCAACACAAACGGCCATGAAGGTGAAAAAAAAACGTACAGCCTAATGTTGCTGGTGAAGAAAAAAATTTTTAATAAAAACCCCGAGGTCCGTCAACATCAGTTTGTGTGCCAAAACATCCAAGCAATTCATTTTCACACCCACAGTTATGAAAATCCCACCACGAGCGGACAGTGATGCAATTGACGACGGGTTGAAGGAGGACCGGAGTAAAGAAGCAGATGAAATATAATGCGACGTTCTAACATGAACGATTTACGATGAGTAGGTAGAAAGGGAGACTGAAAGTGGATACGATACCGGAATGCGCTCATGCTCTGCATACCTATATTACAATCCAAGGTGAATATACCAAGCTAGAGGAACGAATGGGAGAGGGTGGCGGGAACATGACACATACGGATGGCGTATACTGCGGAAAGGGACGTTGTGGTGAGCGATAACGGAGGACGGAAGGAAAAGAAACATACGACGGGTCCTCTAAGGAAAAGACTCTTCGATAACCTTCAACCTGATCTAGCGAGAAAAAAACGGCACTGAAGGGCAAATCTTCAACAATGACCTGGTGAAATTTGATATCAAAAACACTCACGCCAGAAGAATGGTTATTACCCTTCTCGAGGAGACAAGGCGATCGTGAGTAAATGGATTGAATCTCCTTCTCGGATACAAACCCACCAGTCCGGGGCATAGGACCATATGAGCCGCCTCCGCCTAGTCGAGAAAACAGATGGCTTCCTGGTGAATAAACGCATCGCTCGTGAGGACGAAGACGACAAGGGAGGAGGAGGAGGAGGAGGAAGATGCTGGCGTGGAGGCTGGAGAGTATGATCGTCGAGTTGCGTATATCCGGGCATCGACATACGCCCAAACCAGTGATACAGTCACTTGAAGAAAGATGGAAACGTTTCCCAGGATACTTTTCTCATGACTTCCAACACATTCAAATGGAAACCAGGTAAATCAAATTTCCCTTGCAACTCGCATCTCATCACAAACACAGAACATCAGGTCCTACTTGAGAAAATAGCCTCAACTGACACAGTCGAGTTTGTTCTTCCTCTGGGCCACAGTGACCTTTTCTTTTCTTTTTTTTTTAATTTGACTAATGTAGGGTTGAATGGTCTGTCATACGCGATGCCGTGAAACATAAAATTCACGAAGTCTGTTTCGAAAAAAAATTTTTTTTTTTCTTATCAAGGTCGCTCGTTACTGAAATATTCTCCCTCTTTAGAACATCAAGTTCTTCTTGGGGACGACGAGACCGACTTACCGACCTCCTTATTTCAATCCAGTCGCAACCCAGAATGGAGGTCTTCGATTCGCACCCTTCCCGCCTCACAAAGCGCTTCGTGTCCATCTCAACGAAAAACCTCCCAATTTCATGCAACCCGAGGAAGCGTACGAAGCCAAAAAGTACATCTTTGAACAGTTGGATAGTTTCGATTCGTATGTTCATTTTTTTTTTTGCCCCTTCTCACTACTATGGGACCCTCCTCTCAGAACTCCTTTCTCTGTCCAACGCCTCTGCGAACTCTGCGTCAACCCCAAAGCTCATTACAACTGCGTCGGAAAATACCTCCGTGCTGTTGAAAGATCGACCCTCGTCACCTCTACCCATGATGCGTTCCCACCGCTCACAGAACAGCAGGAAAAAGACGCTTTCGGGCGAGGTGCGACTCTGCTCGGACCAGCGCGTCAATCGGCACCTGCAACGCCTCTGTTCTCGCCTTTACCTTTCCTACATCAAGATGCTCGACGCTCGCAATCGGTCAGCCCTCCACCCTCGCCGTTAGCCTTGGTGGCGGCGGGGTCTATGAGTGATGCCCATTTACAGCCGTTTGAGACGAGAGCCTTGGGTTTAGTCGATGAAATGGATGATCCTAGGCCTGGACATTTAAGCGATCGTCCTCAAGCAATCAGCGCCGTGACTGGGTTGAACAGAGAGTATCATAAAGGTGCATCTTACCATGGCACTACCGTGTCTAGTCCTACCTCTTTTTCGTCGTCGACTCTGCATCAGTCTATGGGTCCAACGATTGGGCCTGGTACACCTCGTCCGCTGTTTGGTGGTAGTCTAGAGCAGAGGTTCGTCAGGTCTGGGTTGATGGGACCAGCATCGGATGCGATAATAGTGGATGAGAATAAGGAGAATAACCAGTCCAAGTAGTTGTGAGTCGGTCGGTGGCTGATCAAGAGACCAAGAACTTGAATGATGTTTAATGACAGAGGTCAAGAAAGATTGTCTACAACTTCCAAAGTCTGATGAAGCATGTCTACGACAGTTTAGCTCGCAGCAACAGAATAATCCTGTTTAATCTTCTCCAAGATGGCATGCATCCTGAGTTTCATATTAGGCTGCCCCCTCGTTGTCGAAGCGGCATTGCCTTTCCTACTGCCTTGTTGTTGTTGTCCACCCCTTCTCTTCTTCAAGGGATGTGATTTGTACGTGTGCAAGGAATCCTTTGAATAAGCTCTTCGGAAAAGATCACGCAGTGACTGATTTTGTTCTTTGTTTGCGACGCTGGCATTGCCCTCGGCATGCTTTGTTTTTTTTTCTGGTGGATGGGATTTGTTTTTGGCGGTGATTTCAGAGTCACTTTGATTGGCCAACTCAAGTTCATCATCAGCATCAAGTCCGGAATGCGACGACAGAACAGCCTCTCTGCGCTTTTGCGCCTTCCACTTGCTCTTGATCTTGGCTGTCTGGACCCATGCCTTTTTCAGTTGTTTCGCTGGGGGAGAATGAGCAATTGAAGCAAGCACAAAGGGACTTGTCTGTACCTCTGTTGGGTGGGAAATAGCGGAAAGTAGGAGGACTTTTGGGCTTTTGGGCGGGTGGCATTAAAATCGGCAGGAAAAAGAGCGGAAGCCGAGACAAGCTGTGCGCTTACCTAATGATGACAGCAGGCTTGTTACCTGGGCTCGTTCTCTCTCTTTCTCTCATTCAGGAATTCCTTGTCGCCTCTTCGCATGAGCTTTGCATCGACAGGTACTTGCTGTGTTTTCTCATGTGCCATGCGGGCTGATGTGCTGTCGTGGAGATCCTTTCGCAAACGGGGGTGATCCTCTTGCTAGTAGTCAGGACGTCGGATCGCAGTCTCATCACCTTCACATCCGGATCCA
>Ga0153987_1000022_pt1 | contig 50235 bp, 71 predicted proteins | sample TSNC071MetaG_FD_102279 | JGI IMG/M metagenome (GOLD analysis project Ga0153987, IMG submission 102279) | Attine ant fungus gardens microbial communities from North Carolina, USA - TSNC071 MetaG | ecosystem: Host-associated > Fungi > Mycelium > Unclassified | place: USA: North Carolina, William B...
ATTCAACGGGGGATTTTCCAGACTGGGTAGCAAAGTTCATACGACGTGTGATCCAGCTACTAGAAAACTTACCTGAAGAAGGACCAAACGGATCGAGCGGAGGTACAACAGAAGGTATAGTGATTATTGTCTTGTAATTGATGACTGGCTGAATTAATGGTTGAACTACTCAAGTTCAAGTCGTTGATGCTGTCGCAGGCGCATGTAGTCAAATTTGCGTGCACTTGTCCGAGCCGCTCTTTGATATGGTGCTCAACATGGTTTTTAATTATGCCAGCACCAACATCCACACAAACGCTGTCCGAGCGATTCACCAACTAGTGGAGTGTGTTGCAAACGCTAATCCTGTGAAAACAATGGCCAAGTTCTTTCCTTTTTGTGTGGCCAATATCAAGATCGAACTCGAAAATGGTGCTAGCTCTTTAAGAACAACTTCGGCGTCTCTCCCGCTGCCATCTGACGCAACTTTACACTGGAACCTCGCTATTTTGCGAGGTGCTGTTTATAAGTCTGTCTGTCTTGAGTTTTCGAACGATAACTTGATTGACATTTCTTTTTCATAACAGCGATGGAAGGGTGGTACGCTAATTTCTCTTTTTTGAGTATCCAGCACTTATGATACCCAGGCTTTGAAATATGAAGACGAGCTCATATCACTGTTGCGTCTTCTCAGGGATAAAACATATTCAAAACGGGGTTATTCATGGACGGGAAAGCTGTTGTCAAGTCTTTTACTCACCCTTACTCACACCTATCCCTTGGAGAATAAATTTGTAAACCCTGAGGAATGGGGTAGTCAAGGTCAGCATCTGTATCTTATTCTGTTCATGCCTACATAATTCAAACCTCTCAGAGTTCCATGAAAATCATCATCGTTACTGGGGCAAACGCTATCGTGCTGACGAAGTGCAGGTACTGTATAGCGATTTTCGACGATGTAGCTTGATCTCAATCTCATAGATATACTGGCACACTCCTAGTGAAGACGAGATCCGGTTTGCGGTCCAAATCTTCAAAGAGCTTGTGGAACCTACCCTTGATCTTTTGGAAGGATTATTGAAACCTAGTTTGTCCTGTTCTCTGTCTAAAGTGCTGTTTTCTCAGTGCGACTCATGTAGACATACGAAGAGATGCCAGTTGGAGGAACGATTTTTGCAGGTGCGTAACTCTTTGTCTTTCCTATGGTATGTTCAATATTGTCGACAATGTCCAATAGGTATTTGACATTCGTCCGCAATGGATTCGCTGGTATTCCTACACTATGTGAGGAGAAAATACCTCGAAATTACTATGCGGAACTTGCGAATACTAGCGATAATCTGTGAATACATGCATTTTACGTTGTTGAATTTAATCTTACATGTTTTCAGTGATGAGATTCCGGAGATGATTGCTCATGTCGATCACATCAACTCTTGTTTCTGTCTAACAGACGCTTCCAGGCCCGATTACATATTCATCACAAATCTTCGCAAACGCTTTGGTCATTTCTTGCACTCAGCCTCAGTTTCTTTACGACAGCAGGGTGAAGAAAATACGGTTGATGCTGTCCAAACCTTAGTGAGTAAGCCGCTGTTAATCAATAGATCAACTGATGAATTTCTAGGTGAGGTCCATGCGAACGTATTTCATGGAGTATGCGGACAGCCGTGATAGGTAGTATCTACAGGACATTGAACAACCATATATGTCTCATTCGTGATTCAGCTGGCAGGTCAATGGTGATAGTTATGTATCTGAAAAAAACGTGGCACGGTTGTATATCGGGCAGAAGATGTGGCCCCGGGCGGTTTATGTCAGAAAAGCTAGGTTAATAGACCCTCATCCTGACATCAATCGTCTTCTAATTTTTGACAGATATTACGCTTCTATCCGCCTCAGATGGAATTCCATCGAACGTTGTCGCGGTGCCTTGGAAGACGATCTGATTGATGATCTTGTCGAGTGGTCTATATGGCATTATCCCAGCATCCGACAGTAAGCAATAGATGCGCATCCCAGAATACACTCGAAATTCATATATTGCAGGTCCGGCCAAGGAGTTCTAGAGGCGATCTCAAACGTACGTATGCAACAAGTACATTTCAAACACGGAAAATAACGCTGGCATAGATTTATGATGGCGTCCGACGTCGTGCCTTGCCCGTCCTTTTCAAAGCCCTGGAACCAGGGGAAGATGACGGTAGGATGAAGGGTGCTCTTTGGACAATCAATTATCCTGCTTTTGGAAAGTATGCTCTATCCGGTTCGTGCTTGTATTTCAAATTTGTGCGCCTGATTTAGAACTTTTTCAGAGCCTAGCCTTGCACTAACAACTGTGCAACATCTCTTTGGTTGCCAACACAACGAAAAACCTTCCTTGCAGAGTTACTCGTCCGTTGTTTTTGAGAATTGTAAGCCTGCGTCTTTGGACCTTTTTCGCTCACACTAGAATACATCAGGCATCAACAGTTTTTCTGAGCCTTGTCATCTTGTTTTTGACATTGCTAAACCAAGCCTCGAAAACGCGGTAACCCAATTGAAAGCACTTTTGATATTGACTGAAGAAGATCAAGAAGTCACTCGCCGATGCCTTGAACAGAAAAATAAAAGGGTTCGAAAGACAGATGCTGTGGTACAGGAGATTGTATGTTCACATATCCGTTAACTGTTCAAACCCGTTGAAGTCCACTATCAGACAAATTACATCTTGGGACTTTCAGATTCCGGGAAATTACACTGGCGATACTCCATCTATGCGATTCGCTGTTTTCGTGCACTAGTGAGGCTTGATGTACCTCTGCAAGGTGCCCATATGCAATATTTCCTCAAGAAGACTTATGATGATCACCCCATGATGGTAAGTTTCTCGTTTGTTTTCCGCAACCAACACTGACTAGCAGATTATCAGCGATATGTAAGTCCATGATCTCATCATAAAACCTGATCACATATCCATATCCTTCTGCAGTACGCGCAGAGGGCTATCATGAAGAGTTCTCGGTTCCTCAAGCTACGAACATGTTGTAAGAAGCCAGAAGACTTGGCACTGATGCGAAACCTCAATCCACTCAACCGCATGGAGTCCGTAAAACCTAGTCGACAAACTGCACTCAACTTTTTGAATGCTTACAAAATTCCAGTCAATATGTCGATTGCTAGTAAAGAGCCGTGAGTGCATTTCTTGAGGGGAGCATTGTTTCACTCAATCCATACTTTAGTTTGTTTTACGACAAAGACCCTCCAGGTTGGCTCACATGGGAGAAAAGTGTCAAGCTCTACATGCTTCCTCATTCGACGAAGTCTACGTTCTCTTCATGGGATCCTGCAAGCCAGGAAATAATTTCTGTCGTGATCGAGACTACGACTCAACAGAAATTCTGGGAAAAGGTGTCTGCGTACTACGCTGAAGAAAACCATGAGACTGTTATTATTCAGGATAATGTCTCATGCGTAAAGTCAATTTGTATGTTATCACTTCTCATTATCATTATTACGGCTCATCTGTCGCGCAGTTCAGCTCCTCGAGGATAAACCATTCAGTGTTTTCAGGCCAGTCGTCGAGAAGTTGATTATAGATAAGGATCAGAACAAACAAAGGGCTGCAGCAGAGCTCCTCGCGGGTATTATAGGAGGTATGATATTGTACATTCTCAGAGTAACATCCTGATGTCAGCGGGTTGTAGGCTCAAAACATTGGCCTGCAAAGAAACAGGAGTCATTGTGGGCTTGGTTCACCCCACACATTCAAAATGTCTTTTCTCAGAACATCAAGACAGACACGTTACCTATTTGGACATCGTTCGTAGAAGTACGCCTCGTTTCATTTTTCGTTTTACCGAAACTGAGAGTCCATGGCACAGTACATGTTTTACCATCGCGATCCACGAAGAATTCAGCCTTTAGTTGACTGCATCGTTGGCGCCTTCAGATCTCTTGACTATAATGCAGAAATGGCCTTCGATGCCATCAAGGTTGCCACACTTTACCGGGCGTTCTATGAGGGACTTGGAAGAAAATTCATGGTTTGGGCTGATGAAGCGGTTGAGCAGTCCTGGGCAGAAATTTCAAGTGAACACGATGATGTTCGTTTACATGATCTTGACATGCATAGGTACTTATTGAGAAATTGCTAGGTTCGCGATTATATTAGTGATATATTGGTGTTCACCGAGAACATAAAGGTGAGCTTTTCCGCCATGTCCGGTCAGTATAACGTTCACAGGACTTGCCATGTAGTGGCAACCCAACCCATCTTATCCAGAGACGGAGGCTTTCGTCAGAGAATGTCAGATTGTCCCATCAGATTACGATATCATGGGGATGAGGGGGACTTACCATAGAACACGAGTTCTTCAATTAGTCGATCGCTTCAGGGTCTGGCGCAAAGAGCGCCCTTCAGGAGTCCGGGCGTTCCAGTCAACATATGATCGGTATGTCAAGTCACTCTTGAGACAGGATGATTAAATTCATTTGTCTCTCTCACGATACAAGAGTTGGAACAACAGTGTGCAAATGGCTGTACCAGTCACTTCATGACATCCATGCCATCTCTGCTTTTGATTACATATTACCTTTGATGGTGAGATTTTTTCGTTTATCTATCCACCTCGAGCTGATTGTTTTCATCAGTCCGAAATCTTCAGGTTCACGGAACGTATGTGCACACTCTCTGCAACAAGAGCAAAACCTGACGTGCTGTAGTGAACGATAACGATGACCTTGCGTCAAGAGCAAACTGCTTACTGGTTCGGATGTTAGGCGTAACTTCTCCTGTGCCGCTGGTCAGTCCAATATTGGATGCGATCTTCCACACGATCCAGAACTCCCCTGTGAGCGTCCCTGCAGGCAAACGAAGAAGTTTACTTATATGGATAAAATCAGTCATGGAAAGTTCGACTGAAGGCTTTACCACTTGTTCAAGGTTTGTGACAATGATCACTTCCGATCTCTTGATTTCTATCAGATAAGGAGAGCTAGAGTATTATTTTTGGCTCGTCTCTTCTATTCTTTGACACGCAGTTTTCTACTACAAAGTTTGATGAAAAAGTGCTAAATTACGACCAGTGTTCTATTTTCGACAGCTTCCCTTGATTCCAGACATTAAAATTGTTGAAATGTTGGAAGTAAGTCTTCATTTGCGTGTTGGATCTCCCCCTCTGTCGCGTGAGATGGTAATCTGATTGCTCCCTCTGCTTAGGTGCTTTGTCGATGTCTTGACGATGAGATCGTAGAAGTGCGAGAAATGGCGGCTGTGTAAGTCTTGTTCGACTCTCCCGATGGGTGTTGACTGGTAGAGCGACCTCCCCTGTGTATACATACGAGTTGCATTTGTTTCCCTCTGGCTTATCATTGTTATCCACATTCTTCTATCTCTGACTCACATCATCATTTCAGGACATTGTCCGGAATACTTCGTCTCTCCCCACGGCGTAGTGTTTTAACGCTCAAAGTGAGCTTACCTTCACCACCTACTTTGTCGCGACTTATGGCAAACTTGCAGGAGCGATTTATACGACTACTGAAGAAAAGCCATATTCCGGACCGCAATGATGTCAATTATAATAAAGGAATTCGGCAGAGGCACGCTGCGATCTTGGGTATATGCGCGTTGGTTGAGAGCTATCCATATACAGTCGAAAAATGGCTGCCTGAGCTACTGACAGGTATCTTGGTGGAGCATAGCTATGATCCTGTGGGGCCCTTTTTTCAGATATTTGAGATGCTCAATTCACTTGATTGGCTTCCCCCTAGATCCCGATTTCGAACACAGTGAGAAAATGCGCAAGTAATTTCAAGAGAACGCATCAAGACACCTGGCATGAGGACTCGAAGCGCTTCAACGAAGAACAACTTGCCGCGCTCTCGACTCTGTTGTCTGGTTCCTCCTATTGTGGGTTGCCACTTTGACCTGATCTGATCTGTGTTCTGAGTGTGATATAGATGCTTGAATGCTTGGAAATGACCACGGTTGGACTAGGCTAGACTACATGTACGAGTATAGGCCTGATTTTGTGATTACGGTGTACTCTGCTAACAATGTGGACTTGGTCGGTACGGAAGATTATGATAGATGTGAATTATGAATGTGAAGAGGAAATGATTTGGCTACACCTGTAAATGAGGTATTTGGTTCTGAGGCTCAACGGATGAGGAGGTCCTGGGGAGGGACAGCGGAGAGGGTTCTCCCTCCTCCAAGCACTCGAGCTGAGTTGATAACCCTGCAATGGTGGTCTCAACTCCGTTTGCAGTTCCTGTCCGAGCACCTGCGCTGGGGACGTAGTCAATGGGGGCCTGGGAGCGATTTTGGTGTCCTGATTTGACACGATTATTCGAGACTGTTTCTCTAGAAGAACACGATGGTTATTTGGAACATGTTTGGCATGACGGAGGGGACAGACCTGATTTCAGCAGTAAGGTCGTCAATGGCGTACCAAGCCAATGGCCCGTAAGCGACACTTCTCCACCACCCCATGAGATCTGCAGGTGCAATATAGGCATGTGCATGGAGGTGGTCCGTCACAGGTATCTTGTAGTCCCTGAAGGGCGGAGTTATGAAGCCGATCTGGAACGAAGGGTGGGCTTGGCGGGGGGTCATCGAAGGAGATGTGGGTGCTGAGTCTAGGAGAAGGGAAGTGAGAATGCGGGTCGCGAGACTGCGGAGATTGACAAGGAGTGGTAGGTCTGTCGAGGACTGAGTGACAATGAGCAGTGAGGAGCTACCACGGAGCCACTAGACATACTAGGGTGTATATTGACGGTACATGCAGACTAGAACTAAATGTCAGCGGCAGTCGCCCTTGGGAGAGGCTGGGTGCGCACTTGAAAGCAACGATTACATGTGCCTTTGAAGAGACTGGATTTGTCTTTTCCTTATAGACAGTAAAGTTATCGTCGCGCCACAAAACCTCCGGCTGTGTCGAGCCTGCAGACGGCGCGCGGAGTATTACTGACGTCGTGTGAGAGGCAGAGGCAACGATGCCGCACATTGGACAGCCCGGTTTCGGGGTGAAAGCCATAGTGCAAGTTTCCAGGAATCCCCTGCCTCCCTAGCAATAACCCACACGTGACTACCATGGCTCCTCTCCGCCACGACCGCAGTGCTCTTCTGGTGCAATTTGAGTCTTTCAGAGTGACTATCGACGATTACAACGACACAAGAGAGCGTTTCATCAAGGTTTCTGGGCTTGCCCTTTTCTGTCCTTTCCGGCTTAGCACTTTGTCAGATGAGCCGTGACATCACCAATATGTCCAAGAAAGTCATTTTTCTCCTCCACCGCATTGCACTCGACGACGATGATACCTCATATACCCGTGCTGCCAAGAGTGGACTCTCCAAGCTGCGCGAAGTGCAGGATGTCTATGCCAGTCATGCTCATGAACTCGCAGGTGCCCGTTTCTGGAGATATCAGCGCCAGGTTTCTCCAGGCCTTCAAGAGTACATTGAAGCCCTTAGTTTTGTCCATTATCTGCAGTATGGCTCCTTGATACCATTTCAAACCGTACAGCTTTCTCTCTCCTCTCCTGAGGGTGTCCCTGTATGTCATCTCAACACACGCGAGCCCTATTTTTTTTATTTCAATCCCAGTATCTTCCCTTGACCGTGTCCGATTACTTGCTTGGCCTCTCAGATCTGACAGGGGAGCTCATGCGACTTGCCATATCTGGCTTGTCATCTCACAAGAAAGGCCGAGCGAACGCAACACAGGTCTGCGCCTTTGTGAGGGCATGCAACGCAGGCACGTCGGGAACTTCCAGCCTACTAATCGGCTCTATATTCACGCCGCACACTCTCAACTAGACTTTGAGCAGTATACGCCGTTCATTCCAGATCTGCGCAAAAAGCAAGCTATTACTAACCAATCACTCCAAAAGATTGAGGATGGTCTGCTTTTGTCTGTTTCTCCGCATGTCTCCTCAATTGACAGATAGTCATCTTCTAGCTGTATACACATTGACCGTGCGTAGCTCGGAATATGACTTATCGCCAGAGATCCTGGACGACATCGTCACGCGATCGATCTCTCAGTTTTCAGACCCATCTCATAAACGCGTGTTAGGTTTTGAGGACGGCTCAGATAATGATGAAGGGTGGCTATTGACATAGACGTCATCAGTGTGTACGAATGTGAATATACAGCCATTGAAGAAAGTATACGGCGTACCTCAAGTCAAATTAGTTCATTGAGGAGGACTCATGTGCCGGAGTCTATCCCACTTTTGGGTACAAGAGATTCTATCATTACACCGTACACTGCTAGCAATTGAGTGACATTTATGCTTTACTTAAATCGCTCCATAGCCGATACACTCACCTCAGTCGCTCACCCACTAGGTGACCCGTGCCACGTATCATTAGAATCACCACTCACCGCCGGTACATAGCGAACTTGATTCGTTAGGTATTTAATAGATCTTTTACTTTTCCTAGAAACCATATCATTGTGTGCCTACGTTCCTGCTGCAGTTGAACTTTTTATACGTATACACACAAACAGGACATTGGAAGCTTTATGAATCTGATGCTGGCAGGAATTCTGAAGATTCAAAGGTGTAGTAACATGCTGGGATTGAGGCCCAAAAAACGGATATATAAAGCCACACTGTGTATCTGACTTGTGTTTGTCATAACCATTTAGTTCTTATTCTGCTGCGACCTGAAAGTGGTTTCTGACATTTTTTGCTATGAGGTCAATCCGACCGCTCTTGAGCATACCTTCTTCCTCTGTCTCCTCCTCACATTCTGTACTTGATTCCATCTCCGCACCTGGATTGCCTTGTTTTAGGTAGGAAGAAAGATGCAGTTTTACTGCTCATTTGTGATACAGAGGCAGCCATGACAAGGATCTCAGCAGTGTACCACATGATATGAATAAGAGCTGCAATCAGAAATTCTGAATCAAAAGAAAAGTTGTTAAGACATGCATAGAAAGTGACTATCCCGCGAAGGCACAGGAAATACTAAGCTCGGACACTTATGAGATGGATGGCACAAATACAAACCCCAATTACGAGGAGACATTACATGCAGCGTGTGAAGTAGGAAGACGTGAATGAAAGATGGTGGCACGTCCAGGAAAGGGGCTGCACTACTATTGGAAAGTATGGTACAATCCGAATGAAGACAAGATTAAATACATGCATTTCGATAGAAACTTGACTCAAGCAAGAAGCCAACATGGAAGCCAACATAGATGTTGAAATGGTGACAAAAACCTAACCCCCTGCACCATGGTCAACCACAGTCATGGATACTCCCACTCATCTCTTCACTTGTCATCTGCTTGAGTCACCCCAGATGAGAGTAAAGAATTTATTGCCATTGATTGGCGGGGGCCTGGGGAGTATTCAGCAGAGTTGCTTCTGTCTGATGAAGAGTAAGGTGAAGGTGGGAACTGCTCTTGCTGCGAACCAGGACGAGATTCATAGGCCCCAGCATGGAGCGGTGAATGGGAGCCCCGATGGCGTTTTTGGGGTGGCTCAAGATAAATTGGCGCCTCCGAACGAGGAGCTATGTGAGAGTGTGTCTGTGGAGGGGACCAACTCCGTGAAGTTTCTCGATACTGCCTTGGTCGATCGTGCCGTGGTGGAATAGATTGGATGAAAGAAGTAGGATGGTTATGATTGTTGAGATGAGGTGGCTGTATTGGTTCGAATGACGCCTGATGCACGTCTAACACAGTGCGGTGGAGATTTGCCATCGCAGCTATACGCTACAACCGAATGAATGACGTTGCTATATTAGGAGATACAAACAAACCTGGTCCTCGGCGGCTTTTGCATTCAGCATGGCAAGAAGCATACTGCGGTCACCGTCTCCTTTTGCTCGATATGCGGAGAGGATCTCTTGTAGGCTGGGTGGCGAGGGCTGGAGAAAGCGTGAGATGTCTGACGACAGAGATGCAGGCTGGCATACTTGTTCGAGGACTCTGACGGAGGAGGCAACCGTGCGCCTGATGTCGGCGTTGGCCAGGCTGCGTGGGTGGCCCGAGGAGTCTGGGAGGGGAGTGGAGTTCATGGTGGCGAGAAAAAATGCAGGGCCAAGAACAAGAGGGACCACTGGCTCTTATGCCCTGCCTGGATGCTATTTTTGTTCTTGTACCAAGACTTTTTGCCAAGACTTTGTTGCGGCCACCTGTTCCCTGGACTATTTTCGAATCAGGAAATGCGCAGAGCCAAGAATAGCTGGTGGCAATGACACATGCTTTTGGCTGCACCCAGGGCCTGTGTTGCCGTGCGCACGGCCTGGAATCCGGTATTCCTGCTGCTCAAAACCCAGCTGCATGGTCTCCGCTTTCATACTTGCCTGTGACGCCGGATGGATTTCTGAATGAGGCGGGTCCGCGGATATAAATAGCAGCCAATCAGTCACGCAGGTTATATTCGGCACACTCCCACGGTGGATCGTACTTTGTCACGCAACGAGCACAGTTCTGGCTCTACTGTAGCCTGCTCAGCCCAGAGAGAAATCCACGGTTTCGTATTCATAACTCGTTTCTACTACCAAATCGTCTCATTGCTATTGTCGAACAGGCACAGGACACCTGCTGAGCAAGCGTCAGATCCATTTATCATCGTGCCTTGACACGGCGGAATTCTTGCCCAATTTTACCGTTTGCCAAGGACTATCATCACTTGCTCGCCTTTGCTTGCGTATTTATAGACTCGGCCGTCTTACCTGCGCTTCCGCTGACGGTGTTTCCAGTCTGCTCGTGTACGTGTACGTATGGAATCCTCATCCGCCTCCCTCCAGCCTGCCCCGCCACCGAAACCCTCCGTTGTATACTCTTGGAAAGAATTCCATCCAACGGCATCTGTCACCTATGTACGCGACCATCGACAGGCCGATTATCTCCTTCAACGACTGAATAAAGGCCCCTATGGATTCGACCTGGAGTGGAAGCCCAATTTTACCAAGGGCCGAGCTCAAAACCGGGTTGCCTTGGTTCAAATCGCAAATGATCAGTCCATCCTTCTCCTCCAAGTTTCAGCAATGCAGCGTAAGCCCAGTTGGCCAACGAGCCTGAAACCCTGACTGATCAATTGGACCCTAGAATTCCCGTCAAGATTGTACGACTGGCTACTCGATCCGAAGATTATCAAGGCCGGAGTTGGCATACAAGGTCAAATGGAAGTACGTTTATGCTGCATGCACCTGCTTACCCTTGCTACAGGCGACGCAATGAAACTTTATAGCGACTGGAATGCTGACCTCAAGAGCTGTGTAGATCTTGCATTGCTGGCGCGCACCGTAGACAACAAGCAGTGGAAAGGAGGATACACCAATCCTTTGGGTTTGGCACGTCTAGTCGCCACATATGAAGATCGTGACCTTGTCAAGGGCAAAATTACTAGAAGCAATTGGGAGCGCGTGCTCAACCAACCTCAGCAGACATGTTGGTATCTCATATATCTTGTCGTTGTCTACCAAATTCTCAGCTTTCGTAACTAGATGCTGCCAATGATGCCCATGCAGGCTACGTGTTATATGTAAAACTGATGGCGATGTTGCCGAATGTCTCACCGCCTCCATCCGCCAGTTATTATACGTTTGATACAACGAATGGTGTACTCTGTGTTCCTTCCAGGAAGACGCCATGGAAAGCATTGAATCCATATTACGATCCTGGACCTCTACTCCCATCTAGGGAATCGAGACCACCGAAAGAGAACAAGCAAACAATGAACTCTTACAAAGTGGCTTCCAGTCCAACTCATTTCCCGGTCACCCAAGTCTCTCTCCCAGTCCCACAGTCAGCCGTTGACCCTCCAGGCCCCTCATTCTCTCACATTCGCAGAGGAGGTCAAGCTTTTCCTGGTGCTGCACTGCCATCGCATGACACACCGTTTGGATCTCGTCTACTTCCTTCTCAGAGTGATGCAGGTCATGAAATTATAACATATTCCGCCCGACAAAATACTTTCCATAGACACAGAGGACCTCTGCATTAATCTTTTCATTTCTGAGTCTCATATAATCCAAGCCGTCGTGTTAAGGAACATTACCTTGTTCCGTATCTTCCCTTACTTCATAAACTTTCTTGCTCGATAGTAGCACTCAGATTCTGTGTGCTTGACTCGGTACCGCTGAACCATATGACTTTGGTGGTAGATAGAACTTTGGTTCTCGTGGGAATATTTTACGAAAATACATGTTATCTATGTAGAACTGGAAGCACTGCCAAGACCTTGGATGGATATTTCTCATACTATCTGGATACCCGAGCACTTTCTCTCAGTCCTAAGAAAAAGTAAGAGTTCCCACAACTGGGCTTCAGCAACGAGTGAGTGGGTTTTCGACATGATCGCTATACCCTGATTGGGGATACAAAATTAGCATTATCATTCTCTGTATCATTCTCTACCCTAGTGACGAGCCCAGTAAATATAGATATAAATCTAGTGCAAGAATGTTATTCCCGGAATCAGACTCCCTGTTTGATCAACCTTGATATTCTTGATCCAGGTACTATTGATAACTTTATCGACTTCCACTCTGTCCAGAAATTATTCATATCATGATTGGACAATGCACTGTCGTGAAACATGATATATAATCGTGAACTAACTAAGGTACAAACGCATCGTATATAAATCGTAAGCATTTCGACTCGTTTGAAATTTCTACTCTCTCATCCTTAATCATCATCAAAAACGAAAGAAGCGAGAGGATACTCGCGGCCTGTCATTTCCCGGTTGCATGATGTTGGAATCAGCTGGCCGCCTGACTCGGGCCCATGCTCGCGGGTCTCGGAAACCGGGGGGCACTATTGCTTCTGGGATCGATGGACTAGAAATTGATGGCGGAACCATTGATCTGGAAGTAGGCAAGGTTGTTTGCTGGGCTGCTGCACCTCCTTCCCCTTGCCTAAGAGCTTTCTTAACCTGCACATCAAATTTATTGTTGTCTTTACAGATAAGCTCCAAGCGATAAATGATAGAGAGAAAGACTCACTATGAGCTGAATCAGCATCCCAAAGCATGGCACCACCGAAGGAGGGGTACAGAGATTGTGTGGTCTTCATGATCTTGGCTAAACTATCGCCGTCGACATAACCTGAGTCAGCTGCTTGGGGACTAGCAGGAGCACCAATATAAATTTTGACATTTGGATTGGGCGACGTCGTTTTAGCCCACTGATCCCTGTAGAATTCGGTCAATCGAACTATCTTACAAAGGATCGAGGGGCGTGTAGTTGCTGAGTACATACCACGTTTCAAAGTTGAACCCCTGTTCGATGCCATGATTTTCAGTCTTTGAATTTAGCATTATCGTGGCTCCTTACCGAAGATTGCGATAGTTCGCAGTCGTTGTTATCTAGTGGGAAGTGTCAGAAGTCTTGTTGATGGTCCAAACGTAATTGAGGTACAAAATTGGACGAAGACGGCGTCAACGCCAACGTCATTTAATACACTTCCTAATGCCGCGTCTGGGAAGGGACATTGAGGGGCAGCAGTGATATAGTACCTGCAGACATGAATTGGAGATGTGAGCATAAGATAAGACCACGTACTGCTTGTCCGAATTCTTCGACAAAGTTCTCAGACTTTTGACGAATGTTGAATAATACTGGGAAGAACCAGACTCTATGTCCAAGTCCACCCTGTAGAAAGGAGTAAGCAGATCGTTGAGCTCGTCCGATTGACATAAAACTGACCCGTCGAGAACTGCATCTCCAAAAGGTCTTGTATCACTTTCTGCGTGTTTCAGCCCATTTGATCAGTGAGGTGGATATTGAATATCGGTATTTTGTTTTGACCTACCACCTCCTTCAATTTTATATCAGTAAAAGTGCGACGAAATTAAGAGAAAATCACTCCACCTAGGAACATATCCCATATAGTCTCCGCAAAATCGTTAGCCGTCCCCGCATCCGGAAACCCAACTTGACCTGTGGCTCCTCCAAGGCTAATCGTGACAATTTTCCCCTTGGACTGACAAGTCTTGATGTCAGAAGCCAGGAACGAACAGTCTGCTAGGGCGGAGTCGGCAAACACTTGTCCACGTGAATTGCATATCTTAAAAAGCTATCAGTACATTGTACCAGCACAAGATAGCATTATACTTGCATTCGAAAAATCGACTTCCGGCTTCCCACTCTCTCCGAAGAAAACATAGAGGAACGCTAGTGGAATCACATCGATCGTATCATCTTGACAATAGAATGATAACCTGATGTTGTTCAACGACAGTCAAGTATCCGGATCCGTTAGCTCACCTTTGCTGATGATCTGCCGAGTCCTGGCCCCAATACCTTCCCAACAAACACTTCAAGGTTAAGAATGTGCAAGCATCAGCAATCTAAAATGGCTTACACAGCGAGCTATTTTGCGAATCAGTGATCTAGCCACTGCCAAAATTTTATAGAAAGGTACTCACATTATCTGAATTGCTCATGGAGAAGGCAGCTACCAGAGTATAAAGAGTTTCAATGAGCAAGAGGAGGAGTCCAGCTCTGATCATGACGGTACTCGGGGCCAGAATCAACTAGTTTCTCCTTGCTCACTCTTTAACTTATGTAGCATTGTGCAATTTTGATTTTGAACTATCCTTTTCGGAATGAGACATCTCAGGGTTGAGGTGATAGGTGGGAAATATGGCATATGGCCAATCAGATTTTGACAATCAGCATTTTTCCCAGTCATGTGTCGCTTGGAGAGAAGGACCCCCAAAAATCTCACTAGATGTTTACATTCCAAAATTTCACAGATGTTGGGAGATTTTGATCCGAACATGCATAATAATAGATTTCTTCTTCTATGATGAACCACACATTGCGATAAAAAGCAAGATTTCTAGTGTTGGTACACTCAGTCACAGGTTCTTTCAATGGAAGGAAAGACCTTAATATGAGGTGATTGCTAGCCAAACCTGTTGGAATATCGAACACTACACTAAAAATAGTTTGTGTTTCATATCAAATGTTTCATCCTATTGTTCGAGGTAGAGATAAATAGACATAACAGAGAAGAGACTCGCGTGCTCTCCCCCCTTGTTTCTTGAATTCAACAAAACCAACAGTAACTGAATTGTGTGTAGTAATTATAACTCGAGACTGTATCAGAAAGGGTCTGAAATTCTGAAACATTACGTAATACGCTAAATTGGCAAACTCATGAGGGAGGTTTATAATATAATATAAGTGCGCCCTTGTATTGATGTCGACTATGTTGAGTGAGTAGATATGTGCCGGAACAGTAAACCTCGAAATTGACAATATTAATCCTCAGTACACCGTGCCCTTTGATTTGTGTTATTACTGTCGCGTGGCATTTTGGATGCAGATCAGCGGATAATGCCGAGACCTAACCTCAGACCAGCCGACAAAGAAACTGGAACATGTACAACACAATCAAACGGGTCATTTCACAGGAAGTGAGCAAAGAAAGCCAATTGCAATACAGTACAGCTCACAAGGAAGCAGGAAGAGTGAGACACAGCACTGACTGAGACATGACACTGACTGAGACTCAGCTAGAGCAATCAGATTTATCAGAGAATGACCCATAATAAAACAAGATTTTATTTTTATCACTCTCTTTGGGCCTAAATCATCATTTAAAGTAATTCTCTTGCAAGCTCAAATAAAACCTAATGTTCAATTTCATGAAAGATACTATGATATTGTTGTATAACACTTCTGAGAATGGCTGCAAACGATCTTTGTTTACATGAGGATGCTGATTCTAGGTATTACCCACATGAGAACAACAACCTGTTGATAGAGTCACACAAAATGTATTGAGGGTCAGTTGGGAGACTGATGGTGATTGGATCTCAATGATTCAACTATGCGCAGAGCAGTGGCGTATTTTGAGAAAAAATCTACATACGAACGGCATTGGGCATCAATTACAAGAAATTAACAAGTTTATGTGGACACTGTCAGTTCATTTCCTCCGTCGACGGGGGCCTGAGACACACCACGGATGGGATCTTGGAATCGTTGAGCTATGACTGCAAAGAAGAGAAAATAAGATCTGACCGAAGTAGGGCTGTGCCTGCGCTTCACGAGCTGTTAGACGTTCCTGGTGGTCATATCGGAGTAGCTTATCCAGCAGATCAATCGCTTCATTTGAAATATATCTCTGATTCTCTGACGTGATAAATCTCGTCCAAGGCTTCCTTGGGTATCTGACAAATGCTTAGAAATTGACATGCTGAGAAATGTTGACCGACCTTCCGAGTAGTTCATCGTACTGCGAATCCAGCCGAATGTTATACTTATCAATGTATGCGTAGAGCTCATCAGTTCCGAGAACTTTGGTGATCTTGACCAGTTGGTCGTAGTTGTCATGACCGTGGAAGAATGGTTCTTTTCGGAATATCTGGGGAATCATCAACATGGCATCAAAAGCAATGTAAATGCCTCCTCTAACCATCGATGCGAACATGCAGCCATAACTCCACATATCCAAGCTGTAATCATATTCCTGGAAGTCTACAAGCAGCTCTGGTCCCTTGAAGTACCGTGACGCAACGCGAACATTGTACTCAGTCTTTGGATGGTAGAATTCTGCCAGCCCCCAATCAATAAGTCGAAGCTGGTGCTCAAAATGAATTCTAGCTCTACATGTCTTATCTCAAGACATACCTTACGATGTTCGTGATCTATCATGACATTATGTGGCTTCACGTCGCGGTGCATTATGCCCTTGGAATGACAGAAATCCAGAGCCTACAGGAGTTGAGTGACAACTAAGGAAAGCACCGTTGCATACCTTTAGTAGCTCAAACATATAAAACCGCACATCGTAATCCGTGAAGCGTGGATACAGTACTTTGAAGTCGATGTTGTTAATGTATTCAGTGATTAAGCTAGGGATCTTGGATGCAGGATCGCGCACGACGTCAAGAAGGGCAACAACATTTGGGCCACCAGCAAGATTCTGTAGAATTTTGATTTCTCGTTTGATTTTCTTCTTCTTTACAGGCTTTAGAACCTTGATGATACACTTTTCCTCCGTAATCACATTCACACCCTCAAAGACCTGAAAACGTGTTCGATAGAGTGCTATGGGGGGAAGGGAAATGAACAACCTCAGAGTATTTTCCACGTCCCACTTTTCGAACAATCTCATAGTGGTCCTGTGAGCCCCACTGCACCTGTAGATTGTCTTCCAGATGAAATCAGAGATGGTGAAGGGTGATGAAAAAAACCATCATACCGTATTCGTGCCAGGATGGTCCCAATTTGGCATTTACATCGGCGTAGACGCGCGCGACGGACTTGGTGGCAGCACGGCCCATGGGCTGAGGACGGGTGAACGCTGAGAGATGCTGTGGCTTCAATTCCACAACGAGGAGACGGCCTGCCCAATTGATCGCTAAGTCTCACGGGTCACGCTTCTGCCAATCTGATAACAAAACACAAGCAACCGAAAGGCAAAATGACATACAGACAACGACAAACTTGTCAGATAAAATCACCAGCACGCTGGCCCAATGGTGTCTGCTATCTTCAATCCTGCCAATTTCATGAGTCTGTATCACCTTCCTTCCGTGACTTTGTGAAGGGTAACTCCTCGATCGCTGGCCAACTTCCGGTTTCTCATCCAAATTACGTTACAATTCGACATATTGTCAATCCAGCCCATCCTGCAAATGGCCAGCGCGGATTGTTCGCAACCTCTCATATCAAACCAAATACACGCATCCTTGATTACAATGGTAGGCTAAACCAAGGGATGGACGCCGCTACCCTGACAGAGCTATTCATTCAGGTGAAATACATTGCGATGATCGCTCATCCGACTACGACCTCTGTCTGCACCGTTTCCCTGATGGTTTAAGCTTGGGGGTTGATGCTCACAAATCTGGTAATGAGGCGAGATTTATCAACGATTACCGAGGAATCTCAAAGAGGCCTAATGCTCTCTTTCGGGACAATAGGGTGAGAACTGGTGAGCTTAGGGTGAGTATCTGGAGCTCTTCTGAGGATATTCGGAAAGGCGATGAGATTCTCGTTTCGTATGGTAAATCATGGTGGCAGGCGCGTAGTGTATGATGCTTTTATCAGCACCCTTACGTAATTGTTATTCAAGTGTGGAATGACAATTACATGAAGTATTACAAAGTCTATATCAACCCAACCTTCTCTGTCATTCCCCTCCAGCACCATCTTCACCCTACACCACAGACAGACCCTTTACAAACTTCATAGAGACCAAATCTCCAGCCAACACAAATCACAATAGGCAAAGCATGAATGAGGAGCCCAAGGACGGCCACCCCACGGCAACACACAACTCAATTTAATCTCAACTCAATAAACACATGCTTTAGTTTCTTTGCTCTCTCGTTACAGCCATAACATCACCTCCGAACATATGACAATCCTCCCCTCCCACTAGTCGACTTCGCCCACACCATACTCCTGTCTGCCGTTGATATGCCCCCACATTCTCCATAGCTCTTCACGTCTTAGTACTAGAATAGAAATGCTGAATCCAAAAAAAAGGAAAAGCACGTGTCCAGTGCAATTTGGCCCAAACACGGACAAACTTTCAAAATTTGGTGCACGTTAGGACTATTTCCGGTCCCTGCTGGTCAAATGCGTCTGTCAGGCTCAAAACTCTCCTCTATCCTCGCCTTTTCTTCGTTTGCACATCAAACTCCTGCTACACAAGCTCGGCTTCTCTCTTTTCATCGCTATATACGTGCATCAGAGCATCATTGCTGTCGAACGCAATTAGATTCGGTATACGGAACACAATTTGGTAGAAAGGTTTGTGATCGATTATTTAGATTTACATGTCAGATTGAATGGTGTCATAGCGCTCAATACATGCATCTGCGCCTCTTCGGGCAAGTTCGAAGAGTCCTTATGATGCACTGGGGGTGAAGTCAGATGCCTCTGCTGCCGATATCAAGAAAGCATACTTTGCCGTAGGTTTAGTCCTCATTCGGATCTGGGCACATGTTCATTGTTGCTAGTTAGCTCGCAAATACCATCCCGACACCAATTCTGATAAAAATGCACGCGACAAGTTTGTTGAGATTCAGGACGCCTATGATGTAACGTGTCCTCGTCCTCTTTTCCTCTTTTTGTATACGTCATTCACAATCTATTCAGACACTCAAAGACGAGAAAAAGAGAGCAGCCTACGATCAGTTTGGAGCTGCTTCGCAACAACCCGGATTCGACCCAGACGCTTTTACGCGTGGTTTCGGCCGTGGAACAAGTGGCTTCTCTGCTGAGGGCTTCAGCTTTGAAGACCTCAGCTCAGTCTTTGGTGGTGGGCGTGGTGCTAGAGGATCTCAATCTGAGTTTTTCGAGCAACTATTTGGATTCACTGATCAGAAAGGATCGGGATCCCGTGGCCCCACCCGAGGTGCTGATCTCGAAACCAGTGTGAATGTCACTTTCCTCGAGGCATGCAAGGGCACGTCAAAGAAGGTCACAGTTCAGCCTATCACCAACTGCGGTACATGTTCGGGCAGCGGACTTAAGCAAGGTGCAAAACGAGTCTCATGTACTCCATGCGGTGGATCTGGTACTCGCATGTTTGTATCTAATGGGTTCCATCTGGCGAGTACCTGTGAGTCTTGCCAAGGCGTTGGTAGTACCATTCCTCGGAATAGCGAATGCTCTAGCTGCGGAGGGATGGGCAAAGTTCGTGTGAAGAAAACTGTGCAGGTTGATATTCCAGCTGGTGAGTGCATTGTTGCCTGATTGACAGAGGAGACTGAATTTTCAAGGGGTCGAAAATGGCATGACGATCCGAATCAACAATGCTGGTGACGTGCCTGTCACGGGAAAAGGAACCACAGGCGATTTACTTGTAAGAGTCCATGTTGCGTCGTCGAAGAACTTCGTTCGTCAAGGTCAGAATTTGTACCACGAAGCCCGAATCCCATTCCACACCGCTATCCTTGGTGGCCGTGTGCGGGTTCATACCCTGGATGGCGAGGTGGACGTTCGAGTTCCAGTTGGAACCCAGCCAGGAGAAGAGATGGTCCTGCGGGGACGGGGTGTTCCATCTGTCTATGGAGGAAGCAACGGAGATTTATTCGTTAAATTTATGACACTGCTGCCTAGGTCAGTCTCTGGTTCAGATGATTGAGCAATTTTGAATGTTGATCAACTGCCAGGTCCCTTACCAAACGTCAACGAGAACTACTTCAAGCTTACGTCGATGACATTGAGGGTCGCTCAGCTCAGTCTTCGAGACAAAGTTCGTCGACCTTCAAGCCTAACTCAGATGGAACTGGAACACACAAAGAGGATACTGACAATGGTACGACTTCTTCTCATCCATCACCTTCTGGTGATAGGATATTTTCCATTTGGCAAAAAATAAGGAAGCTCATTGGAATCTGAATTTTTATTGACATGTCTTCGCAATCCTATTGACATATCCATCCCTCTCTCATGCATTGTTCTTTTACTTCAGCCAAGACTGAAAAGTCGACCGTTGAAAGTCAAGACCCGCAAGATCAGAAAGACGATAGAGACGAGAGAAAACGAGCGACAGCATAGCAGTAGTTCAAATTCGGTCCTCTTGGTAGTAATACATCATCTTCCGGTAATATATGTGCACAACTCTAAACCGAGCTCAGATATTTCAGTCAAGGTGAATGATATATTTCATCCGGTTCATTGAAATCGAGGGATCTTATCACGACTCTGGGCACGAGGCCGCTTACAGGCTCTCTGATCGGATCTCATTCGCTGGTTCTACAATCTCAAAACCCAATCCCGAGCTTTTCTCACCATGGGATTCATACTCAATTCTGAATTTGGTGGTGAAGGACCCTCAAGTCGGTATAAGATCCTCTGATGTCCGATCGATGATGGCCATAGCTGCCTGGTTGTTCAGTATAAATGCGACAAGAGAGCTGGACCGAAACTGTACCTCCAGTTCTGTATTCTCATCCTTGAAGAAAAGCTACATTTCCATACTCGATGTCGGGACAGCCTATTCTGAGGACAGTATCAACGCCTTCTTTGCTATACGGAGCGAGCAGCACTGTCGTCAGTTGATCCTTCCTGAATGCTATCACCAAAATCTCGGAAATTCCTCACCAATCCTTCAGAGGTGTACATATACCAACAGCACATTTAAATCTTCACAACTAGATATGGTACAACCCGAGCTTCAAAAGTCATCAACTCTTCGGTTGTTGATCACTCATATCGGGTACGGATCTAGTCATATTACATTTCTGAAGTCCAATTTCAATCGCTTGACAGTGCTGCTTTGGCCCTGTTCCTGGCAACCACAGACGCTGTTAGTTCCTGTACTTCTGTGCTGCCCTGAACCAATTGAAGACGCCGATAACTTCTAGACTATCGTATCAACTAGTCTTCCAACGATTGTTAGTGAACTTGGCGCCTCACAAAATCAGTACACATGGGTTGGTGTGTCCTACATGCTTACGCAGACCGCTCTACAGCCCCTTTACGGAAAGATCTCAGACCTTGCGGGGCGAAAGGTATGTTTAGTATCCTATTCACTCACGAAAAATAGTTAACGCATTATTAGAATGTTCTTTACTGCAGTCTCATTATTTTCGCAACAGGTTCACTTCTTTGTGGTGCTGCACGGGTGCGGACGTCTCTCACTAGTCTTTGGACTTCTGATCAAGTGACTATCCTTAGAGTATTGATTGGCTGATCGCTGCAAGGGCTTTAGGTTTGTGCGCTTCCAATGAAATCGAGATGCACGCTCAAAACACGATAGCCGGTATCGGTGGTGGTGGGATTGTAAGCGCTGTCTGGGTCCTCACCGCAGAGATGGTGGAGGTCAAACATCGTGCTAAGTGGTCTCAGGCTCTCAGTGTCACTTGGAGCTGCTCCGCTGTTGCTGGCCCCCTTATCGGCGGCTCATTTAGCGGTTGGTTCTCTCTTCATCCTACATATGATTACTGACTTATTAATATAGGCGAAAATACTTCAGCAAGTTGGAGATGGGGATGTAGGTCCAGCTAATCATGACCTATCCTCTTTGCTGAAATGGCCCAGTTTATATCAACCTACCCATTTGTGCTGTTGCCTTCTTTGTCCTTTCCTTTTCCCTCCGCGGTGTAAAGTCAATCCAACCTATCGAAGCTTCATGGCTCACGTCGGCAAAGAAATTTGATTTCGCAGGCTTGTGAGCCATCAGTATTCTCCTCATTTGAATCTACTTATATGTACCATCAGAATCCTCTTTATGATGGGTACGAGCTGCATCGTAATTGGTTTCAGCTTTGCGAATGAAGTAGGATGTAAGGATCCTCCTTTATCGCGCTCTTACGCCGAATTGAATGCAGTCATAGGGTTAGCTGTATCCACCTTACTGCTCATCTCTCTGGGAGTTATCGTGCTCATATGTGGTGGTATCTACGAAAAATACACGACTCGAGAATGTCTCTTCCCCCCCACGATGTTCAAAGATCTCACAGCAGGCATGGAGCAGGATAACACGTGCTGAGATCTGATCTGATCTCTTATTTTAGTGATCATTCTAGTTATTACCTTCCTTCACCAAGTAACATTCACATCGGGAACATTCTATCTTGCTCTATTTTATCAGGCAAGAACCCAACAGTTGATCGACCTCACTAGGCTTATACTTTCTCCTAGGCAGCCATTGGATCCACGCCCTTGGAGGCTGGTATCAAGATGCTTCCCTATTCTCTTGGTTCTTCGTTAGCTTCTATGCCTGCAGCATGGATAATTGGTTATCTGCAGAGGAAAACACATGATACAGGTGGCCAAAAATGTATCATTACTGCTGGCCTATTAATCTCCTCGGTCGGTTTCGGTAGGCGACATGGCTCCCCGTTTGAGTCTATTCCCTGTGACCTTGATATAGGTGTCCTAAATTTGTTGAACGAGGATTCTCCGATCCTGTCTCAGGTCCTTTACCCTCTGATAGCAGGCATTGGCCTTGGCATGTTGTTTCATGCCCCGTATCAGGTGTTTTGCAAAACTTTGAACTCCCAAGAATTGGCGACTGGCACGAGCGCTTTCTTCCTTGTCCGCTTCACTGGCGCAACTATTGGCCTTGTAGGGGTTTAACAATCATTTCACCTGACTGTGCTAATCAAATGTCGGTTAGTAGGCCGTAGCAGGAATGATATTCTTCGCGCGCGCCGCTCCTAGACTGCCTCTCGCAATAACATCTTCTGGATCTATCGCTTCGATTGATTACAGGAATATCCGTAGTATCCAGCCTCCCGCAATGAGGATGCAAGTCCTTCAGATCATATCTACATCTATCCAGGTACGCTTGACTTGATGTATCGTCCGATATCCCTGATTGTTGGAATGGTGATCGCATCAGACAATCTGGAGTGTATGGACTCCTTGTCTCGGATTGGCTTTCTTAGTGAGTCTACATCTTCAACTCATGCAGGGAATATCAAGTTGAAAGGATGATAGCTGACCTTTGGTTTGCGTACTATGCCGATCGACGATACGCACAAGGGTACAGATCGACGGCTTTTGACTTTTCAATCAACTGCTCAAGAGGTGGAGAAGGAGAAAGATGCCGCAGTTTGAGCTCTTTTCAAACAACCAATTAGTCAAAGGATGCGATTGAATGAAGACCCATCGTGATTAATCCGTGCAGCAAGACGATGTCTCCTCGCGGACTTTAGACTTTCCTCATGTTAGGAGGGCACTCGTCTATAGAAGGAAAGTGATAATATATAGTTTGCAACCAATATAAGCTCGCAGATGAATGTTTGATATTTCGAAGAGTTTTGATCCCCTGGATCACAGGGTAGACTTCAATCAACGTTCGAAAAAGTGGTGGCTATTCATTTGCACTAGCATCAAATAGAGAAGGATCCATGGCCTACGAAGCGTGGTTGTCCATCCCAGAAAGGTACCTTAGAAGTAGTATGCTTCTCAGAATATAGTGGGGCCGAAGAAGTATTTGGCAATTTGAAAAAGTCTACTCGGGTATGTGGTCCGCATGACTCGGTCAGGGTCGTGCTTCTCATTGATAATTTAACATCTCAACCTTGCAGCTCAGTTCTTTTTCTACCTGATTATGATAATGCCATACGACCTGCAGGGCTTCACGTCCTGATTGTGGCTCCTGAACCTCGATCTTGCCGTTCCCATTAGGCTAAACGGAACCAAAAGGAAAATAGAAGATTGATCGCTTTCGTATTCCTGACAGAGAAGTTTTGGTGTGGGCATCTCATGAAGGTTGAGACGAAAAGGAAGGTCAATTAAATTTGCAGAACTACATCGCATCAATTGTAGGCGACAGCCCCTTTTGCAATAGACATCGACCGCTCTGTTAGAATAGAAAATACTAGCCTTCATTGAGACTGTCAAGAGGATATTGGTAGAGTACTGGTTCTAGCATATTTCACATATTTCATATCGTAGGTGGACATCTGACATCGGATGACTCTCAATGCATTGTTCCATTCTCTGCAGAGTAGTCTGAGCCTGAATGTGAGTGAGGCGTGTTGAGATATGAAATCAGAAAATAAGAATGGAATGCTTCTTGTGAATGCAATTGCTTCTCAGCTACGTAGGATTTTGCGCCATGAAGGGGTTCAGCTCTTAAAATATAAATCCAGATTGCGATAAGCTTGATCCCCGTCCCGTTGAGTTCGAATAACTAGTTGGATACTCCGACAACCGTGTCAGAGTCAAAGAAGGGGTCGAGCATTGGGTCACAATAATGCATCGTGTTCTTCGAGTCGGCTTTACGAAGGATTTCAACTTGGAGGCTCCTTACCCCAGGCTTCCAATCACCGTTGAATGCCTGGTAAATTCACGAGCCCGAGCGTGTTGAATATTTACATGTTGCAGCCCTCGTAAACATCTTGTAAAATTGATATTGCCGCCTTTGGAACGACACACGTCTCGCGTGCTTAGTTCGTCTGTCGTGCTTCATGAACAAAGAAAATAGTTTCCCGGTATTTCCAATCGCTCCCTTTTCATAACTGGGTCATTTGACGATCAGGCTCCTTAAAAACGACCGAATGCCTGTCAGCTGTTCATGACGAAGAGAAGACGAGAAACATGCCATTTGGCAAGAAATAGACCCGTTCGATGGCCCCAAGGATTTCTTTCCTTAATTTCCTGGGCTCCGGATTCCGGGTCAACTGATTCAGCAGCAGACAGACAAAGACTCGCAAACGCAGATAACGCGTCCAGGGGGGGGGGCATTCCTGGAATCCCAGGAAGTCTGGTAGCTCATTTCAGGACGGACCGCAATGACGAGCGCCTCGACCGCAAAAGTTCTTTACCCATCAACAATATCCAAAATTGATTAGTTCGCTTCCAAGTATTCAGGACGCAAGCTGGATTATCAAGTCATGAAACCCTCTTTTCCATGGAGAAGTCATCGTTCATCTCAGGATTTCATGTTGGAGCACACATTGCCACGGTCATGATGACTGTTGATCGAGAAGGGAAAAACACCATCGGAAAAGATTCTGATTTCTGTCACGGAACTAAACCAATCACATGCTCATCCCCGAAAGAGGTGCACACGACCAATAACCTGGCTTTGAGAAGAGGGAGAACATGTACCAGGATATCTGCTAAGCTTTTGGCTTTGGCTGTCTGGCCGACAATGCACAGAATGAGAAGACAGCATACTGAAATGTCACGTTGGTAGAGATCTGTATTTGTATACGGTGCCAAGCATAATACAGGGCATGATACTGGAGAGAAAACTAAATTGAAACTGTATTGAGTGTAGTTGACAGGTGTCGCGTAGGGTTGTGTTAACGTTGGCAAAGAGTTGTGCGCGTCCGCATGGTGTCCGCATGGTTTGCCTCCGACCACTATGACCCCTATCCTTTCGTCTATCGTTGCACCGATTTCCTCACCTCCTCCAGTCTCCCTTGCCCACCAGCTTTCAGGCAGCTCCATTCAGAGCTTTGCAGCTGTGGCTGCAGGCGCTTCTTCTCCAAGGGCTTCTCTCCGTCTTCCAGACGTTGTTACTGATTCCACCCGAGTCGAAGGACTGCGTCACGCCAAAGTCATACTGAAAGCCAAGTAAGTCATCCTACCGGTCACCGCCTTCGTGGTACACTTGGCCAGATGGTGGCTTTTGGTTCTAGCATTTTCTGTGGTTCTGATCAGTTTTCCCCCAGAAAGTACAAGCTACCTGATTTTACTTCAGATGTTTCCGAAATACTTCGACTACTGGATATCCGACACTCTACCAAAGATCTAGTCATACGGAAAGTCGCTGGTGCATTGACCAATGCCGTCTTCTTCGTCTCGTTCTTCTCAGGATACAAGAATCGAAGTACTGTGGTTTTGCGAGTATATGGGCCTTCCTCTGGTACACTCATTTCCCGTCCTCGAGAGCTACATGTACTCCATATACTCTCTTCCAAATACCACATCGGTCCTCGTATTCATGGCACTTTTGAAAATGGACGGGTAGAAGAATATTTCGAGTCGACAACTTTGACTGCTCAAGATATTCGTGACCCAGAAATCAGCCGATGGGTTGGCGCACGTATGGCTGAGTTCCACTCTGTTGATATCGAAGTAGTGGAAGGGGCGGGATGGAAGATCGGAGTCGAGAAGTCTGTTCAATCGTGGCTTGTGCCGGCCCGCCAAGTTCTTCGTTGTTCCTCGTTGCCTGAGGATGTTAGACAAGAGCTTGATCTTGATGCCTTTGAACGCGATTGGGATATATACCGGCTCTGGCTAGCAAAAGTAGATGATGTCCTGGCTGGCAGTAGGCGAGTTTTCGCGCACAATGATACCCAATATGGCAATCTCTTGAGGTTGAAGTGTCCAAAGCACGGCGCAAAAGATCATCGCCAAGTACGTCTATCACTTTCTCAGTGCAATTTTCGAAATGAAGAGTGTCTTATTCTTTTGTCTTTTGATATGTCAACAATCAAGGTCATCGTGGTTGACTTTGAATACTCAGCTCCAAATCCTGCCTCGTACGACATCGCAAACCATTTCCATGAATGGACTGCCAACTATCACTCTGAAACGCCTCATCTACTCGACCTTTCGCGGTATCCCACCCTGGAGCAACGATACGATTTCTACCTTTCTTACCTGCGTCATACTTGCTTCCAAAAATCTCAGCATGTCACAGACCCAATTGTTGACCTTGAATCAACTATGGTCAAGCTTGATAGACAAGTCCAAATCTGGAGTCCTGCATCTCATGCATTTTGGCTCGTCTGGGGGATTGTGCAAGCCAGGGACGATCTGGAAAATGACATTGAAACACCAGAGTTTGATTATATCGCCTACGCGAGATGTCGTTTGAGATGCTTCCGTCAGGAACTGAAAAAACTGGGTGTATTATAGGATATCCCTCCTCTTTCTCAGTTGTCTTGGAAATTATTCAAGGTGAAAGCCACACAACTTTCGTTCTATAAGTTCTTATTTTTGATATGCACATATATAGCGTGTAGTGAAGCACTTCCACCTAGATATATATATTTGCGCTTATATATGAACAAGTGTGATAAAAAAAATAAAAAAAACCGTGGCCATTACTGTTGAGGACAAATAATGCGATTGTGCGGTTGCTTGAGATCAGGATGACAATGACAAGAAACAGGCAAAGGAACAATAAGAGAAAGGCATAAGACATACACAAACATAATTCGTCCATTGGGAGGGGTAAACTTTGTGAAGGGATCTTTTAGGGAGAAGATTGTGAGCACATATGAGTACACAAGGTAGATAAGAACAGCAAAGCACAGATCTGCAACATGGAGGGATTGAAATGGATGCGAGGAGTGTATATGTCCGACCCAGCGGCATGAAGCAAGCTTGTTGGTTGAAACAACACCAGCCGCAGTCAATCACACAATCCATAGAATGCAGGCTTACGCCCAAGCTTTGTCATGCAGCCGATTAGAAGCACCGATAGTGATATCACTCCATGGTAAACCCACCATCTTGTCAGTGGCAGGGCTTGAAGAACCTGGGTATGCAGGATTTGATAGCTGGCTTCGAGAGAAAGTTGCCCAATTTCCAGCACTGCCTGCACGAACATGACCATTTACGCGCGATGCAACTGAAGTAGCAGTGGTATTGACGACATGAGACGTCGGAGTAGCGTCACCGGTGGAGATGGTATAGGTGTGACTTGGGCCATTGGGAATATTAATGACCTCTGTTCCATTGAAGGAATGGCGGATACTGGAGCTCGCCGCGGTCTTTTTGAGGGTGGCCTGCTGAAAAGCATATCAGATGATTGTATACACAAGATGTGGATGTGGATGCTGAGGTGCTTACATGGTTGAAACCAACAATTTCTAGCCTGGCATTGTGCTGCCTTCCTAAATCTGGACCTGCAGTGACAGGTGCAGGTTCTGTAGTAGATGGGGTCTGGTCACCAACGGGAGGGAGGATATTGTTGCTCGCGAAAGAAGGGAAGGCCGACTTATTTTGTTTTGTAACAGGTACGGAGGTGTTCACTCGTAGCTTGCCAGCTTCCGGACGAGGATAGTGGAAAACATTCTTATTGCTCAACTCGACAGGTGTAGCTAGGCTACTGGTGTTGGATTCCGTACGTTTGGCGGAGATACGGGCGAGGAGTGAGACAGTTGAGTCATTTGGGTCGCTATTAGTGCTCATTGATCGAGGCCGAGCCTCAGGGGGGTTCTCAGAGCCTGGAGTCGCGGGGCTTTGGCCGTTGGCTGGCAGTTCCGTGTGAATGAAGCAACATCTTTTGCCATAGGGGCAGGAACCGGATACCCAGAAAGTCTGGAAGATACATCGATAAATCATCAATAGAATATACACTTAGTCCAGAGGACTCACTCTACAGATCTCCGTCTTATACTGATCAATGTAACGGTTGAATACGTAAGTTTGAAACCAGCTTAAATGAGTAACGCACTTTTGGGTGTCGAGCAACTTTGCGAAGCTCCTCCTCTCCGTGGGCGAATTGACATTTAGACCCATATCGGCAGGTGCCTTTTTCCTCCCAGCTTCGGCAGAGCTCAGTCTTATAGAGTCCAAGCTTCCTATTGTTGGCACTAGGGCCCGATTGACCGCTGTTGATGCCGGTGGATGTATTTGCAGTAGCCTCAACATTGGACGTTTGAGATGGTAGGGCATAAGTGCCTGAAAACTGGGTAGGATATCTAGAAGTGAGCTGTGAAGCGACATCAACTCCATAGTATTGATTAGGGAATGCAGTCATTGAAGGGTGCAAGGCAGGCGGGTATATCCCGGGCGCAAGGGATGGTATATTACCGTTGAAAAGGGCAAGGGTCGCCGCATCACGCATAGCGGAGGGATCGGATGCAGAGTGATGGTGACCAGGCCGAAATATATTGTGTTGTTGCTGAACACGAGCAACAGCTGGGTGATTGTCGATAGGGACACTTGGTGTCAACATTTCATACATTGGTTGAGCACTGCCCAACGAGAGGTGGGAAGTATGATGTCCAACGGAGAAATGTGGTGGGCTCGGAACTGCGGACTGTTGAGGGAAAGTGCGAAGAAGTTGGCGGTAGCCATTTGGAGCGGCATTGTTGGATCGGCCAGTGAATGGCTGTTGAAGGGGAGCAGTAGTCATAGATAGACCTTGCGGGACGCTAGAATAACGTTGGGATAGGCTGTAGTCTATTTGAGGCTCATCACGGTCGGAGGCAGCCGACTGCATCGTGTTCCTATAATCAAACGATTGAGGGTGTGACAAGGGTTGGGGGCGGTAGATCTGGGTCAGAGTGGGATATTGTAACTGTTCGTTCGGAAGGACGCCACTATCCCGATGTTGATTAGTGTTCCACTGCTGGGGATCAAGGTCATCACAGCTGCCATCGACCTGCTGCAGACGGCGAAGATCAGCAGTAGAGAGACCACCGCTGAATGAGTGCGGGCGCTCTTTTCCTTCAATCGAAGAATTGTCTAGGGAATGACTCAACAAGGTATTTTGAGCCCCGGGGGAGGAGTCATGAGAACCAGAAGTCGTTGAATCGGTCGATGAACCACGAGAATGGGCAATATTAAGCTGATGATCCGGGGTCTGAGGTGACGAGCCGAGGCTGGTGGTGGAGGACGAGTCGAGAGGACTGTTTTGAGTCAACTGAGATACAGAGGATGAGAGCTTGGCCTTGGGCGGGGTGCGCATGGTACCATGCGACTCATCGCCGTCTTTTTTGGCATCACCGATCTGAAGCCGAACAAGGTCATCAGCTAAACCCCACGAATCAGCTGTTGGGTCAGCATCAACGAGGTGGCCATTGAATCTCCAATGCTGCGCAGGTCCTCGAGGAAGCTCTGCCTCGATAGAATCGGTTCGAGTAGGCATATCGACGAGCTTTGACTTGTGATTGAGATGGGTTAGAATGTAGTTGTCCCCTTGGTCGTAGTGTGCTAAATGCCAGTCCTATGGGGTCGACGGAAGTTGCGATGAACGAGGTAGACACGTGGATTGGAAGAAAAAAAGCACCTTTGTGGCAGGACAACAATCGTGGTCGTCGTCGTAAGAAGTCAAGAGATGGAAATCACTGGCGGGAAGGGACGCTGGCAGAGAGTCTTGTGAGAAGATGTAGGGAAGGGCCGTCGAGACTGTTTTGTGCATTGGACTGGAGGTCAGAATGGGAGCTTGAGGGAGAGGCAGAGAGGATCTGGAGAGCAGGACTGACCGTAAATTAGACGATGGAGAACTAATATGGGAGATAGATAGAGGCAGATAGATATAAAAAAGCGTGTTGATCGTGAGGGTGGGATAAGCTGGGATGTGACGGAAAAGGCGAATGGATGTTGGAGGAAGAGAGCAAGCCTGGCAGCCGTGCACCTCAACCTTTTGATCGCACGCACAACGTGTCCTCGGCTGTTCCCACTCATTAATCACTGCGCGCTGTCTCGCCGTGCTCGCTGCCCCAGCTCTGTCCGTCCTAGCCCGCGCTCGGTCTGCCCACACCACCACGCAGAGCGCCCCTCCGCTCTTGTCCTCAGTCCAGACTACCGGTGCAGAACCTGTGTTTCCAAAACAGGACTAGCTTCGACAGCCCTGATCCCAACTCTGCGCACCACCCGCGGCCCCTCTCGCCGCCATTTTTCTTTCTGCGCCGCCGTCCTCCTCCATGACGATATACTGCGCACACACACCCTCGGGCACACACTAATTTTCGCCCGAGCACTGCACCCAGCAGCGATCGCGTTGGCACGTGCTCAACACGTGCCATCCAGAGATCATCACTGTCGTCAACTTGGTTGATTTTTTGCTCAGCCTCCATCTTCCTATTGATCACTGGTATCTCTTTCGATGATTATCTGTGTCTGCGCTCCTTTGGCGCTCTCTGATCGACCAATGGATGTCTACTCGCAGCTGATAGAACCGTATTAATGTCTGACAACACACAAAGCTCTTTTCCGATCAAATCCCACTGAGATCTCCGACAAAGAACTTCACACCACTTCGACTATCCCCATTCCTTTATCTCCCAAGTGTGATAACCCTTGCTCATGTACTTACTCGCCTATTGCTATTTGTCTTGGCTCGTGGCTGCTCCTCCGGCAACATCTGTTATGGTTCTTCATGCGGTGGCACTTGACGTCATTGCTCAGCCGACCTCGCTTCGCTCCTGTGAAGAACCCTCTGTACACTCTATAATTACATCACCCTTCTTTGGGCGATTCAGAACTCTATATCGACCTTTATGAACAATAACTGATTTACTTCTCCACAATTGGGAGGGCACTCTACACATCTGCCATCAACTAAACTCCTCCATATATATGTTTGCACATGCATGTCGCTGTTCATGTGTGTGAACAAAAGCACAACCAGCATTCGTTATCTTATCCTCCTGTAAAGGCACTATTTGATTAGGCTCAAAGTGCATATTAATATCTAAATGGAGCCGAAATCTATCTTCACGTCAGTCCCGATATGTTCTACAATGTGTCTTCCCGATAATGTAGAGGCTCCGAGCCTGAAAAAGACTGGTCGACCCAAGAATCAGAATCATCATCAAAGTGACTTTCGAACTGACACAGTGTGTCAGTCCCAAATGCATCCTTATCGCCGCAACAACATTGATATCACACCTTTGTTGTCAAGATCAGAATTCGTAACGCTCCTTCCTGATGTTGTTATGAATCATTTCCAACTATCTTCTGGCAAATTCTATCCTGAAAAATATGGCTTGATGTTTCCTGATTTCATATCTAAGGACCTTGATCGGCTTCAAACAAAACCTGAGAGAGATACTGGAAATCGATAAACTAATGGCTTGTATCTACGCCTTCCTTGGCAGCCTTCTTACCCTCAAATCGTAACTATCATCCAACATGGTGCACGGTGATGGAAGAAGTCAAGATACTAACTGATGGTAGATGAGATTACAATACATTTAGTTATCAAATAATCAAGCGTCTGGTGCGTCGGCATTAGGAGAGCAATATGCGAGAGCAGGCGGAGCTTACAGTAAGAAGTGCCAACAAGCATCGTTGAGAGGTTCTGCAGATGATCTTCGTTAAACAAAAGCTGGTCCTTATGCCAAGTATCCTGATCATGACTTGGTTAGTGACCCTGGCTGATACTTTGGAAATTATCTGTGTACCTGGTGCGTCTACGAAAACGTCAGACAATAGAAGCGCGATCAAATCACAGGAGACATGCCTTTTTGAACTCGGACGCGCACATCCTGATTGTTGTTGATATTGGTGGTGGGTCCGTTGCGTGAGCCGCCAGAACTAGGATTTCGGCATTGTGTTATCCAAAAAATTGATAAATCAATAAGGCTTTCCCACCTTCAGTCAGCGACGGCATCCAAGGTTCCACTGAATAAGGTACACTTTCTATCAATGCACATATACCCAAGATCGCGGAATGCAGGGTGCGCAGTGCATCTGCATAACCGGGGTCACGCCTTGGCGGAAGCGTAGATCTCTTAGCCAAAGAGACAAAACGGTCCTGCGGGCACTATTCAGATACGATCATCATGCTTATAGATTCTGAAAACCTTTAACGGAATGATACTTTGCCGCTGCGAGCAGCGAACAACACCTGCTAATGTCGTTGAAGCCATCTCTCTCACCTCGACATTCTCATCAGCAAGACACTCCAATAACACCTCCATCACCCTGGAAACTCCGTCTTGAGATATGTACAGAAGATTCTTGTAGAAGAAAACAACCAAAATAGGTAGAGTCTGTAGCCTTGTACGCCAGGACTATTGAAAATGAAATCAGCTCGTATTGGGCCTCAAACAACGATTAAAACGCACCGTCGTCGACCTGATGGCCGTGACGAAGTGTGACAAGATTGCCGCTACATATTCTATCGGAGGCGACACGACGGAAAGGATGTGTAGGACAGCATTGCTGTATGTGTGCAGATCCGAGCTGTCATTTAACTCCGACATGCGCAGAATCTCTGGACTACAAAAAATTAGATAAGCTGTTGAATGGATGAATCAAACAGTTGAAACCACGTACAGCATCGGAACGGCGTATGGGAAAATCATTGATACCTGAGAACCGTGAGCCGAAACCCACAGCCACTCCAACACTAGTTCGAGTCAGATTTAGAAGGCATTAGCCAGTACAAACTATCAAGAAACCTACATGTCAAGCCAATTTTGTCATACTCAATTTACAATCAGTATTTCGAGCAACAAGAATCACGAAAATCATTCACCTCCGACTGACTGACCCGAGGAGGGGGAAGGCGTTGTTCCCTCCATTTCGGCATTTGCTCCAGTATCTTCTCGATATGTGCCATATACCGTGTTTTACTGTCAGAAGCATGAGCTTGAAAAACGACTGTTCTCAATGGATTTTACCGAATTGAGAGCGGATCTCCACCTGCCTTACAGGCATCAAGGAAAGTGTGGACTGAAGAATGCCAGGGCTGCCATTGATTCTGTGTAATAGTCCGGAGCATGTGGCAAAATGAATTTCGAATCTTCGAGGCCGAATCAGCTGGAGGCGCTGCTAGTTGAAGTTGTGAGCCTACCTCTGCGTAACCCGTATTGGCATTATTCAAAATCATATGTACATATTTGTCAGCAAATGGGTTGAAGAAGACACCTGTAGCGGCAGCAAGAATGTCGAGAAGGGAGAGAGATTTTTTCACTAGATAAATAGAGCTCTTGAGCCGTTGAAGAGAGCTACATCAAGGGATACGAACTCTGGAAAGCAGATTCTTCATGAAGCTCAAGAGGAAGCGACAATATCCAATTTATCAGAGGTTGATGGCGGCGAGGGTCCCGGCTATCCAGAAGCCACTACGCGCGAAACTGAGCTTTTTCTGAGCGAAGAGCTGTGTGATGACGCACCAAGAATAGACTTTCCCAGAATGTCATTGTTTCTGGCTTAATGCTATTCAGAATATTGTGAATTATTTTCTCCGTCCGTTGCCACAATTTCACCGTCCGATATGGCGGCCAATGTTTGGAACCTTTGGGAAGTACATCAGCCGATCTTGAGCAACCAACGACCCAGCCTACCGCGAATGAGCCCGGCCCAGACCTCTGCACCTGCCCGTTGTTTATATTTGTCTGTATCCAGAAGAAGGGGCTCAATTATGTCGAATATTCCATCAAGATCGTACTGGACTAGCATAGTCACTGCGAACAAATTTGTCAATACACCTCAATCAAGGAATCTAGTTCTCACTCACCTCCGGTTTTGATCAAAGAAATATTTTCATCTCGGAGATCAAAACTGCCGGAACTCCTTCCAGTTTCCTGGCTCCATAACAAGACGATCTTCTCGAAAACGTCGGGATGGAATAGGGAAGATTCAAGCTCGTCGAGAGCAGGTTGTGACCGAGTATCCCACTTGAAAGGAGTGAAGTCATCTGTTACAGGTTTACATCCCTTGATTGTTTTAGACCATGCGAAGAAACCAGTTTGAACTTTGTCAAAATAGTGATCACTGATCAAAGAAAATCAGTAAATGCATAAGGGCAGTCAAATCTGGACAAACCCCTCATGAACCTCGCCGGACATTTGTAGTTTATTCATGAAGGTCTGCGGATCGCCTATTTCGATTTCCTTTGCGAGGTCGTTGCGCCATTCTTCGAACCAGAGTTCCTCATTCGTCTTGGAGAACGTCCTTCTCTTGATATTAATAAGAACTAGACGCAATGCACTTGACCGATGTGAGCAGGATAGTAGATACAAGACGCAAAACGTACATTTGAGCTCTCGTCCGTATTGTCGGCTGCGGACTAATGCACTGATCGATGAAAAACCGAGTAATTTCTGGAGACACAGGGGCATCTCTCCGAAGGAAGCAAGATAAGAATTTGAGCGACATTTGGACGTATCGCCACTGTTGAGAAAGATAAATATTTAGACATCGGCATGAGGAAAAGATTCTGAACGCATACATGTGTAGTTGGTCTCGTCGCAAACTCTAGAATACTAGAAATCTATTTCATTAGATGAGTCATATTGCTTCTCACGTAAAATCAGGACCTATACCGTGCGATAGTAAATCTCGTTTCTCTGTTTGAAACGATTTTGACTTTTGTACAAGGCCTCTTCTAGTAATTTTTGGTCGTAAAAGATTTCTGAAAATTCGTTCTCAAGATCGTGTAGAGCTTGATCCACCCGAGGTGTTTCCATGCTATAGGCCTCAGAATGAATGTTATTTTCGTTTATCTGGCTCAGACAATCATTGGCTACGTTGGACACAAGCTTCTGTATCGAGGGCTGACGATGGACACATTAGCAGGTACCATACGGCAAGCAAGTTAGAGTCACACCTTCTCTTCGTCTTGACAACCTAACAAGGAAAGCAGATACCGTGAATGTAAGCTTTGATCTATGAGACTCATAATCAACACGTTGTATCCATCAAGTAGAAGGGAGCCATACCTGTTAGTGCATACGCAGCTGCATGCAGATTTAGTTACATTGTCGCGATAAGCACAACCACACTTGCCAATGCCCTTGTTCCATAAGATGTATAAGGCTCCTTTCATACGATCTGGGTCATCTCCCTTACATAAAGCATCGTACAAAAGAGGCAGGACTAAGCGTGTCGACCGAATATAATACTGTTGAATGTGTCATGAGATTGATTGGCTCGACTCAACTCCAATGGGCAGACCTACCCCAGACACGTTGTGGAAAACAATCTGTGCCTGACTAATTATCACTCATTCAATGAGCCACAATCTGCAATCGTCATGGAATGACCAACCTCCGTATCCGAGTGTAATTAGACATTGATAATTCTGCCAGCTCGGCGAGGAGCCTGTCGTCAAGTTCCGATCGACGACGATACAGCGAGTGCATATGAACGCGATTGCTGTGGTACATGAATGCACGTTTTACAAAGACTAACCGTGAAAGCTCTTTCTGTCGTGACCATGAGCGAGCCCCACTGCATTGACCAAGAATTCAGTAATCATCATCAAGTGCAGAAACCCTAAATCAAAACTCACTCCCTCACTTGTGTGTAATTCTTTTTGATAGATTCAAATGCAGGACTATTCAAACCATAGCCAAGGAGATAGGTATCCATTGCCCTAACCACACCGATTACTGCATCGATATGGTCCTCACCCCCTGTGTTCTTCCGTAATGCTGACGAGGCCTTTTGAATAATTTCACCGAACCGTCTGCGTGCATTCAGAACTTGTTGATAACGGGGATCGTTCGGATCAGTTAGGGTAAAGCCAGCTCGAACATCAAGATGCCTGATCACCAGCTCCGGAGTTTCTATGGCTAGATTCATATACAGGTTCGGGCTTTCTTGAAATTGCTTTTTGTATATGGTGGGGAGTCCTGACCAAGTAGCTCGAACAGTATGAAGGAATCTACTATCATGAATACACGGAATTGATGCAAAACATTGGGCTCACCGACAGAAGTCGTTTCGTGCCACATTATCCCAAGTTGAAGTAGTTTGAAGTAGGACTTCCACTTTATCGAGAGCAGGCGCTGCAATCTTGTCAATAATATCTATGACAAACGCTACCTCGGCATCAGAAGGAACTGTTGGAATCAGGTCATATCACCCAGCCAGTCCAACCACAGGAAAACGAACCATGCCAGATTATTGCGACATCTTCAGCATCATACATCTTTCCCCATGATAAGTCATGATTGGCCTGGAAGTCTAACACAGGATGATCAGTGGCATTTCTGACGGATACTCATTTTATTCAGCTGACATACTCTGATCATTCCACTCGGAGTCATTCACAAAATGCCCGCTCAAAGGATATACCCCAGCCAAAGTATGCAGCACTCTAGTAATTAAGCGACCCGTGCCAGTGTAACCCCGTTCACTCTTGGTTTTATCCACGAGCAATGAGAGTAAGCTGATAATATCGTCTTTGTATTTGAGAAGCTATCATTCTCATCAGCGGTGCATACATCTACTGTTATCAAACTCACCGCCATTCCTCCATGATCAAAACAACCTCTTAAGATCGTCATATCTAAATATAACATTAATGAATATTCTCTGACAATTCACAGGACTTACTCCAGTGTAAAGTAGTGTCAGAAGGTACGGCAGTGTGTGAAGATGTCGTCCGTACACTCGAGGCTCCGTGGCATAACTCTTCCTCTACTTGATATTTACAGAAGGGAAAGAATCGCGCCAGTGTCTTCTCTGACTGAACCCTCGCGAGACAAGCAATTAGCTGACCAAATGCGCGGACAGCATTTGACTTCACATTTGTTGTTGCATAGTCAAATACCAGAGCCAGGATAAGGTCGAACAACTGATCAGATAGGTGGAGACAAATAACATCTAACATGTTCTTGATGGATCTGAGAACGCTCTCCTCAACTTTCCCGCCTGTTGTACCTTTCTTTCCACCCTCCTCTGGCAGGTTTTCGTACAGCGCCAAAACACGACGGAATAACGATGTTACCCAGTCCGCAAAGGCGGCCGTACTATCACGAGCCAACGAGCGTTCTTCTTGTCGACTAAGTTGAGGCACTACACCCATTTCTATCCCTTCGGGCAAACGTCCATTTTCATTTTCATCAATATCCATAACTTCCTCCGGGGGAACATCACCAGATAAAGCGACACCTGTCTGATGAATGGAGAGATCTCCTATTTTGATGTTCTGCACGACTCCAGATATGAACATGGTAGCGCAGACGGTCTTGATGGGATCATTCTACACGATCATATGTTTGACACAGATAAGAAAGATACTAGAGAAATTATTCACCAGATCGATACCAGGAACACATAATTCAAGAAGGGGAACGATGTGCTTGTGACCCCCCAACCAAAGGCTCTCCATTGTCAACGGATCAGTGACAGAGGACAGCATTCTGAGGACGGCTGTTGTTCGATGGGTCTCATTCACAACCTCCAAACCATTGTATGCTCTTTCAAGAAGTTCAGGCATGACCAGGTTAGGCTCCAAGAAGGCCAGTTGTCGGAGACAACCCTGGGAAAAACCAAGAGAGAGAGGATCCTTTGCAAACATGGCGAGCAGGCAAGGCGTCCGAAGAATTTGAACGAAAGATCGCCGAATTTGAGGCGTCAATCTACGGTCCTGGAAATGAGGTCAGGCTTGGGATTGGTAGTGGCAAGTCTGGGACATACAAGAGGTGTTTTGCAGCTTGATAGCTCTTCCTCCTTGACACGCCTATAGAAATAGGTGGCCAAGAAATGAACGAAAGATGTAAGCTTGGGAAGACGTTGGTGAAATTGAAGATATGAGTATTAAACTATGACACACCAGTGCTGACCAGGGGCCAGAGTTAGACGGGTGAAAGAAAGATTCGGTGCACGTTATCAATTTGTCCAGAGTATCAAGAGCTTTACATCCGGCCACATAACCTGATTGCTTGGGCAAATGACCATCTCGAAGGCAGTCTGGAGTCGACTTCCGCGGTTCTCCATCGACTGACATGGAGTAAATAAAAACTTTTGCCAATGCGCCTAGGGAAAGTGTAAATACAAAACGGTAGTCGATGCATGAAGATTACTCGCCAATCCTGTTCGGCGTTCTGAACTGCTCGGGAGGTCTGTCTAATGAACTGTCGGCATGGGAGGCTGTAGAGGAAGATGTCTACCATAGCGCTCATTGTCAAAGAAACATCACAATGTACAAATATCCAATAAGCACACCTTCAAAGAACCGACTGGTACGGCTATGATGAGGGTCAAAGTCAGATACGCTTACATTTAAATAATTCAACCTACCCATCATATTCAAGCCCTTGTTTGTCAAAACACTCCACTGTTCTGCTGTCCATATACCGACGTCTTTCCAGGCAGCTGTGCCATCGCTACCGAACTCACTCTCGGGTCCTGCGACATGATCTCGCGCTAGATCGCCAGCTAATTCCATAAATCTCTCATCAAGAATTGCTGAATTAAAGGCTTCCCAGATCTTGAATATCGCTGGGAGATATATGTCTGGATGCGTGCGCGGAATGAAGGAAGTCATGATATTGGCCATAGTCAGAGTTTTCTGAACCATAATATGAGCGGTAACTTCTAGTTCTTTGGGCCATAGCTTACATAAAGCGTGAAAAGCGGCAAAAACGTTTCCAGCATGCGAGGTATCTCGCATGCTGGAAAATATAGTTGACATTGAACAGCAATGTCCAAGTAATAACTGGCTAGAAATTTCCTGGCAGGAATTTCAGCCAGAGATAGACAGTTAGTTATATTAACTTACCCGGAACCATCGGATAGATCACATTGCATGACCCTCCACAACGGCTGCCAAGGAAGCTGTAGATCTGAAGACTCCAGCTTGCGTTTTTTCCCGGGTTTGTTATTACATAATTGAAAAATCATTGTGGACCAGCTTCTCAAAGAACGAATATCGACCCCAGGAAGAATGCAGAGTTCGTAATAAAACTTGACAAGCTTTGCACGTGTGGATTTAGGCATAGGATACCGCATAAGTAACCAACTAGACAAAGACATGGCTTGGGTCAGTGGTCCATGCGTACTATAAGCATTGAGCGTACCACTGAAGTGGACCATCCCATGTTGTAATTAACTCCCAGTTCTTAGCCCTTGCAGCAATGTACAAACGCGAGATGATAAATTCTAGCTTGGTTTGCATCTCCTCAATGGATTCGCCATCATATGGAATAGAATCTAAGTATGTTTGTAGACATTTTCCTTCTACCCATGATTGCTCTTGGGAATCTATGGTAGAAACATCGTCATCATCATCCATGTTTAGATCAGAGGAAAAGACTTGGTTGAGCGAATCAGATGATGAGATGGAGGCAAGCACTTGAGTAATGTCCTCCACGATGGAATGAGATATGACACACGCTGGTGATTCAGGGATATATATATGTTTGATGTGGTGACGCGTTCTCGAGTTTGAACCAGAAAAGGCAGTGAATTCAATCGAGAGACAGATATGATCAGATATGGATGTGACATTTGAGAGTCACGTGTCCTGTTCCTTCCTTTCGGCCCGGCTGTCCCAAAAAAATATGTTTCAACCTCTTGCACGCCTGCTCACGAATAATTACCGTCACATCGGACGGCGTGTGCCTTTACAAACATATTCAATCTTCTCGACACGTAGCCCCAACAGATTCTCGAGGCCCCTGCTTTGGGGCGGCGCAGTATCGGTATCAGTATCAGCCGTGGTCTTGCTTGGATTTTCTGCCCCGACTGTCTACCTGGATGCTGGCGTGAAGCCGGCAGAAGAAACTGAAGAAAGCGAGGAAAAAGTAGGTAAGTATGCTTAGTGTCTAGAAAGTCGAGCAAGCTCATAACCATCTCGAATACAAGTCGATCCTGCCACTTCTATTGCTTTCCCCAAAACCGTTCAGGTCCCTGCAAAAGTCCCTATTCCTCCTCTCACTTTGGTCGGCCTTGGCGTCAGGACGGTGTCATTCCTCAAAATCAAAGTATACTCTGTTGCACTGTATGCTGACCTAGCAAATCCCAACCTCCATGTTTGCAGTCTGTTTACCCACTGCCATCGGGCAAACTAAGACAATCTCGTGTTGTTATAGGTGCCTTCAACGATCACACCTGAGCAGAAGATTGACTACATCGTGAAAAATACCGCCTGTGTAGTCAGGATTGGTGGGTAATTTCAATAGATGTTCACAGTCCATAATTAATCAATGCTGAATTTTCAGTCCCAACTCGTACTACTAATTTTACTCACCTACGTGATGCTTTCACGCGTGCCTTGAACATTCGTCTAATTCAAGCTAATCACAGTGGGGAACTTACGGAGGAACAAGTCGTTCAGGAAGGCTCCCCCATCAGGAAGCTCTCGGGGCTCTTCCCTAATGCACCTTTAGCAAAGCACACACCTTTTGACATCTTCCTTACTGCCCCACAAAAAGAAAAATCTCGTGCATTGATCTTTCGTGACCTCGGTAGCATTGAAAGTGATTGGGTAGCAACGAACCTTGTCCTCAATTACTTTGGTCCAGAGTGTCCCAGTTCAGCAGTGAGTGCCAAAGGTCTCCTTGTGTTCCTGCATTGATGGTACTGTACTCCCAAGTTGAAGGAATCTGTGATGAAAAACATGAGAGACTACAATAATTAGTCAATATATTTTCGAAATCTGGACATCCTATTCCATCAATTGCGAATCCATATTCAAGGTGTGAATGGATATGAGTAGCACATTATTCATGTCTACCGTATCCTTACGCTTAACACTGAGTAATGACAAGCAAGTCGTCAGAATGATCGCAAGGTGATTTCCGCCCAAGAAGTGCTCATTTACCTTGCCAAGCATTTGTTCCCTCCCGAAGGTACTGGGAATAACTATCCAGAATCATTACCAATATACCTGTGAGCGCCTTGATTTTTTTCGAGGGAGAGCGAGGTCAGCAGTAAGATAGTTTTGTTTGAGACGATACTGCAAGAACACTTGGCTGTAGCTTGTTGGCTTGTTGGCGCGTTATTTGTATCCTTTAAATGGTAGATCCACTCTGTCTCTGTGATTATGAGTCTACCAAATTTGTTCTTGCTTCCTAAGCCCCACAGATGTTCTAGAGCCCTTTCATATACAAGGTTCTACTTGAAATCTCTAAACCACCGAGTCCAGAAATTTGCGACGCAGAGAGACAACGTAAATCTGGATAACCGACAATCACCCCTCTCACAGTCCCCGCTTGACACTGGACGAAGCCGCTCACCACTGCGACCCGAGTCGATCGGGCCCTTCAGTCTCGGAATATCGCAGCGAGCATTACGTGGTGGTGAAGGGAAGAAATGGTCGGAACTCAGTACAGGAGGAAAGGGTTCGTTTTCAGTTCATTGTCCTAACGCAGTATTAGCTCATGCTGCACTCAGCCATGCGTACAGCTTCACATACGAAAAACTTGGCCATTATCCTTATTGGTGCAGGCTTTGCATCGCTGTTAATATATACTATCACTTCTGAAATTTACTCAAGCAATTCTCCGACGAATCTCTTCAAAGATGCCTGTGAACGCATCAAACGCAACCAAAGAGCATGTCGTTGCTTTAACTAATCTGGCATTGCTGACAATCTGCTGCTGCATAGGTTCTCAAGTATGTGAATGGTCCTCTCACGTTTCACAACAACCCACCATCACTTATCCGGCCCCGCTATCGAAATCGACATGTTACGTCCCAAATTTTCGTCGATACTCATGGACAGGAACATATGATCATGACGTTTTATATTCAAGGCCGTCCCGAAGGCTCAGCATCCTTTCCAGCTGATATTGGATACTATGAAGCTTTCTCCAACTGGGCACAAGAAAAGGCGGCACATTTGCCTGAATTATCCTTTGATGACACAACAACTTGGATCAGGGACGAAGCAGAGAACTTCTGGGAACGATCGAAACAGACGTTCAGATATCTTAACGGAACTCCCATGTCAAAACCGCCTTTATCCAATCCAGGAGACCCAGACAAGCAAACAAAATACCATGAAGAACAGAAAAAGTGGAATTTTACTGGGATGTTCTCTTCTCTGAAAGGAACTCGAAGAGGTTCTGACTCATCGACATCCTCAAAAATTGGGACTAGGACCTTTATGGAAGGTGAGGTGCATGCTGATTTAGTCCGAGTGAGTATCACGGTTGGTATGCTCTGCACATGCTGACAACAATCAAGAACGGCGATGGATACTTTGTTTTCCGGTATCTACTCGTTGACATTCCCAGTGAGTATCCTTGCCGTGTTTGAGAGCTCATCACCAAAACCCGGAAAACAGATACAAGGGAATCCAATCCTGTCCGTATTTTTGTGGAACGAGCCCCGGGGGTTCGAGATAACGAACCTGTGATGCGCTGGAACACGCACTAACCTCATGTATAACAATGGACTTTCATGCCTGCATCTCTTACCGCGTAATCGGAAACCAGAATCTAGTGGTGAAGAAGATATATATGGCTATCGATTAATCTCCGAAGAGTTTTTGCACACGTTTGAGCACAGAATCTTTGGAAGGGTCTGCGATAAAGCAATTGAGCTCCAAATGATCGGCTGGGAGAAGGAAATGAGTGTACCGTATGGATGGTCTTTAGAGGGAATTTCTAGTAAGGCAGGAAAGGCTTGATTATATTTATCGATGGTTGGTCGAATCTTCTCAGCGACCTTGCAAAGTCAGAGGACAAATAAGGGATCAAGTTCAAATCAAATGAGGACAATGAGGACAAACAAACATGCTGGTTTATTAAGAGAATGGCGACGTCCGAACGTTCTGAAAAATCCTGAAAAGATGACTCGATCGCCGCAACAGGTGTTTCTGATCACCGTCAATGAAATGAGAGCGGGGGTGAAGACCCGGATGACATACTCGAGTCCACAACCAGAAAGTTCTTTTTCTGGCTGTCACTGACATGCCCGATTCCCGCTAATAACAAACCAGTGATTGAATCCTACAGTGCATGGTGACAAATCCAGGCAAGAACACATCAAAGAGGCACTTCACCTCGTCCCCAATAACTGCTATGAGATTCCTGTCCTTGTATGAAGTTGTGGACGTCATCCTAGGAGATTGAATTAGCTCAAAAATAGAAAAGGCTGCATTGGACATGTTTGGCTAAGGGTTTGGTTCAATAACATCATTTCGATACCCACCCGCTCCGCCATGAATATCTTTAATCGGCCGCCATCAATATCTGAGGACACATTGCAATATGCACTCTACCCAGGGTCACAATTGTCTAACAAAGCTTCGGTGACTTTACTTGCCACCTGTATCCGTGATTATATCGACGCACTTCTCTATGGTTTCATCTGGCACCGAGACACATTTGAGCTCAAGGCAGCAGAAGATTCTGTCGCAAACAATTGGTTTCTAAAGGGCAGGATGCGTGTTGGCGACTCAATTGACGATGAATGGTGCACTATCTGGCTTTTACGCGAAATTAGTTCCAAGTGGGATTTAGTCATCAGGTAAGCGTTTACTTCTATTTTATCTTTTTGTCATTGTTGATTGCACCGTCTGACAGCATTTGCGACACTGATGGAGAGATATTGCTCATTGAGGCCGCCAATGAACTTCCTTCATGGGTGAAACCTTCAAACGCTGAGAACAGGGTGCGCCTAATTGTCTAGTGTACTGGTGAGGAGAGTTAACTTTTCACCCGTAGGTTTGGATCTACCAATCTCGCCTACACCTTATTCCCCTCTCACATGTCTCCCCACTCCCTAGAAAACATGGCCGCAGAAAATACGCCAATGCTTCTGATAGTGAAATGGATGAGAATTTGAACGACGATGACGAGGATGGATACATCACCCCAGAAGATGCAGTGAAACTCGTCAGAGATGATACCATAGCCACCTTTGCGTCTGGAGAAGTGGAGGCTAGTGTCTGGCGGCGAATTTCTGGGTATATGTTCCACAATACTTCACAACTGAAAAATCTAAGGCTGTATCAGCTACCCTGGCGCTCTACGTGAGCATCTGCATATGACAAGAGCTTATATACCTATGGACATCGCCAAGGCTTTGTTAGCTAAACCCTATCTGGTCCAGAAGGCTGTAGAAACCTTCTACACCAGAGATGCAATCCAGCTACGTGTGAGTCGTTGGTGTATATGTGCATGAATTTACTCAGATCTGAGTCAGGCAGCACACCGCATGTCACGGTTCCCACCGAACACAAATGTTCTACGGTCCATCAAAATGACACGCCCAGCATTTGCTCGATTGATTGGCCAAAAATTTTATCCCCCAAAGATTTTCGGCCAGTGGAAGGAGAATGTGGGAAGCAAAGAGTACAAATGGCGAGATATCGGCATGAAGATTGTAAAGTTTCTCCGGCTCGGGATAGCAATCATCTTCTCACCATTTTTATCCTTGTTGTCAGGCTGCTGGTTTCGAGATGCTTTATCAGGAGAATAAGGAACGATCAACAGCACAGACCTTAGAAAAATCGAAAGTTTGTTTTTTCGGTTACACACAATGACTTGGTATACTCATGTCATAAAGGCCGAGGCCAACAAGGACGCTCTACGTCGGAATTCAGAATACATTCAATACATCGAAAATCTCATTTCCAAAGGATATTTCAAAGGCGAAAAAGAAGGTTCCCAGCTTTGGAGTGAATTAGAAACGAAAGCCTCAAATACTTTCCTTGAGATCCAAAGTCTATGGTATGTATTGGATCTCCGAGTTGCATTTTCAAGTGTACTCATTATTTCCATAAGTCAGCGGTTATCATTTGCAAAACAGGTTGATTTAGCTGTCTTAGAAGCAGGTTTGATTGGTGATCCAGGATTACACGAGGAAGACGACGAATCATGGCTCACAATCGACGCTCAGGACCTGGAGAATCAACTTCAAGAGTCCCTAGGTCATACAAAGAAACTACGCCAGGAAGATGTCATGGATGTCGATTCCCCGGAAATTTCGGTAGAAGATCGAATGGCATCTGAACAAGCATCACTGCTCAAGGATCTGGCCAACAAAGTCGAGCAGTTCGTTGAAGGCGAAGGTGACATGGAAGGTGCTCGTTTTGAAGAGTAGGTATTTCTCCTACATGACAGACATGTACTCACATGACTGGGGTTTCCTCTCCAGCGAAGAATCCTCCGATGAATTCTTCAGCGATGACTCAGATGATGACGATTCTGAAGAGGCCATATCATCGAGTCAACGACTTAATTACGCAGCAAAGGAGGCTATGGATAACCTTGTGCCATGCTTAGATCCCAATGACTATGGTCAAATGCCAGCTACTTTTTACTCCAATTCACAGAAAATAGCCTCGACAACCATTGCGACCGATGTCGTCGAGGAAAACCGTTCTAACCATGGAACTCAGATTCATGGCAAGCTCAACGGTAAAGCTATCAGGGAACCCATATTACCAAGAAATAAATATGATGGAGTCGATTCTGATGATGAGACCGATGAAGATGACTTAGAAGATGACGAATCTGAAGGAGACATGCCGCAGGTTGTAGGTGATGTTGAAATTGACATGGAAGAAGAGGCAGAGGAATTTTTGGAGTTTTCTCGTCGTGCTCTTGGGATTTCTGAGAAGCACTGGAATGAGATATTGCGAGATAGGAAAGAGCGTGGTGGTACGGTTCCTATCATTTGCACAAAGCATTGGACTTATGTCTCCTCCATCAGCATCCGTTCCGAAAATTGCGAAGAAAATAATGTTGTCGGGTGCGCAAGACACTCAACCTGAATCGAGGGGAGCAGTGGATCAGGGCACTTTTTTGAGCGCAAAGGAATCCAGGGTTCCTCAGCCTGGACCCAGACCCAATGTGAATCCTGAATTGGACTCTTTCGAAGCAGTGATGAACGCTATGGATGTTGAGCTTTCGCGTCACCGAGAGTCAACCGAACAAGCTAAAACCTCACAGACAGAGCTCTTTTCATCAGCATCACCGAGAGTTGATAAAGGAAAAGGAAAAGAACCAGACGTAGCCGTTGATGAAGACGAAGATATTGAGGCTATGATGGAAACGGAGGTGAGAGCTGTACTAGCGAGAGGGGAGGGTGACGATGAGCTTGGGGAGGGTGAAGGAATGGATTATAATCTAATCAAGAACTTTTTGGAGAGTTTCAGAAGCCAGGGTGGGCTTTCGGGCCCAGTGAGTAATCTGGCGGGGAGATTACAGCCTGGGTTTTCGCTTCCAAGAGACGAGTCGTAGTGTACTCGCCTTTTGGATTCTGTAAAGTCGAATGCTCAATGGTAGTTTGAACCATAAATAATGCCCATAATTGTCCTTTTTGACTGCGCCCAGGATCACACCTAATCAAACAGCAACACTCGAGTGAAACATTTCAACCGACAACTGTCATGATCCACGCAGTCCTTATCTGTGAATTTCTTTACTGTTGCTTTTATTCGGTGGCTTATCTGGAATCACAGTTAATACCTCTGGCGTGGCACGTCTAACCAAATTCTATACACATCTACACCAATCTGCACAAACTCTCATCCAGAAGATATTCTCACTGGTCATATCCCGACCTCCTACCTTGTGTAATTTCCTGGACGCACCTGAATTAGAGGCCTTTCTTGGACCTAAGAAGGTTGCTCATGCCAAGAAAAACACGAACGATCTCGGGAATGGATGTAAGGAAGATGAGAAGTGGAAGGTTGTATACAGAAATTATGCGACGCTGTATTTTGTCTTTGTGGTTGACGGTGCAGAAAGTGAATTAGGTGTCCTGGATCTAATTCAGGTAGGGTTTCTTCCGAATGCGCGCGTTGGGTTGGAGGTTGACTTGTTTAGGTGTTTGTTGAGTCTCTAGATAGAGCGTTTGAGAATGTGTGTGAACTCGATCTCGTATTTCATTTCGACGAGGTGAGTAAAGAGGTCGGATCGATCCACTGTAAATTGACAGCTCACTGAATTATCACATCAGGTGCATCACATATTATCAGAAATAATTCAGGGTGGATTGGTTCTGGAGACGAATGTTGAAGACATTGATGCTGCTGGTACGATACATCGCTCTTTTATTCAATTACTCGATCATTTAAATTTGATCATGGTCAGTTTCATTAGCTTCCAAGCTCAGGAAGGAATCATTTGTGTCTGCCAACCCGTTATCATCACTAGGAAGTGGTGGAACAAGGGGCGGTGGCAATCTCAGGACGCCATTAAACTGGTTTGCAGATAAATTGGGAGCACGATAATGTTGCACATAAGTTACAATGATCATGCCTCTATTGGATTAAACGGAGAAGTTCAAGATGGTCGTAGGAGGTTTTCAAAAATTGCAACCACTTCAGAAGGAGAAGAGAAGTTCCCATCTGGTTTAAGTTGGAGCAGACGGTGCTAACGAGGTACCTGATGGACTCGAGGATGAGGGTAGGCTTCAAGGAAAAGGAAAGAGACTGCTCATACGCTTTTTCTTCTTCTTGGCAATAGCCGTTGTCCCTCTTGTTATCTCCACATTAGCGGTTGTGCTTGGCGAGCCTTTGTTGGCTGATTCTTGAGGACCAGGTGCAGGTGTCGCCGATGAACGCAGTTGAGTTGGAATAGGTGTTTCTGCCGCAGTGCCATTGTTTACAGCTTCGGTAGTAATGGGAGTGTAGGAGAGCCTAGAGTGGGCAGCAGTGGTTCGCATGGCGTTTAACAAGAGTATGTTGTTCTGTTCACGTTTGGGCAAACGTCTATCGGGGCCTGGCGTGGCGGCAAGAGTGTCGTTTTCTGGAGCGACGGCATCGGGGTCGTGCTTTCGGGGTTTGGGAGTGTCGTCAGACAGGGAGGGATCTGTAATAGGCCAAACAAAACCAGTCCTTGGAGTGTAGTCAGGCCGGTGTTTGCGCAGGACGTCAAGGGAGGCCTGAAGGGAATAAACAGCTGTGAGCTGGCAGAATGAGTTTGGAAAATTAGGATATACGGGAACAGATTACCAGACGGTTTGACAGGACGGAATAGACGTCGGGTGATTGGTAAATTCGATTGTGCACTATAAAATAGGCTGCGAGGGGTCGGACTGCAGACTGTGAGAATAAGAGTAGGAAATGCGATACTATGACGTGCCTTCGTCAGGGGAAAGGCGTTCGCGTTTGTGGATGATAAAGAATGCAGGTGGCTGAGCGTGGACGAGTATGAATTCAATGCCTGTGAACCGTCTGCTGCCATTAAAATGCGGTAACAGATGTCGTCCGGGACATACCTCAGCTCTTCAGCCTCATTGGCAATTGGGATGCCGGTATGTATCGTCTGCATACGCAGAACTTGATTATTGCTTTGCTTGTCGTAAAACATGGACGTAGTAAAGTAGTCGAATACATTCTCGGCCGAGAGAGGACCGTTGGCCTATGCCTTGTGAACACAAAGACATCAAACTACAAACCACTGACCTGGATCCACTCGTGCCAGATAAAAAAACGATGAGTGTAGTCATCTGGGGGATGCAGGTCATTAAGGTCCATATTGGGATATGCCAAGAGAGAGCTCCTCAATATTTCACAAACAAAACCATATCCTCATTGTCATAATATAAACAAGTAGACAAACGAGAGTCTAATGCTACATATCCAAAGATTCCAAGAATTGTGAAGCATCCATCACAATTGTAAGAAGTGTCCTTGTAAGATAAAAAGTCCATCAAATCCGACTGGCCGACGATACAACCACAAGGTCAAGACCATATTCAGAAAAAGGAAGGGGGCAAGACGATATAAGAAAACGAGAGAGAGAGGAAAGCATATGGCGATCATGATCGTCGCGGGGCCGGGTGTTCGTCACAGGGCGGTACGAAGCATGATACGGCGTACGTGCAGGACCGGCAGCATTTGCCGAGCAACAGGGTACTTATGTGTGGTGTACGTCGTGATGCTTTCAGAAACAAATACTGACAGACCCAAAGAGCGAAGAGCAGAGCTATAATGCCTGGCAGATGATATTGAATCAGTCAATATCTCTGACTGAAGGATAGCAATGAAAAAACATACCAGAAACCGATTCCGAGAAAGATCGTGACTCAAGAAGGTAATCCATCTATTTGACATCGTGACAATCGCAAGGGCTGCTGCGGCCAATAAAACTTTTTCCGCAGCCATGACACCACACCCTATTCGCTCTCTCGACACCAATCAGCCTCTTCACAGGAGAAGTTGTCACATTGTGACCATGGGCAGCGGGGGAGCCGTCATCTCGGTGAATGCTCACGAGATGACGACCTAAATCATGTTTACGGCTGAAAGACCTTCCACACGTACGGTGAGGACAAACATGGGGCTTGAGGCGATTAGGATCATGCGTCGCCTTGTGGGTCTTCAAATTGTAGGCACGAGCGAACGCTGATCATATATCAGATAGTGAGCGGTGAAACAAGTGATGATAATCACCTCGAGGGCAGTGCGAACACTTATACTTTTTTTTCGGATCTACCTTCTGGTCGTCAACCAAAGCGCGCGCTTGCATCAATGGTTGTTGAAGTTGATGTGGCAACTGAGAAGAGATACTAACGGGGGACACAGTAGAATGACC
>Ga0153987_1000023_pt1 | contig 50061 bp, 69 predicted proteins | sample TSNC071MetaG_FD_102279 | JGI IMG/M metagenome (GOLD analysis project Ga0153987, IMG submission 102279) | Attine ant fungus gardens microbial communities from North Carolina, USA - TSNC071 MetaG | ecosystem: Host-associated > Fungi > Mycelium > Unclassified | place: USA: North Carolina, William B...
ATAGCAACATATCAAGGACAATAGATTGCAGTCTGTGATTAATCACAGAGTAAAGTGGCTGTGTTTTTGTTGGTTTCTGTATGACGTTCGGGCTCCTTGGAGTGTTGAAGAATCACTGGCTCGGATAAGAGCTCTTCGAGAAACTCATCATCTGATTGTGGAGCCTGTAAATCTGCAGGCCAAATATCATCCTGTATCCAGGATGCTTGCACAATCTTGATCTGAAGATAGTTGTTCAAATACTTATTTAATGTCTAATAATAGTAAATAAAATACATACAGCGAGGTCAAGAGGTAAACCGTGCTTAAGGCGGGCTCCTTTTGATAATCCATCCCACACCTTCTCGATCCCATTTTTCCAGCGAGAATCACTCAGGACGGCTCCGGGTGTTTGAAGGATCTCCACAAGTTGTTCGTGTGCGGAGGATGTGTCGGATTCGGATGTTCTCCGAGTTTGACTGGACCGGGGTGTAAGCCAGAGCCCCCGTCTTGCACGAAAGTAGTCTAATCCTGGCGGTGGCATCTGACAAGATGCTACGAGATCATCGAACGTAGTGGGCGCAGCAATATCTGTGTGTGTGGCGGAGGATGAAGACATACTAGCGATCCGGAGATTTGGGTTTGCCGATGCCTCTAGATTGCTTAGTCAGCGTTGCTGTTCAAACTGCAGGTCTCTGGTAGCCACTGTCTTTCCCTCCTACTCTCATGTACCTTCACAACGCACCATCTAATACATCGCTCTCCGATGGATACGACGATGAGGAGCCTGCAAAATCCATATTTACAGCATCAGCCCCGGTCGCTGCTCATTGGTCGTCTAAATTGCCAATGACTGCCTCTTCGACCAAGAATGGGACTGACTCACCCGTCTCCCGTGTTCCTGCAGAGATCCTAATCTACATATTAAAGCACGTCACCGTCACTCGCGACCTTTTCCATTGCATCCTTGTTTCCAGAACCTGGTGTGAATGTGCCGTCGAACTCCTATGGCACAGACCCCTGTTTCCCAAGTACGGCACAATGGTCAAGATGGGGACTGCTCTTGGCAGCATTTGCCAGACATTCACTTACTCTCACTTTATCCGGCGCCTCAATCTCTTGAACCTCGCCCCGTCCATCAAGGATGATGTGCTCGCCAAATTCATTCATTGCGACAGACTCGAGCGCTTGACGCTTGTGAATTGCAGGGGCGTGTCTGCAGAGTTATTCGAGTACCTCTTTCTGCGTTTCCAGCACCTCATCGCCATTGATCTTACCAATTGCAACCAAATTACCAATAACGCTCTTATTGGTCTTGCCCGCACTGCCAAACGCCTACAGGGTATCAATCTCTCCGGATGTTCAGGGGTCCTCGACAATGGCATCTTGGCTTTAGCAGAAAATTGTCCACTTCTCCGTCGTGTCAAGCTAAGCAATGTCACCGGCATCACCGACACATCGGTCATCACCCTTGCCAAGAACTGCCCTTTGCTTTTGGAGATTGATCTTCACCATTGTCCTCTAATCACAGATTTCAGTGTGCGAAGCCTCTGGCGACATTGTAATCACATGCGTGAGATGCGCCTTGCGCACTGTCCCGAATTGACAGATAGCGCTTTTCCGGCTCCTCCGCGACTAGAACACAGGGCTTTGCCGGATTTTGAAACCTTCAGCTCCCTCCCCGACCGCGATCTTGGGAAGTTATTACCGCCTCTTGTCCTTGATCGTTCATTCGAGAATATCCGGATGCTGGATTTGACTGCATGTTCGAAGATAACCGACGACGCTATCGAGGGCATTGTTTCGCATGCGCCCAAGATACGAAATCTGGTGCTGTCCAAGTGCAGATTATTGACAGACAAAGCCCTCGAAGTGATCAGTAAATTAGGCAGAGCTTTGCACTACCTGCATCTGGGTCATGCCAGTAAGATTACGGACAGGTCAATTCGCATCTTAGCGAGGTCTTGCACGAGACTTCGTTATATTGATTTTGCGAGTGAGTTGATCCAGCCATTGCCATTATGTACTCATGCTTCGGAACTTAGACTGCACCTTGTTGACTGACATGTCGATTTTTGAACTTTCCGCATTGCCTAAACTTCGTAGAATCGGCCTTGTGCGAGTCAACAATTTGACGGATGAGGCAATTTTTGCTCTTGCTGAACGGCATGCCACTTTGGAGCGAATTCATCTTTCTTATTGCGATCAAATCTCACTCATGGCAATTCACTTTTTGCTGCAAAAGCTGCATAAGCTTACTCATTTGAGTCTGTCCGGAATTCCCTGTTTCCGTGATCCAGGCCTCCAAAAATTCTGCCGTGAGGCTCCGAAGGTCAGCCTATTAGATCTATCATTGCATTGATTTTTCGATGACACTGTGTCCAAGGAGTTCAATTCGGCTCAACGTGCGGCATTTTGTGTTTACTCCGGGAGAGGAATCGCACAGCTGCGCAATCATCTGACTGAACATTTTGATAGCATGAATGAGACTAATGGAACTGACGACACGGAATACGAGGATGATGATTACGAAATCTTCAATGACGATGGAAGCCCAGAACCAGACGCTGATGTTGACATGGAACCGGTAGTGGTTGCTTCTGACCCAGCGTCTGTGACCAATACACGAGGCCGTGTCCAGCCACAAGCCCACGAATTTGTCTTTGATCGTCACAGGTCACCTCGCGTCACCACCATAGCGACTTCAACTATAGGAGCGGGACGACAGGGAAGTAATGTTCCACCTTCTGTCAATATCCTTGGCGCTACGACCCGTCTTAACGCCCAAATTCAAGATGGGTTTGCTACCCCTGTCGCAGGTCCAGAGGGTAGTCGCCAGGATCCACGCTCTGACCAAAGCATGTCAAATATGCGTTCGATTGTAGAATCATCGTTCAATTTGACGGATGGTCAGATTGGTGTCCCTTTGTGCCAGTATACGGTCTCGAGTCAACATTATGCTGGAATATCCCAACAAGGCTACCAACCACAGCAGACAATAGACCAACATATGCAAGTACATCATTACGAACAATACGCTGTGCCTGACGTGGGCACATCGAACAATTATCAGAGAATCCCAATGGGCACTGGCCAGTGGACAGTGGTTGATGCAACTCCCTCAAACGCGGAGGGCTCTAGCAATCATTGGAACGTTGGAAGGACATGGAGAGCTTTTCACTTTGGACACAACGCGCAGGAGGGTATATACCAGCCTCACCCACCAGCCTCTGGAGGTGCTTATCCTCGTCACTGATTTTATTCCTTGTATCACACGTCCTCGATATATCTTTTCGAAAGCTTTCTTTGTCGCTTCTCCAGTACTTTCCTGCAAAATTATTTTTTGTTTTGTTTAGGCTTTCAAGTTCTCACTTCTAATGGAGACACTGGATGACTTCCCGTAGGAATCTGGGAGAATCTAGGAGTGTAGTGCAAACTTTATTCTATGGTCTGAGGAAATCTAGGAAAAATGTGCACATTATTCCCGTCGCAACAATCCCTAAATGTGATGTCGCAAGTTTGAATGAACTGGTTCAGCATTTCTCCTAATTTCGTATAGATAAATTTGCCATCAATGAACGATCAGGTATTTGGTTTATGGGGAGGGGTTCAAATTCAGGATAAGCGCCAGACTGTTGAATTAAGGACAAGCAGCACAATATGGGGGGAATAACTTGTTGCAAACGTGCAACGTACATTACTGTTACTACACCTATTTATCTCTAACTAGAACAATGTATAGCGTTCGATATTCCAACACAGACCTGGCCTTATGACTGGATAAAGCTGTCACTGCTGCTGCCAGCTACTTAATTTGAGTGACCATCTGCCCATTTTTTGCGTCTACATTAAACAATGCAGCGTTGTCGCTTGTTTTGCCCCAGGAACCTGTGATCCAATTCACATCCAGACCTACGTTCACACCATGAATGTACGACCCATTAAGGTCAGTGAACTTATGTCCATCCATTGAAATGCTAATTCTGAACCTTTCCATAGGTTGAGGACCTGATTGGTATGCAAGCGTGTAACTTGCAGAACCTGCCTGAAAATTACACAATGAGATATTGTTCGTGCATATCTTTCTTCATCTCTTCGAAGGGATGAACAAAGAATTTAGTGAGCGCATAACTTTACACTAGATCTCTACCATGCTATGACTTGGCCATCCCTTTCTTATGTCGCGGAAGACCATAAGGGACGTATCGTTGGGTATATCCTCGCCAAGATGTGAGTTAAGTGTAATCATCGGGCTCGCCCTTTGACTTGCATCCATTGTTTCTACCAGGGAAGAGGAACTCAAAACCGGAGAGGAACCTCATGGACATGTCACATCTATCTCTGTCCTGCGACCATACAGACGACTAGGGTTGGCGAAAAAGTTGATGACGCAATCCCGTATGTTGCATTTACCATAAAAGCATACTAATACATACTAATATTCAACCCAAATCTCAGAGGAGGCCATGACGACTATCTATGGTGCTACTAATGTCTCTCTCCACGTCCGCAAGTCAAATCGAGCTGCCCTGAACCTCTACCAAGATACCTTAGGTTTCACAGTGAAAGACATAGAAAAGGGTTATTGTGAGTGCTACTATATTCAAGGTCCTCAGGATAAAGAAAACTGTTTTCAGATGCGGATGGGGAGGATGCCTATGCGATGCGTCTCGATCTTGTGCCATCGAAGGGCGCATGAGTTCTCATACATTATTCTTCTCGCTAGTTCCATTAAGCTTGGAGGTGTTGGCCTTCTGTATTGCTTTACTTAAAAAGTTTGCCGTTATTAGGCCAAGGTTATGATAACCGTCATTTGTTCTCGCATCAAACATACCCGTGTGCCCTTGCACCTCATCAGCAGCTCGTTTATTCCTGACAGGGGTAAAATTTTCCATTTCACGGGAGGTCCGTTTGGGCTGTACTATGAATGTTCGTGTTGAGACATGCATAGGAGGTGCCTCGGGAAGCAGGACATAAAAGCTAACAACTTGGTAAGTTGCTTTCTAAGTCAGGCCCAGAGAGCACACACTTGTGGAAGAGAATTCCATATCTTTCGTGTGCATCAACCAAGGCATCAACACGATGCCGAAGACCTGATTCGTCCCATACATTTCCGGCATATTTCATGTGATCCATAAGCCAGGTATAGCCTTGACCAAGGTCGTCGCGTTTATAGTACGCCCCTCCTGCAGCAGCCGCTGCTGCAAGTAGAGCACCACCCACTGTGAACGCAGCAGGTACACCCCATGATGATGACCTAGGTGCCGAATCGTTGGATGAGTTTTGTGCTTGAGCGGCCTTTTGTATCCCGCGGCCCACAAACGAACCGTAAATAGCTGAACCTGCGGCAGAGGCAGCGTTGACGTATCCAGCGGCTTTGGTGACGCCATTCTTCACGACATTTGGATTGATACCGAGAAACTAGCCAAGTTCTCAAAGTTGAGAATGCCACTGGCAGTGGAACCTGAAGAACCATACCGGAGTGTCAAAAGTCACACATGCAATGATTCGGGGCCAGAGAGGATAGTCTTGACTAGGCTGAGTCCTGATGAGTTCAAGTAGCGTGTCCGCAGCAAGAAAACCTCCCATGCTTCAAAGTTGAACGTCATGATTAGAATTAGAAGGAAACCTTTGCACACGCTCATACCTGTGTCCACAAAGCACAATCTGAGCACTCCCTGCACCACCTCCGGAATGATTCTCACGTTGAACTGTCAATGTAGCAAGCCATTCGGAAAAACGGGTGACCGCAGCGTTCTGGTTATCCAGGTGTTCAGAAAACTGAACTGAGGGATCAGCCAGGTTACAATTACCAACTCTCCTTTCGTCTTGATTTGAAGCACCGGGACATTAGGTACCGGATATGTTGAAGTCTCAATTACAACTCACTTCGTATGCAGGGAATATGATACTCTCGATACGGATATTATCTATGCTTTCCGATAGGACATGTTGAAGCCGCTTTGGGAACTCCTTGAAGGTGTTGTCACCTCCTTTGAACCCATGGATGAAAATCACTAGTAAGCTGGAGCTGGACTTGGCCAAACTCTCATCGGTGGGTGAAGATGTCATGATCTGACCTCAGAGTGGTACGTTGCAGGAAGAAGAATTTGGTATCAGCAACCGTTGAAGCGGAAGTTAATAAGGATATTCTTATAGGTAACAATTCTATAAATCATCTGAAAATACAAAAGTGATACATTAGCAAATACATATCAGATAAGGGCGGGATCCTGATTGTCGACTTCTACTTCAAGGTCAGGGGGACTAGAAGCATCATAGGAATCAGAGGATACTTGGACTTTCGAGTTAGAATCCAAGTGTTCCAGGATATCGAGGATGACATCCAGGACGATGAAACTGAAGCTGTTTGAACCCTCTTCGTTGAAGTCGCGGGTCTGGCTGTACTCCCAAGCCCTCCAAGCCCTCCCAAGCCCGTCCACCAACTCTGACGAATCATATTCCTTCTTTTGCGGCAATAATTCGTTCTTGACTTCCCTTACTTGTGTCGTAATATGAAGCCGCATGCGGTATATCCGATCACTTCTCCATCTCTTTTGTGAACACTTTGCGAGGATGGTTCCAGCGACTACTTCAGCTTCAAGAAGTTTTGCACCAGGTGCGTTGGAAAGTGCGTGTGTAGAACATACATAATTGAGCTCTTCTCTATAGCTTTGGTATAAGGTCACCAAGGCTTCCGAAAACTTTTGTGCTGGCTGAACAAGATCTCCGATATAATACTCCACTCTGCCCCGAAGAACTTGAGATATGGGGTCACAGAGAGGTACGCGATCATACGTGACTTGCTTAATGTTCTCTGGCTCTGTAAGGGTAATATTTCGATAGAGTTCTCCAAGCGCACGAGTAGAGTTATAGTAATCAGTAGGCCGAGGACTAACCACCTCGGCTGCATGCCAATCAGGTTGGCATCTGATCAACGTACGTGGTAGCTGGTCGGACTCAAGATTAACAGCGATACCGTTCTTGGGATAGTCGACAGCCTACACAAGATATCATTGAAACCACTTTGTTTTCTTTTGAAACAATACCTTCTCACCTGAGAACAGAGTTCTGCTAATCTAATGCAATCAGGGTCGTTCATTCCTTGCTGATGTAAATTAAGCTTGGATATACTACGACTTGAAAATCCGGTCGCACCTTGGATTGATCTATCCATGACTATCAACAAAGGCTGCTCGATCTAGTGACTAGCTCGAACATACCTGCAATTGTCAACAGGCGATCTGATAGCAGACCCTGAGAAAACCAGATTCAGTATCACCCCTCATGAGAAGACACAATGAATACCAGGACATCCGAGTTGATATATTCGACGATGAAATCACATATGTCTTCAACAGTACTCTCCCATTCGTTTGTTTTGGTGCCGAGAGATATATCATAGTTCATGGGCTGCTCGTAAGTCATAGGGAGCAAAGGCTCATATTGGATTATTTGAAACAGGTCACTATGATTTCGTCGGTTAAAGCCTTGCTAGAGGATGAAAGCTCGAGCCTACCCGTCAACATCACCGCCGCCCAGACAGGAAGCCAAGGAACGATGGCCTGAATGCTCGATATCAGCAAGGGGGTCTATTCAGTCACTATCTCAAACCTTGAGAGGACATAACAAGGACATTCTTCAGATGGGCGAATGAACAAACTTTTCCCTGAGGAGGTTTCCCTATTGCCCGAACACGTTGCACTTGCGGAACATGAATGATTAAACAACGACACAAAGAACAAACTCACCATCTCCGATGTGTGCAACGGGACTTCGAGTGACCATACAGTGTCCCTCCAACCAAACGGGGTCTTTATCAAAACTCTCCTGGATACAGACTAGAAAAAAACTTAAGAGAGTATTTAAATCGTCCGCTAAGGTAAACACACCGTAAACCTGCCCTGGTTCTAGACAAAAAACGTTCTCAAATCCTCGTTTTATGTACGCTGGACCTTCATCTGCAACACCAACTAGGAGATGACTATCTGGAACCAAGATCCTCGCGCTATGCTTGATGTCCCGCATGATGTCCATCATGGCAACCTCTCGGACCTGCTTGAGAAAAGGAGTGTCGATATTCGGCTTGCTAGGATCCTTGTCATTGATTTCAAGATTCAAATCCTGCAACCGCTTGATGACCCATGAAAATCTGAACGGTCGGCCAAGACTGTGACCCGAAAGGACAGATCGGAACCGATCAATACTGTCATGGATAGTGCGCGCCTCAGACACTTGGGTGTCTTGAAGTTTCAAGAATGCTTCCTGACTAACTCCAAGATCTTCTAAAAGCATTACGAGAGGTCTGGAGATGGTTTTGAATTAAGCACGAGTCAACTGTAAATGCTGAATTGGTCACTATACCTGTTCAGATAACATACATTGGGGTCTTTGAATGCTCGGGCAATCTCAATGGGCGCTTCATCCTCATTCGAAACCGAGAACTTGTTCATTGAATTTCGGAGGCGCATGTGTATGCCATTCCCTGTTTGATCTAGCTGTTCATCAACTGCTACAACACCCTTGTATCCTAAGAATCGAATTTGATACTGCGCATTTTATGAGCACTGGGAGAGAGTATATATCAGCAAACTTACCGCTGAAGGTCTGATCGATGTCTGTCCATGGTCTTGACGGCCAGCACATAACTCGGCCCAAATCTTATCCCCGAGAGTCTTCGAAATGGACCCGAGACCGTCGGTGAAAAGGTTTGGACTAGTGTCTCCTTCCTTGTAACTCGCTGGTTTTATATCTTCCACCTGTTCCCATTCGTTACGCTTGATGGAAACAGATGCCTCGGTAGCAGTAAATGCCTGGGCCAGCCGGGCAGCATATTTTGAGGGCTGTTTGATTAACTTCTTGCCCCTGAAGTCTCCGATTTGATCTCGGATGTAGGTCGAGTCAACAAACCCATATTTTGGGTGTTGAAACGGCGACACAAACCATACAGCATGTTCTCGCAGTGCCGAGGACGAGTAAGCAAGAAACTCGAAATGTTCTCCGGCAATTTTAAAACCGTCTTTCAAGGTCGTCCCCACGCGTTCGCGGACGAAGGAAGCCCCATCAACCTCTCGACTCCATCGATATTGTAATCTATCCTCATCCCGGAAGTCGACACGGAGGAAATAATCCTCATAGCCAGAAAATTGTCGGATAATTCGATTGGATTGAGTCGCATAAGGACCTTCAAAAAGTATCCGAGTGGGAGTGAATGTGACATGGCGACATCGAAATATAGATATGGCCAATTTTGGTTGGATATATTTCGCCTTGATGCGCTCGAAACAAGCTATTGGACTTTCCCAGGGAGGCCTGTCTCGCAACACCTCCCCGTACTTTCGAAGGAGATCATCTACATAAGACTCATCTCGTTCCGTGCATAGTTTTCGGACTGGGTGAAAGAGTGCGCGTAAGTCTTCTGTATGCAGTGTTCCGTTGTGTAACAGGGCCTCAAACTGGAAACCCACAATCCAAGGGAAGGTACGGATCTCTCGCTGAACATGAAAAAGATTATTTTGAGAGAAGAAATGGCGTCCCGAAGCCTCGATTGGTGGCATTCCAGGGATATCACAGCGAATAATGATACTGTCGGATATATCAGAGGCCTTGCACATCTCCACGAAGCTATCCAGAACATCGTTATCCGATCTTTTGTGGAGGAGAATGCGCAGGTGAGGTGCAAAGGGTGCAACTGCACGATGGACGTCATCGAGAGCGCCGATACGATGTTTATATTTTTGTTCGTCTTTAGATTTGTCTCCAGTTTGCGAGCGATGATATTCAAATGATTCGAGGTCAGGTGGTGCAAGCGTATCAAAACAAACGTCTGACAAGGACAGTTGGGTTATGGATTCAAGACGAGAGTAATCATGGACTGACAAGGTTTTCCATCATATCCTACAGCGATTTTCCGGATTGCGGAAAGGGAGATCGCGATGCTGTAACCTGTTCCTCCAACAACAGGATCGCATATCTGAGGGCAAAAGATCTATCTTAGGCAATGCAGATTAGTGAAGTCAAAAAACCAACTATTATCCGAATGAGCTTATGATCGTATTCAAACTTCAGCCAACCAACATTGTTATTGTTCAGGTCCTTCTTGAATTCAATAGAGAAAGAGCGAGGAGAAAGACGCTCTGTTGGATTAGCAGGATACCTATCACGGTAGAAAATACCGAACTGGACGGAATCAACGCGAAATTGATCGGCCAGTTCAGCTAATTTCTTTTGATGTGCCTCCTCAACATCGGGATCCATATACGGCGCCTTTGTCAAGGTCTCTATCAGTCCCTTCCTGAAAGAGTTCGAGCTTCCTCTGAAACATCTGAGTTTTTTCTTTCTTCCAGAGGCAGGATCTCTGATTTGTATCGGCTCCTCTTCGACAAATCGTAAAAACTTGATGCCCAAGGATACCTCACGAAGGGTCAAAATACCCGACCCTCCGTTGCGAAAATCGTTGACAGGGCTCTCAGAAAGTCTGATATCGAAATTCTCCTTGCGTTCGTCCTCACGACGAAATGCGTCCGAGTGGAGAACATCGGCGATCGCGCGTATGACATCCCATTTTCCAGCTTCGTGAGGTATCCGAGTAATTGATATTTCCATGTCGATGACTACCTTAGATACTAGGATGGAGACGTTTATACGATGAAGTATTGACTGCGGATAAAGAGTGGTTTGAGAAGAAACGTGAGTCCCGAGAATAGACATCACGGGACTTAGTAATCTAAGTGTAGATTGTCATGGTTATCAATCCTGGGTTAGACTCTGGCTACGTAGGGGAGCCTGCGTTACCAGGGGATATGAAGACAGTTGGCTACCATCTGAACTTTTGTCTTGAGATTGTGACTGAGCCTGGAGAGTTGGTTGGAACATTTGAGAATTCACACAGTCAGATGATTGAATTTCCTGGACAGGAGTGCTATTGGAAGGAATAGGTGGAGTGATAGGTGTTGTTGCCTTCGTCAGGGGACTAATTGGGGAAGAGCAGCTAACTGATGCGTCAGATGCTGAATGCTTTTTTGTTTTCCGACGTTGAGGTTGGTACCAGGATTGTCGGATGACGGGGGTCGCTGAAGGATATAATAGTGAATGAAGATAGGCCGGTGAATTGGGTGAATTAGTGGGAAGGATTTGTACAGAAGGTGAACTCGACTCTTGGTCGTAGGAGTGACTTGAGTCAGGTTCGAAGGCAGCATCAAGGTCCATCTTGACCTCGTCAGTTGAACGGGATTTGAGTTCCTGGCCCCGATCTTCGCCAACTATTCCTTGCGTCAGTTGATTGAGTACATGTACTTGGGGCGAGTCTTCCAATAGATTGCATACGGCGTCGTTCAGGTCTCCACTTTCTGGCACAAGATGTTGAGACCAGCTTGTGGCCTCCGTCACTAGCAGGTCAAAACAAGGAGAACCAGGTACATCATATGTTGGGGTGCTTGGCCGCGAAGAAAGTGAGACAAAGGAAGGAGTGCCAGAGACCTTTCGTTTTGAAAGAGGCGTAAGGTGATTGGACGGCTGTAGCAATGATGCGGAAACCACCTTGAAGAGCTCATCATCCGCAAAAAAATCTGTGGGTGGTTTGGGTGGTTGTCTCAAAATAGGGGTGACTGGGTCTTGAGGCAAGGAAACAGGTGGAGAAGGTAAGGATGAGGGTATATCAACTAGTCCAATTGTTGAACCCATATTAGTGGATGGATGATGCCACTGGCTTGTAGGACGCACCTTGATGATGACTGCTGGTCTGTGTGCAATTTTCTTCCTGGTCAAGTAAATGAGACGGTAAAGTGGGGAGACTTTCAAGATCCAAGGAACCCCAATAACTGTCTTCGGCTGTCTGTAGGGCGTGAATATCTTGCAGGCGCACTGGTCGCGCTTTCTGTACGTGTTCGGAAATTACATGATTCGAAAGCTCCTGCTTGGTGTAAAAATTATGTCGGCACCAGGCCCACCAACAGCGATGATAATGCAATGAACTCGCGTCTGACTGGGAACTATCAGGTTGCTGGGACATTGGACGCCAAGAAAGACTAGGTGTTGATGGGATACTGATGACGCGATCTTTGAGTCACATACGAATCTATTCCGTTCGTCCCCAATGAATCATCCGGATTTCGACCACAAGATCATCCTTGGTTATTTGGGGTTGCCCCCTGACTATGAACCTTCGCCAACTACCTCTACGATTCAGTTTCTGAGGAAACATCTTTCGCAGCTCCCCCCTAACATTGTCTGCAAATTCAGCAGCATAACCACACCAAAAATCAGGACCATCCTGACACCCATCCGGAATAGACGCCTCAGATATGTGAATACACATCTGTTGGATCTTGGATTTGTTTCTGCGCGCAACAGATGGCCGGAACTGTGGGAGGGAAGAGAGCGCCGGGGAACTGAGGAGGGACTTGAAGAAAAGATGTGGGTGCAGGAAGAATTTCTCAGAGGCAAGGAGAAATATGTTGGAAAGCTTGCAAGTCTGCTTGGAGACTACGAGGAGGAACGAGAGGCAGAAAGGGTCCGGACTATCTATAGAGAGCTGGCAGAGACAACGACAGCTCCTGAAGAGGAAGAAGAGACCGAAAGCGAGGAGACAGGAGAGGAAGAAAGCGAGGAGGAGAAGCGGCGCAGCTTCGAGTGCATCATCCGCGAACGCTTTATTTATGGATTGTTGCCAGTAAGTAAAAGATGTAAATCACAACTAGGCTGATGAGCTGCACAGGGAATTGACTATGACAAGGTAGACTACGACGAAAATCTAGACGTAGAGGACGATAGAGAAACCCAGGACCGCTGGTTCGATGAGGACTGATACCAAGCCTGCGATTATCAACTTGTATGCTGCTCAGCTGCTGCCATGTATCATTGTAACGATATCGTTATCCCTTTACTTATATAATATCACTGCTTACCTCACACTGACCACGTGTTCGTTGTCGTTGCTCGTAGCATTAGCTTCGACCTGGTTGATACGATATTCCTAGTGCAGGGTTTCAGTATTGTTTTATGCCACTTCTCTTCGGCATTTCTGACCATAAATCATAAACCATAACCGTACATTACTGAGCATACCATACACTCAGCCACTCACGTGACCACAAACACACGCCTCTGCTGAGTCTCTGATCTCCAGTCCTTGAGGGCCCGCCCTAAATGGCGCCAGACACTCCGCTTGACTTGCCTCTCTCCCTCCCCGACCATCGCACAAAAAACAAGAGCAGAAACCATTCTCGTCAAGATGTCACTACATCTGCTTCGCATTCTGACTCTTCAAAGAACCTTAACAAAAAACGAAAGCATCACGACATGACGCAACACCCGTCCAAACGGAAGAAACGGAAACAGGAACAGGAACAGGGTGACAAGGCCCACTCCTCCAAGATGACTGCAGACATGCCTCCAGACCCCTCCAGCGTGCCCCAACAAGCGCCTCTAGAGTCCTTGGATGAGGAGGCTCAGGCATCTGCTGCTGCTCTATTCTCCGCCATCTTGACTCTAGCAGCTACAGGAGCACAGGACATGATGAGTCTGCCGCTCACATCCCCCCATATGGATTTGAATTATCCTCTATCTATCCCGTCGGGCCCCCAGCCCCATTTTGTCCCAATGGGCGCGGAACACTCTCTTTCTTACCTCTCAAATCCTCACATGCAACCTATTCCGGATCCAACCGTATTTTCTAATATGGATCTTCCAATTGCTGACCTCTCTTCTGGTTCAAACGAAGATGTCCTTCGTGCTTTACAAGATCTGGATATCACTAAAATTGCTGGCGTGCTCAAAACGTTGGGAGATGCTGCTACTAATTCGTCATCCTTGCCAATACCTCCCCATCCACACTCGCTCCATCCCCCTGCGATTTCTCCCTCATTACCCACAAGTAGCTATCCAGCCCCATCGAATGTCATCCTTGGAATGCCACAAGTGCCTCCTCCTGTCAGAGCGATTTCTCCCATAAGTAGTGTTCCTGAACAACATGGAAATCCTGAGCATGCAATCCTGCTTTCAACGAAGTGGTTGGGTGCGGCGAAGCTGGCAGAGTTGGTCAGAACGGAAGGTGTGTAGTAATCTACGTTCATCTTCTTTATCTGATCACGGACCAGGGCTCGTGTATAAGAAAGGAAAGTTTTCTGCCACAGAAGAACAACTCATAACTAATGCTATCAAGACTTACATGTCCGTGAGTTGTGTTTGATTGAACTGCGAGTCAACGGGTTGAAGCGGAACAGGAAAAAGAGTTGACGGAAGAGGGTTTACAAGAAACCATTTTTCCACCCAAAAATTCAGGGTCAGACAAGGCGATTAATATTGAGTTTTGGCAAATGATCAGTGAGCTTTGCCGACTTGATCCACCAATCGGTTTAACCGTCGATTTTCAGCTGCAGCTGTGCCACTTCGTCCCATCATAGCTGTTTATCACCACGTTCGTCGAACATATCACCCCCTTAAACAACAAGGTAAATGGTTGGAAGAGGAGGACATACGACTCAAAAGGTGTGTCTTCGTAGTGTTTTAACCTGATCATATTCTGAACCACCTTGAAGGGCAGTAGCAGAGTTGGGACAGTCCTGGGAGAAGGTCAGTCTTCAAGTTGGGAGAATGTCTTCAGATTGTCGCGATCGTTACCGCAATCACATTCAAAATCGCGAGATTCGAAAATCAGGTGCCTACCACCAGTGCCATCAGTTGAAGCAAGTCTCAAAGTTTTTAGGCCCCTGGTCACAAGAGGAAGAGGACTTACTCACTAACATTGTCACGGATATGACTATTAGACAAGGGAAGGATATTGATAATGACGTGTTTTGGGGCAAAGTTAGCGAACTTATGGGCGGGAGAAGGGGTCGTCAACAATGCCGCATCAAATGGTAAGAGTTTACAGGTACCTGCTCATACGAATGACTTTGACTATGGGCAGGACTGATTCTCTGAGTAAAACTGTCAAGAGTTCAGGTGAAATACCGCGATGGGGTCAGCAAGATGCTTTTATTTTGGTGCACAAGTATCTCTCTTAACCACCTGCTCCATTTTTTTTGTCATCTAATATCCTGCCAGAGTCGATTCGCTCAATGTGCATGATGACACTGAAATCGATTGGAAATTACTTTCGGATCCGGACTGGAATCTATGGAGTGCGCACGTTCTCCAGCGCCGTTGGCTGACAATGAAACGCAGCATCAGGGGGCACGAGAATATGACGCATGCAGGCCAGCATTTCTTCTTCCACCGAACACAACACGTTCTCACCCTTTTCATACAGAAATCATGGATATTCTTCGCGTCAAGAAAGCCCATCTCCCTGCTCCCCCTCTGCCGTCAAAGGCGAAAAATCGAAAAGTAGGGAGCATTGCTGTATCCAATGTGAACTCTCTGAACAATGGCGCTGCTGGATCTGGGAATAAATCAGTCAGCGAGAATCGATCTGAGAATGAGGATTCAAGCTCCCAGACTGAATAGGCAAAGTAAAATGTATATTCTTGTCCCGCTTCGATCTATGTAATTGGAGTTTTATTCCTCGGCGGAACGTGCAGTATCAATATACCGCAACAAGCGAACTTTGATATCAAGACGCACAGAGGATGCACACTATGAGAAACAAAGTTAGAGTACTGTACAGGGAGAGGTGAAAAGTAGGCGAAAAGTGGGCGTGACATAATTTGATTTCATTCATGAACAGGGTTTGCACGCACATGCAGCACGATGGGTAAGATGCGTGTGATGCGTGAGTGGTACATGCTGTCCCTGTGCTTATTACAAGGGACCTTGTGTATGTGACGCGCGTCTGTCCTGCATCCTTCCACCAGTAACATGTCCTCCAAAAGCTCACCTGATATTAGGACTAGAGAATGGATAGCTTCAAAATCTGTCAATTCACCTTTGCTTGTCGTTCTCGTTGCTGGGTTCACGACGTTGACATTCGTGACTTCTTTCCTTGCTGGTAGGACTGGGTCTCTAGACTTTGTGTTTTCCCACAGAGATCCGAATCACAATACCTTTCCCCCAGTCAACGCTCAAAAAGAAATACTGAACCGTTGTGCTGCATTGAAAGCAACTCCAATCGTTCCCCAGGCCTTTTATTCCAGGAAAGAGTCGGAAAGATACGAGTATGGTAACAATGCAACGCTCATCAGGGGTGCTTCGATTTTTACGGGGAGGGAGAATGGTCGAGAGATCGCTCATGGAGATATTTTGTTGGATAGAGGTGTTATTAGGGGAATTGGAAGAATCCCCGCCAGGACGATTGATCAGGCGGAAAATTTGACTGTGGTTGAGGCATATGGAGCTTGGATCACACCTGGACTCGGTGAGTCAATCATCTCCATGTGCGTCTTGAAAAGACCGTATTTTTGATGTGCGTTAAAAATGAAAACAAAAAAATGTGAACGTTGTGTTTCCCACCTACAGTTGACTTGCATTCGCATTTGGGAGTGATCAGCGCACCAGTCACACAGGGGGCGTTTGAAATAAACTCGAAAAAAGGACCTGTCCTGCCTTGGTTGAGGAGTATCGATGCGTTGAATACTCATGATGAAGGGTTTGAGTTGGCCATGGCCGGTGGGGTGACGACTGCCCAAATTCTTCCCGGGAGTGAAAATGCAATAGGTTCGTCGTTCAGAAGTCCCACTTTTGTGTCTCAGAAGAGATTGAACCGGAGATTTCTGCAAAGGTGGACAAGCTTTCATGATAAAGCTTCGAAAGACGTCCGATCGTTCAGCCTCGTCGATGGTCATCGAGCCTCCGCATAGGGTTGATGGGACTGAACCTGACCCATATCATCCGAGATGGCGTCATATGAAGTACGTGAAAGAATTCTCAAAACACCACTGTTCTTGATGCACTTAATTGCAGACAATCTTGCGGCGAGAACTTGAGAGCATACGGGAACAGAATGGACAACGTGTGGGCATTACGATACGCCTATGAGCAAGCCCGAAAGATAAAAGATATGCAAGATGATTACTGTTTGAAGGCTGAAGCCGGACACTGGCATGCGTTGAAGGATCCATTCCCAGAGGATTTACAATGGGAAATGCTGGTTGATGTCCTGAGAGGGAAGGTCAAGGTCAGATCAACTCTTATTGAATCCTCCTGGGAATGCACTTACCAATATCAGATCGCGAACCGTTGCCACGAAGCCGTTGATCTTGATGCTATTGTTAGAGTGAGTACCAAAAGTTTACCAAAAATTTGTGCACGTGGGCCAAGCCAACAAATGCACTACTATTATAGCTCACGAACGAATACAAGTTTCCACTTGGAACGTTCCATCATGCCTCTGAAGCTTATCTTGTGCCAGAAATCCTGAAACAAGCGTAAGTTTCTCATCGTTTATTGTTTCGCGACTGACAGTTGGACCCTATAGTTATGGCGGTATACCAGCAATAGCACTTCTGGCAACAAAACACCGGCACAAGCGCGAATCGTATCGCGGCTCTGAGTTTGCTAGTAGGATATTGGCAGACAAGAACATTCCAGTTATCATAGAGGTAAGTAGTCCCTTTCAAAGACTGAAATCAAGACCCTCGAGTTTTGAATCGCCTTGTACAGAGTGACCATCCGATCACCAATCCAAGATATCTCATTTACGAAGCCCAACAAGCCTACTTTTTCGGCCTTCCAGAACATCTTGCACTTGCTTCGGTAACATCTACACCAGCGATTGCGTCCGGTTTAGACCACCGGATCGGAATCCTGGCAGAGGGTGCTGATGCTGATGTAGTGATGTGGGATTCTCACCCATTACAGTTAGGTGCAACCCCTACTCATGTTTGGATTGATGGTCTCCTCGAAATCCCTGTTCCTAGGAACAGACACCATCCGGTACAAGTAGGAGTTGATAAGGATGGAGAGCAATGGGGAAGGGCACCAAAAGTCCCTAATTGGGACAAGGAGAGAAACAAGACTGTACTCTGGGATGGTCTGCCGCCTTTGGAGGGTGCTAAGCGAGATGATGTCGTTTTCATGAACGTTAAAAAGTTCTGGAAGAGAGGGTCAGGTGGTAAGATCATGAATGCTCTGGAAGATGATACCCCAGGAAACGGTGTAACCGTGATTGTTGAAAGAGGGAAGATTGGTTGTTGGGGCAATACGTGTGTCTCCACTAATAGAGAGGCAACGACAGTGGACTTGAAAGGAGGCTCCATTGCTGCTGGCTTGATGACGTTTGGCTCACTGTTAGGTACAGAGGAAATTGCATCTGAACTGTCAACTGGAGATGGTCAACTATACGATGCAATGATCGAAGATGTGCCCGTCATTTTAAATGACGTGGGGGCAATCACCAAAGCTGCGGACGCTCTAATGTTCAGGACTAGAAATGCCCTGTGAGTCAGGGTGTTGGACACACGGAAACTTACTGTAACAATTCCATAGGATTGCATACCGGTCGGGAGTTACAATGGCAACCTCGGTTCTGGCGAGGCCGCTCTTCCTTGACGTATATGGGAGTAATATGATTGCCGGAGTTTCTGCTACTTTCAGAACAGGTGCATCACATGCCATGGAAAGGGGAGCAATTTTACAAGATGCGACAGCCCTCCACATCATCATGGGCCGACCGCATCCATTGTTCCCGGACAGACGGCCGAGTGTGAGCACTCAGATTTCAACACTCAGACGGCTTCTTTATGGTTGGGAGGCACATGAGAGAGTGACCGGAGAATGGTTTCAAAAGGCTGCAGAGGTGAGTGACTTGCTGTGATCATATAAACCGGTGATAATATTTCTTTAGGGTATCATTCCTTTGGTGATTGATGTCCATAGTGCCGACATCATGGCGTCACTTTTGATCGTAAAGGCCGACGTGGAGTACAAGATTGGGTCGAGAATGAGAATGGTTTTCAGCGGTGCGACTGAGGCACATCTGCTTGCAAGGGAAATCAGTGAGGACAATAGAGTTAGACTTTAACAAACTGCTAAGGGCCCACAGGCAATGCAGGTGTCGGTGTGATTTTGAATCCCATCAGGCCGTTCCCTATCGTTTGGGATCAGCGACGAATGTCAGTGCACACAGCGATTGAGATTACGAGAATGCTCACATGGCACGACTGTCAGTTTGCCTGGTCCACCGCTGACGAATAATACGGCCCTTATGGAACTGATCGATCATGGTGTCATTGTCGGTATGGGAGTGAAAGCAGCCTGGGACGCGAGAAATACCAGGTTCGAGTTGGGATTGGTATGTCGAGTAAAAACGTACTTTTGTGATATGCTGAGAGTTCATCCAGGCTTCGCTCGAATCGAGTGGACGTCTCAGTGAAAGGCAGGCATATGCAATGGCAACGACGGATCTCGAGAAATTGTTGGGTGTACAAGAGATGGATGATGATTTGATAGATTTAGTGGCATATGAGGGTGGTGGCGTATTGGACCCATCAAGCAAGGTGTCTGCTATTATTTCTCCAGCCCGTGGCATGGTTGATCTTTTGTAATCTTCGACGTCGTGAAAATAAATAAGACTACGGACGACATTGCAAGTCTACTATTGGTCTACTATTGTATGGATTAGCCAACCCCGAGCAAAGCGGCACTACCTTTTATTCCTCTCCCTCTCATGGCCGCTAAACTTATGGTTATGCAGCTCAGCAGGAATCCAGTAAATCTATTTTCCAACATCAAGTAGATATAGCACAAGTCTAGGAAATGCTTGCCGAAAAAAGGCAACCCGCGAAATGGAGCGCTCCTCGTGTGGTGTCCTCGAGGAGGCGAATATCGATCGTAAGACAGCTGGCGTGACGGGAATGCGGGTCGAAGAGTCTGGTGAGTGGGAGGTCCTCTGGGTCGGCTGAGCAGTGTCATTCGAGGACGTCGTGGAAGAGACCGAGAGAGGCATTATTGTTCGCACGTGCTAGCTCAAGTTGGTTTAGTTGACTGGCTAGTGACCAATGTGCGCCAGTGAGATCCAGTCTACCCCACCCTCCTTCAGTTTGTATCATTTCAATCCTGCCTGCTGGTTCGGTACAATTCCTCTCAGACCCTGTCCTTAAAGCTTGGCACATTGCACGCCCTCAGACACAATGCAGGTCTTGCCCCCTCAGGCCCAGCTTCAGTTTCAGTCGTCACTGTCCTCGGCGTTGTTCGCAGGTCGCAGGAACCCTCCTGCCCTCCCGACAATTCTGCCGCTGCCAGCCTCATCACCACAAATCTCTGCTTGTCCACCTCGCCCTGCAAAGAACTCGTCAGCTGCTGCTTTTCTCCCACTCCCGACAATCATAGCATCTCCGGTCTCCTCGCCAGAGCCAAGCTTCCGTTCGCTATCAGCAGATTTGCAGCCACATTTACCTGAGGCTGATCTATGTCGAGACTTGACGCCTACGCAGAACAGCGCGAGACCACAAAATGAAACACCACCCAACTCGCAGTTGTCACTCCGCGTCTTGTTTACAGCACCTACCTGGATATCTACGCCACCTACTCCACCTCATAAGCATTCCCCGTCATACGATTTCTGGAGACCCTCTAGCCCCGTCTCGCCCTCTGCCTCATTACCGGCCTTAATATCGCCGCATGCTATACCTGGCAGTCCCATAATCCGGCTAAAACGCTGCCTTTCCGACCCCGCCATGTCTCCACGCACCCAGGCAATCGTGGCTCCAGCCCTGACCTCTGCTACATCTTGCTTGTCAGAGGCATTGGCCCGTAAAACAAATTCCAGCCACCGGTCCCACCACCCGAATCCCGTTTTCCACTTACCTAAGGATGTCGACGATTGCTCAAGCACAGAATACAGCCCCTCTGGCACCGAACCCAGCCCTGTTGAGAGCTGCGAGGGCCATCGCTTGACCACCGGCGTGCACACACAAGAAGTTAAGGATGCGATGCGGATTTTCCATTCCTTGCAGGAGTTGTTGTCCACTGAGTCGGACTATGTCAAAGATTTGCGGATATTGCTTATAGTGGGTGCTTCGTTCCATTAGTCTTGAAGGTGATACTCATCTGGCGTTTTCAAAGGCATATATCCAACGTCTGGCAAGTTTTGAGGTGCGCACTTCGGCTTTTGCTCGGGCTTCTGCCTCTCTCTCAGCAGGGCCATGGGCCAATGCACACCCCGGTCAGACTCTTTCACCAACTGATGGAGTTGCACCATCTGCTTCTTCCACTTCCATGCGGCCGGTTTTGTCTGAAAGCGAGATCAACGCCATAACTCGCAATCTGGGAGAAATCCTACGAATACATGAGGACTTGCTTGCTTCCTTGCGAAGAATCATGACATCATCTGGCGTGCTTGACACGCTTGGCAAGAGTGACTTTTTGAGGCCCGAGTCAGACGGTTTCTTATCGTTGACATCTGCCCTCGAGGCTATATCAAAAAAGTTTATTGCTGAGGTGAGTTCTACCTGTCTACGTTCTACACCTGCTGATGTGATCGCAGGCTCCCAAATTCGAGACGTATCAAACACTCTGTGCTGGCCATCCTGAGGCAATCAGCATCATCAAGCGCGTAGCATCGCAACATCCCGTAGAATGGGATCTGTTTGAGCAACGTTGTTGGTCTGCAACGGCCAAACTTGATGCACTTGGAGAAAGTCATCACATTTTCGACCTCAGCCGGAATAGGAGTCGCAACTGTCTTCTTGATGTGTCTTCAGGAGAAAAGACGGGGCGAGGGCGGCGGCGCACGATATCCGCAGTAGCTTCGGTGTCCAAAATTACTACTCAAGGTGCTAAGGAGGCAGAACGTCCACTTGATTCTAAGCAACCTCGATTGCACCTCACGGACTATTTAATTAAACCTGTGCAACGCATTTGCAAGTATCCCCTTCTCCTTCGACAATTGATGCCCAGGAGCCCCTGTATTGAATTCGGTGAGGTTACGGTGGCAGTTAAGGATGCAATCCAGGTTATGCGCGATGTAGCATCCTCTGTCGATGAGGCTCGTAGAAAACGTGAGGCAATCACAAAGTCTTCTCTTATTATCTCTCGTTTCATTTTGCCTTCTATGTCACCTTCACTCAGTCAGAGTTCACCAGTTCCATCCACTTCCCCTCTACACATGCTGACATCAGCCTTTCTCTTGTCTCTTGGACCATGCCTTCTCTCTGGATCGTTGGATGTCATGTACTATACCCCTCGACAATCGTTTGGTCAACTTCAGACCATTACAGCCAAATACTTGGGCATTTTTCTATATTCTGGAGGATATCTTATCCTCTCCAAAGTCCACAAGGGCAAGAGATATGAACCAAGGCATTGGTTTTCACTGGCCGACTTTGAGGTTACAGGAGCTGATTCAGACGAAGGTCCGTTTTCCCCCCTCATTTTCGGTATCTTCTATTCTGACTATCATCTTCAAGCTATGCTGCCGTGCTCTTTCCGGCTATCCACGAAAACAATCCATTTTGAGATGGCCGCTGCTTGCCAAAGGGAGAAAGACATTTGGCTCGAGGCCATCTCAGACTCGAGGCTACAGGAGTCGACATGGTGCAATGAACCTCTTCCCAGCTTTAAGGCTGCTGGGAAAGGAATGCGCTCAGCTGAAATGCGAGTAGACTGCCTCGCGCCTGATATGATGCACCCAATCTTGGGGTCTTCAGATACTGAACTATCAGCTTCATCTATCCGTCGTAAGAAACTTACGCTGAGAAAAAGTGATATTACAGCACTGCAAGAAATGTCCCGCCATCCAAATCGACGCTCCTCCACTGCTTCCATCAAGTCTATTTTTGCCCCCATGGGATATGACCCCGACTCAATTTGCATTAACCGTTCTTTGATCAGTGGTCGCCTTCAGACTGACCACGAGCTCGAAGACGTTACTTCACAGGTCTGCCTTCATGCCCGACTACAAGCACGGCTGCAAGATGAGGTTTTGTTTCCTCAGCCTTTACAGCAGTACAACGAACGCTCCAACTTTTCACGTTCCAGTTCTGCAATCAGTGTAGCTGGATTGGCGAGAAATCGTCTTTCAAAGCAGGAGAGTCTCAGGGTACCGCGACGGAAGCCACGTTGTGACAGTATGACTACCCTTGAAGCTTCACAGCTTCCTGAAGTACCGCCTCTCCCATTGTCTGTGAGAAGAAGCATGAAGAGATTGAGTCTTCAAGCATTGCCTACTCAACGGGTGTCGGCTTCATCGACATCCTCCACAGCAAACAATGCACCATTCACGACGTCACCCTGGTCGTCTGCGAGTGCCAGTCCTCTCAGTCGAGCAAGTTCTCCATTATCGCCGAATCATCGAGGTTCCATGTCATTTGTACGGACTGTCAAGGGTCTCTTCATTCGCTCTGGTCAAATGAGCCCCCAGTCCCCGACTCAGTTGAAGTCAAGTGACTTGAAGGTAGATCAACCTTCTCCTCTCTTGAGACGATTAACACTACAAGGGACGTTACGGATGAGCCTTCGACGAAGGGCACGACGCGTAGCATCTGATGAAGAAAGGCTCGCCTGAGGTAAAGTGCTGGCCTGCAGTACCTGTTATCCAAAGTTTTGACACGGGTATCATTTTCCACCTTTTTTCCATATTGCACAAGGTTATTATCGTCCCCATTCATCAATTGCAGGTCTATTTTTCTCCATTCATTTATTCTTAGACTTTAATTATTATATCCTTATCCTCCCTTAGAACTTAGAATTCTCATAACCGACAGTATTTTATAGACGACACACACATAGTAAATATTCAGTATCAATCAATGTGCACGGGCTACCAGATCAGTGGAGCGAAGTAGGTAAACACTGCATGACGTAGGTAAAGCAGGTAAAGCAAAGGTCCGTAGGCCCTAGCAAAAAACAAAAATGTGTTGTACAGTAAAAATGCAAATGATACAACAACCACCAAAGATGCAATTGGGAAATGTTAGTCGTCTACGAGATCAAGCCACGGGCGCGAAGTAGAGAAGCCCATTCTTCCTGTTGTGATTTGAGTTCGATAATTTGGCGTTTCATTTGCCTATGATTGTTGATTAAGCCAACGCATTTGAAATCGTATCAACCCTACTTACGAGTTCTCTCGGTCGAGGTTATTCCTGGATTCCTTTGTATTTTGTAGATCTTTGGCCACGGCTTTCCAGGCTTCGTCATTCGGGAGACTCACATCGTTGTACATATTGTCAAGTTCTTCGTTGAAAGCTTCAAACATAATCTCCTTCTCCGTCGTCGCGTCGTCCAATAGGCTTTTGATCAGAGTACACTGTCTCTTGGAGTTTAAGAGATCGAGCTTGGCACGTTCCAACTCGATGGCTTTCTATGTGTAGGGGATACACCAACAATCTCAAAATCAGCAAGTCGACGATGAAATATACTCAAGTAAAAACGAGTGGCGGACGAACCTCCCTCAGTTGCGTAGACAACGTCTTGAGCTCGTTTTGCAGTATCTCTTGATGAGATAAAGCTTGTACTAGGTTCTTATCAACGTCAGAAATCAAATCCTCCATCTTGCGCGCAAATTCGTCCGATCCTCCTGACGCAGCTGGTAACACTCGCGATGTTGTTTCGCCAAATATGTTCGTTCGTTGTGCTCTTACAGCAGGCAAAAGGTCTGCCGTTTGCCGTTTACCAATCAAAGCGCGCATTTCCTCCATTCGAGCTCGAGCCTCTTTTGTCTGTTGTGATGAAAAACGCCATGAGAAAGAAAAACAAGTGGTAATCCCCATTGAGGATCGAGTAACTTTTTTTATCACTCACCAGAGGTGCGTTTGGCGCACCGTGAGGTATACGTTGGGTCTTATCAGGCGAAGAAGGCCGTGAATGTGGCTCTTCATGGAATGAACTCCGCGAATTTGATAGACGATGGCTTTCAACTTCCATCTTGATCTTCTTCACCACCCGCCTTGACACCTCAATCTATTACGTTGTTGAATTCAAAAATCAGATGAAAGACAAGTAAAGAAAAACTGCACATCTTCTTTTGTTGACACAACCAGTTGTGTCATTTGTTCCAATGTCTCCATATTGATACTCGAGGCAGACGATTGGGGCCCGCGTTTCGTTCTTTTGAACTGTGGCGATCGACGCTTAGGAGAAACTACGCGATGATTAATAGGCCGACTCAACGGCGAATTTCGGACACTACTTTTCCTAGCAAGAGGCGAAGTATGAACTGCTGATGATCGTACAGAATTCTTCTTCTTAATTGACAATGGTTCAACATTCCCGTGAGTCGCACCCATTGCATTACTACCACCACCTACTACAGTGGGAAATGCAACAGCAATTGGAGCAGTGGATGAGGGACCTGGACCTGAACTCGAACTTGAAGCTCTGGGCGTCGTCTCAGTATTACTCTGGTATGGATGTTGATGTGGGAACTGCTGGCGCTTGCTTCGAGGTATAGGTGTTGGCTCTAATGGTGCAGAGAGTGATGACGTTGACGAAGATGGAGTCGGTTCAGGTGAGGCTCTCGGTGAAGCTTCGGAATCAAGGTCATCAGAAAGATAAGGCAGTTCGCTAGCGGTATCCGGACTCCTGGGTATAGGGGAAGGAGAAACACTTCGAGGTCCCATGGGTCTGCGATCAGATTGTCTGGAAAGAGGACGGGAGGTATGTTCAGGGGATGTTAGAGTGTCATGCTGGGGCATTGATGACCCGTAATTGCTAGTCTCAAAGGGAGACGGGCGTAGCGATGACGGTGGGGTCTCTTCGAAGGTTCGGGTTAGCCTCTGTGTTTAGATTGGACCTGAAACAACAGACCTTCATAAATTGTCTCCTCCACAGGTATGCTTAAAGACAATCCAGGCTTGGCAGGTTGATTCAGACTATTCTGCCTAGCCAATTCCAGTTGCATAGCAAGATTATAATCCGAAGTATCGATATCTCTGATCTTATCCTGTATCGTCCCATCTTCATCCTCGTAGTCACTGTACTCCGGTCCCATCTCTTGAGAGGGCACGATCAAGGATCCAGCACGAGAAACAGGCCTACTTAAATCTCTTTCCGATTCGGCTGTCGATACAGATGCAGCTGGGGATCTTGCTCGACTAAATAACTTTCTCGGACCTGCCTTGGACGACTTCGAGGCGAAGAACGACATATCCTCATCCATCGAATAAATGGTTGTTGGAGCTGTAGAGTTTGACCTGGACGAAAACTTGGCCAAACTACCATCACCACAGGTACTAATGGTCTGAGTGTAAGTTGACGATCGACTGAGTGTTGATGACTTTCCCTTCCTGTGACCGTTGATTGAACCAGTGAAAAAGTCTATAGCGGTAGATCCGGGGCGACCGTTGAACAGATTTCGGGAGAGTGCATCAAGGCCAAATCTAGCGACGCGAGAACGATGTATTGGAGTCGAAGGCAGAGAGTTTTTACCCGTCCTGAACTCGAATAGCCCAAACTGATGAACTTACGATGCCGTCAGTGGTTGTTACTACCTGACGTATAGTAGAAGCTCACTGGTTTGGATGATGCGAGTTGGAATGCGCTCTGTCTGTACAATATCCTCCTCGTGTTCGTCATCTGGATCATTCGATGTTACAGAGTACCGACAAAGTCCTCCTGCCAACGGTTGGACGCGAATACGGGCGAAAGGCGGTGCTCCTACGCCAAATGGTATCGGATCCGCCGATCCCAAGGGGTCAATGTGAACTACCATCTTGGTCTAATAGACCCAGTACTTCAGCAAAATTCAAGATGCATAAAACATCATATCACTACACCTTCTTCGCCTCTTGAAGGAAAGCAGTACGTTGATAGACGTTGAAGTAGGCACGAGCGATGGTAGTCTTCCCGGAACGACATTCTACTTCTTGTTCATCGGAAGAAAGAACGACAGATTGTCCGGAACGAGAGCGATACATTGCTTGAACATGCCACAGGTTTCCAAGAAATCTCTGTTTGTCTGATTCTGTCCCATAACCTGCAGGCAGCCGAGGATTTACAACAGTGAATGACCGAAATGGACGACCTGACCATCGCTCTGTTTGGTTCGGTAGTGGATTCTCCAGATAGAGATGAAAATCTGGTGAATCGTTGTCAGGACTTCCGGTCGAATGGATCAATCACCTACCAGCTCCGCCCACGTCTGTCGCAACAATATCTGTGACGTCTACAACTCCCTTACACGACATCCCACTTTTCTTCTTTGCCGTTGGGACCCCACCTTTGGTCACTTTTTCCAACTCATCTAACCCTGTCAGCGCTTTGCCACCTTTATCACTGCCTCCTGGCCGTTTTACAATAACGAGTTTGTCGTCAAAAAGGAACAAAGTACAGTGAAGCAAGGTAGGTGATACATTTGGCGAAGAAGCTCCTAATGATGCGGAAGGTTCAGAAATCACGTCTTCTACATCGATGCAGTCAATGAATTTGCGCGAATTAGAGAATAAGTCGGGAGGAAAGCCATCAATAGTCGTGGTTAAACAGTAGAAAACAGCAGCCCGTTTAGTTTGCTCATCAGCTTCTGCAAGCGCGATCTTGCTTGCTATTTCATCCGCTTCGATGATCTTGATTCGCTGCGGGTCATCGGGTGCCATATGTTTCAACATCGTCCGGAAAAGCAAGGTATACCGCGGCATTCGTTGGACAGGCTCCATAAGAAGCTCTCGTAGGCCCACACGGTTCTTTGGATCAGTAGCTTGGTATTTGATATGCTGATAACGCATCAGTGAATCAACACGCAGGGAGATTACAAGCACACGCACGTCGATATAAGCAGCAAATCGCGAGGACCTCTTGGAAGCCTCGCGTTCAAAGATGAGTTGAGCATCTTCACGCTTGACGTAATATTGTTTATACTGATCGAACCCTCTGAGGTCTTTAAGATGTCGTAAAGCCACATCGCCCACGCCCCCCACTGTCTTCGCGCCATTCGGAGCTAACATCTTTTCCAAATCCACCAAGAAAGCTTCATTGACTGGCAATAAGTTATCGATGTTGCCGAAGAGGGTTTTGGCTTCATATGCCGGGATGATGGCGGTTTCTTTGCTACGCGCAAAGCTTCGTAAAGGATCAGCGTAGTCGTTCTTCAGGATCTGTAGCCGTTTGACATATGTGCGTTCACTTGTGACGAGCTCGGTGACGACGGCGGAGAGGGCAGAAGTATCTGTCAACTTGCGTTTACGAGGGGCGATTGCATCCTAAAGGCCGTGATCACAGAGCCATCAGTGTAGTTCAGCGGAAACCATCTGGGTGCAAATATGAGTCTGAAGGTTGGGCTTACAGGATTAGATGTGGATGAGGCGGAAGCCGAAAACATTTCGCCCGTGGATATTGAAACGGGCTGTCCTAATGAAAGAACAAGATCCTGTATTTCTGCGACATTGTTGAATACACAAGACCAAAAAGGCAACCGTGGACGCACCCTCAGAGAGTCTTCTCCCGTTTTCGGAGCCTTCTACTACTACCCCACAGTAGAAGACACGCCTGGTGACCGTCTGAATCAGAGATCTTGCGCGGGGTCGAGAATCATCGGCCGAAGCCAAAGGAACGGTTTTTCGTGGGGAAGTACTGATAGACATGGGATTATAAACTGAGGCGGGAACGCATGGGGTATCTCTGGCTGGAAAGCTTGCCACCGCGAACCAAAGTAAGATGCGATCACATGACCAGCGCGATCTGTAGTCTCAGCCGTGGCGTTGCACCATGGGACTCCTGCGAGGGCCGTGCGAGAGGAGGAGACCCGTGCAAAAAAGAGCTTGACGCAGATCGGGATACGTACTTCGGCTGATTGCCTGCCGTCGATCCGCTCTTGACAAACTCAATTTCGAAAACAAATCTGATCGGGAAAACAATTCTATTTCTCAGTATGCGAAATCCCATGTGACTTTGATGCACTCGATGCCTCCAATGTAGATCAGCTAGAATTTCACTGTTGATAGAAATTTTCACCTTCGAAGTTTTTCTTTGTGTCAAGGCCGTATTGCTTTACTTCGAGCTCCTTCCCCCAGACAATGTATGGTCTCGTCTGCCAAATACTTGGGGGGCACTTGATGCTCACATGGGATTCTAACCAGTAGTGAGAAAAATATAGACGTACGCATAACCTTTGGCTGGTAGGAGGACATGAGCCCTCTTCTGCGTCTGGAACATCCGAGTTGACGAGATCAGTCATGCTCGCGAACCCTCGGAGGTATTCCATATCAGGATGTATGGATGAAGTGTCCACCTTGGTAGTGAATGGCCCAAGGACTTTTTTTTTATCATGTTTCAACTGCCGTATCTTGTTGCGGCCTTTCCTTCTTACAATCGGCGCTTTTGATATTTTCTCTGTAGAGATCCATCAAGTTTAGAACTGACATGAGTGAGTGGACAGTCCATACTTGGGCCACTGGTACCAGGGCTTCAAGATGACAAGATGCCGACATTAGTGGCTCGGCCCGAAGCTGATGTATAATTAGCGTCCAGTATGAGTTGTAGTGCTAAGCAGTTCATAGTATCATTTCCAGGCCAGGAAAACACCTGCCCAACGTATCATCGATTAGCTCGATTATATAGACTACCCCGGCCACTTCTGACCATCTTCCTGTCTGCCGCCCAACATGATAAGTGTCTCTTCATTACCTGTTACATTGTGCTAACCTTTGTCTGCCGCATGTCCACGCCAACCCGAACAAACGACGCATCGAGACGGACGTGATGAAGCTGTATGCTGTCTTTCCCCTATTATATGTTCCATAGCTCATGTAGCTTCAACAGGCTGATCTCAGATTACCAGGTCAATCTCATCAACGATAACATGCAGGAGTTCTATGTGCATTTCATTGGCCCATCAGAAAGTGCGTCTCTCCCCCTTCTAGTTGTTCGTAACAGCTTAATTGTACTCTAGCACCGTTTGCAGGAGGAGTATGGAAGATCCATGTGGAATTGCCAGATCAATATCCTTTCAAGTCGCCCAGCATTGGTTTCATGAACAAGATCTTCCACCCCAATATTGATGAACTGTACGTCCTCCCTCTCATGCCTAGTTTGATTCGACGCCAAGAAACCATACAGGAGTGGCTCCGTGTGTTTAGACGTTATCAATCAGACTTGGTCACCCATGTTCGGTTTGTTTTCAACAACATCCCTTGCAATGTTATCACCTCATCAGCCTTTTGGGTATTGGATAGATATGATGAATATATTTGAGGTGTTCTTACCACAATTGCTGCGGTACCCGAATCCCAACGATCCCCTCAACGGCGAGGCTGCAGCGTTAATGATGCGTCATCCGAAAGAGTATGAATCAAAGGTGAAGGGTGCGTCAGGCTCATTCTGAACCCGAGGCTTCCGTTTATGCCAGTTATCTAGAGTATGTACAAAGATTTGCCACCAGAGAAGCAGCCGATGCAGCTGATGGTAAAGATGACAAGGATGAAGACGAGGAGATGAGCGACATTGGGAGTATCAGTGACAATGACGGGTGAACGCTCCTGGCTCGTTCGATTCCACCCTTTCTTCATGTACTTCTGGATCTCACATTGGGATACATTTCTGCTGTATCAGCTGGGTTGGCTTGGTCCGTGATTGTAATTTTACCTGAATCGCAAAGCTTCCCAGGGTGACCTTTCTCGGTTTGCATGACACAACTACCATTAAGTGAAATGAGGTAAAATGAAATGACGAGATATGAATTAAACTGTAATGGGATCGGAAATTGACTCTGGAGGGGATACGAGCTCAGCAACCTTCTTTTTTGTCTCCAACGCAGTCTATGGTGAACGTCAGGAAAAGCAAGGGCTGAATGCGTCGTAAGGAACACCACCTTCATGAAAGTGTCGGTGAGGGTGTTGACAGATTCTATTGTGACAAGTTTCGTCTTGTTCTCTTTGAGCAATTCCTCCTTTTGTTGTGCGAGTTCTTTCCGCCGTTGGTCAAGCCTATGCAGGATATAAGCAGAATCTGGTGAACAAATGCGCAAGGGCGCACCTTTGACGCTCCGCAAGCTCAAAATTGAGACGGCTGAGCATTAGCTGGTGTTCGTCGGCAAGTATGCGTTCTGTGCAATTTTCTTCTTGAGCGAGCTCTCTGAATTCATCCAGGGTATAAAGGGGTACATCTTGGTACACAGAGCTGCAGCAGAATCAGCAACCAATACGGCCCACAGACGACATGCTCCTCACGCAAACTGCCGACACCTTTCTATTTCGCGCTCTAGATGGCGTTTCTCGTACAGTAAATTTTGCAAATGAAGATGAGACTGGTCCATGTCGTGGCGAGCTTCAGCGGTGATGTCTTTGTGCATGCGGGTAGCATTGTTAGCGGCGCGGTTGAGAGACTTGAGGTTGGCTATGAGGGCCATGGCACGGATACAGACTGCAGGAAGATCATGGCTGCTGGACGCTGGCTGGACGAGGTCCCGGAGTTTGTCAATGACATCGTCTGGGGAGGGCGGAAGGTCTGGTTTGGAAGACATCAAGGTGCGTTCGGGAAAAGCGGGCCGGGATTATCTAGACGGACTCGGGTTAAGTCCTTGATCTGTTAGCTGTTAGTTTCTCCCATCATGCCGCGCGAACGCTCTCTCTCGGGCACCATCCCCTCCATGGAGACCAGCCATGAGGAGCTCAAGGACAACACCATCATCATCGGTAGGTCTCGGCGTCGTCTCGGTGTGCTGCCGTCTCACCCCTGCAGTCCTTGGTGCCTCTGGCGATCTCGCAAAGAAGAAGGTGTGTCTTAGCGCCCCTCTCCATGCACCTTGATATCTCACCGCTGCTTTGTAGACTTTTCCTGCCCTCTTCGGTCTCTATCGCCAGGGATTTCTGCCTCGTGACGTGAAAATCGTCGGATATGCAAGGACAAAGATGGACCAGGTCGAGTTCTACAAGCGTCAGACCTCTTACATCAAGAACCCCAATGAAGACCCACAGATCGCCCAATCAATTGAGTCATTCAAAGGCTTCTCATCCTACGTTTCTGGTGGATATGAAGACAGCGATTCCTTTGCCAATCTCAACCGATATCTCGAGGAGATCGAATCAAAGTATCAGTCAAAGGAACGTAACCGTATCTTCTATCTTGCCCTTCCACCCAGTGTTTTCATCCCCGTCGCCAAAAATCTCAAAGAACAATGCTACATCGCTAAGAACGGCGTCAATCGGATCATCATTGAAAAGCCTTTCGGCAAGGACCTTGAGTCTGCTCGGGAACTTTTGAGTGCTGTGAAACAGTACTGGACTGAGGATGAGACCTTCCGTATCGATCATTATCTCGGCAAGGAAATGGTCAAGAATCTTCTTGTTCTGCGATTTGCAAATGTCGCGATGGGCGCCGCTTGGGACAAGAACTCAATCAGCAATGTTCAGATTACCTTTAAGGAACCCTTCGGTACAGAAGGTCGCGGCGGATATTTTGACGAGTTTGGTATCATTCGTGATATATTGCAGAACCGTCAGTCACCCCTCAGCTATCATCATCCACTTGCTGATGCCACTGTGCCAAGTTAGACTTGTTGCAGGTGCTGAGCATCCTGACCATGGAGCGACCCGTATCATTCTCTGCAGAGGATATCCGAGATGAGAAGGTACTCAGTACATCAACTCTTTTAGCCCATGTCAACTCGCGTTTTGGTTTTGATAGGTCAAGGTACTACGTGCTATTCCTCCTATCGAGCGGGAAGACTGCTTGCTAGGCCAGTATGTTGCTGCAAATGGCAAACCCGGCTACCTCGACGATGACACTGTCCCCCATAATTCGGTTTGCCCGACCTTTGCTGCTACCACACTTTGGATCCATAATCCTCGCTGGGAGGGTGTACCCTTCATCCTCAAGGCTGGTAAAGGTATCCTTTGCTCTTCTCCTGTGCAAAGAGCCATGGCTGAACAACTATCATAGCCTTGAACGAGGCCAAGGTAGAGGTCCGGATTCAGTTCAAGGACGTTACACAGGGTATCTTCAAAGATATCGCCCGGAATGAATTGGTCATTCGCATTCAACCTTCGGAGGCTGTCTATCTCAAGCTGAATGCGAAAACGCCTGGTCTCTACACGCGTGCTATCCCTACTGAGATGGACTTGACCTACAAGAGACGGTTCATGGATGCCAAGATTCCAGAGGCATACGAAGCACTTATCCTAGACGCCTTGAAGGGCGATCATTCCAACTTTGTGCGACATGACGAGTTGGATGTCGCATGGAAGGTGGGTCACATCATTTGAGATGGTAATGGCGTGTATGGTGGATTTATGATGTCTAGATCTTTACACCCATCTTGCATTGGATAGAAGGTCGACAGGGACCGGTTCCTAGACCGGTAAATTACCCTTATGGTTCCCGAGGACCCAAGGAACTCGATGAATTCATCCAGAAATATGGATACAAGCGTTCTGGGGATGCTTAGTGAGCCTTACCTTTTCGAGACTCTAGTCAACGTCACTAATGGCTTGCATAGCATTTGGCCGATCATGAATCTTGCTTCTCTTTGAGAAGTTTTTGTGCGATTCTCCTATGTTTGTTTGCTCCATTGAAACATGGAGCGACGGCATGATACGGTTCATACAAGGAATTAGATAGATAGCTCATTGTAAGAAATACACATCTGGATGCTGCTCGTTGTCTTTGACCATGGCATTTGGTTACAAAATCCGCAGCATCGAGTTGACCAATGGAAGCTCTGAAAAGGTTGCAGAGATCGGCGGAGAATTCACGGGGTTTGAATGATAGGAAGGCAGTAGACCGGCTCCTGGAAAGATGAGATCAGAGCATGTCCAGTGCTGTACATGTGTGTACATAGACCCACTGCGTAGTGGCACCCTGTGAGCGGGATATCTGGTGGCTCCCAGATATAACTCAAGGTGCGTACACGCGTTCACCTAAATTCACAATCGGACATTTAGCTCTGGACAGGACGAAATCAAGAGTTCTTTCAGATACCTTGATAGGTCTTTCCACCCTCATCCAATAATCTCTTGAGTTTTCCAGCGTTGACTCTAACGCCTTGTCGACAATTTTCCATTCCCCTCCATGCACCTGCAGCTGTCCAGCATTCTGAACAAGCCTTGGAAGCTTCAGAGAGGGTGGCAAGTTCAAGTTCTCCCCTTGCGTGAAGGACAACGACGAGATCAACGAGACGACTGAAACCTGTGAGCCAAGTGGATAGACCCTTTTCAGGGCTAGTTGTCAAGTCAGTGATAAGGAAGGAAGAAGCGAGTCCGAGACATTGTCGTAGGACAGATTGACTGATTAATGGGACCGGTGTGGTAGATGAGGAGGAGGAGGATGAGGACGGCACAGTGTGCTTGAGAACGTCGAGAGCAAAGGCGCTATAGTCGGTAGGAGATGTCTGAACCGACGACGCACAGAACATGATGGATGTGTGAATGAGCTAAGAAGGAAGAAGAAGTGAGAAGTGCTGAGTCGATTTTGGAAGGGATAATAACTGCTCAAGGAAAAGGCCATATAGTAACCATGAGAGAGAAGATGGGCTTTACGGGAATGCAATCGCGCTCATTAACTTGGAAATCTCACAAGTCCTATCCGGCAATCTCCGGTGTTCTGGATGGGTCGAAAATCCGTAACCCCCCATTCCTGGGTGCTTTTCTGATATGTCTGTGCTGCCGAAATTCTTTGCAGCCCTGACTCCTCCATCTATCACTGTACAAGAGGAGTATGATGGTCTTCAGTGGCGCTGGAAGATGTTCGTTTTCAGGCCAGCCTGTATGTCGTTTTATGATATGTGGACTGTTGGCTTGACTCCATGTCTGCAGACTTTACTTACGAGGGATTTATGATTTTGGCGCTCACCTTCTATGTCTTGTTTTGGTGGTACGGATCGACGAGGAACAAGCGAGTGGCGAATAAATGGTGTGTGTGTCTCCTCTTTTTTTAAATAGAATATCCACACGCCGCAGGCTCGATGTCCATTTTCCTCTTTACTGCCAACAGTTCAGCAAGACAGAAACCAAATCTGGTCGACTGACTGCAGACGGTCACTCGGACTTTTTCAGTTTTTGCACTGGTCGACGTAATATTGCATCGCTTCATACTGTGTTTACGTTCCGCCCTCGTCATGACTTTCTTCAGTATATCGTCCAACTCGGACGGCAGGTTATATATCTACAATATCGACCTGTGGATACGTTGGAGCTCGATTTCACCTTGACACCGGGCACTCTCTTGAATGATTTTGTTTTTGCGGTCGTGTCCAAGGATGAGTTGGTGACGATCAAGGATCATCGATGGGACTTGGTGCGTTTTTTTGTAATGAAATGAATGTTCAAAAACGATTTTTTTTCTTCACAATCTAGACTCTAACCAAGACCACTGATAATCCCTCTATTCCATCTACGTTCTCCATCATGTCAGGTACGCTAGCACCCTTCAAAAAAGTCATCATCACACACGATATATATATATTTATGGTCCATCAATAGAATTCGCAGACATCACCGATAACGTTCTCAAAGGTCTAGGCCAATTAGTCAACGACGAAAAAATTCGTCCATTCTTCCGTTCACTCTCTGTGAGAAGAACTCGTTCCACTTTTTTTTTGTTAAACCCCTAATACGATCCTTTTATCTATATATAGATTACGGACCAACCTAGAGACCGACCCAATGGTCCATTACCTGGCGAAGAACGAGAGAAACATGTCATTCTCAATCTGACGGTTCCCCCTCCTTCATCTTCAAGTGATACGCTCACTTTCATTTCCGGATTATTCGCTTTCATTGATTCTTTGACCAAACTCCATTTACGCCCTGAGACCAAGACCAAGTTGAGGAAAATTAGAGAAGATCTGGAGAAAGAATTAAAGGCCGATGCAGAGAAGGATAAAAAAGAAGAGGTACATATAAATAAAAAAACAATGATTTCACTTGGAGGTTCTTTTGCTGATTTCTTTTATTTTCCCAAGCTGGAACAAGCAGTACAAGATCGTAAGGCTGCGAAGAAGCGAGCTGAGGAGGAAAGAATATCCAAGCTCAGTGCTGCCGAGCAACGCAAGGTCCGTTATTCTTCAGATCCCTGCTTGATCATTTTTGACTTTTTTTATTTTGATCTTTTTTCAATAGTATCTCGAGAAGGAGAAGAAGAAATCGATGAGGAAGGTCCAAGGTCGCGTTGTCCAGAAATGAGCTCGCCATCCATTTTTGCAACATCGTCGATTATCAAGTTGGACAACCATGATTATATTAGTGATACTCTATTGCCAACCAAGTACAACAACCCAAATAGCTAAGCAAGGGTAAAACATACAATTCATTTGGCTTCCGTATAGAATTTGATGATCAATTAACATAACAATGAAATGAACAAGAATTAACAAAAGCCCAAAGAAATTTCTACAAAGTACTCAGCTGTCATTGCTGGTAGACCTGGACAAAGCGGTACTAGGATAGTCTGGCAGCTCAGCAATGGATGGAGGGAAGACGGCCCTAGAGTGGATGATACACGACCCGTCTTGGCTAGTCCCCATTGTGATGTCACTTATAGAACCCATGGATGGGTTCTGATACGTCGCTAGCAAGACGATCCCTCCTTTGCCCCCTTCATTCTCTCTTGTTTCCAACAACGATTCACCCTCTCGCTCTTGCGTGACAAGTAAGACAAACAAGGTTTCTTAAAGCACATTACAACCACTCGAAAACCACCTATACAAAACCACAAAAACGCGAAACTGTGAGCACAAAAGCTGTCCATATCAAACATGCCAGCACTCTCCACACAGATGCGTACCATTGATCATTTAACTGTTCAATCCAATGCACCAACAGCAATAATCTGAGTCGGGCACTTCGTAGTGGTAACAACTTGGCTTTTTCGTATTCGTCTATGGGAAGGACGAGTGCAACCCAAAAGGAGAAAGCAGAAGGATCGGTGGGCATGGCACCTACAGTGTTTGAGAGACGCTGGACGACCCAAGGTGCTGTTCCTTCTCGTAGACGAGCAAGGAAAGATTGGCAGGTGGACATGAGGTCTTGATTTGATGGTGAGTTTGGGTGTACGGGGATGGATCTAGGTGTCGTTTGTGGAGTAGTGCGATCGCCCGAGACAAGTGGAGGGGATGTAGAAGAAGGGGGAGACGGGGTAGGAGCGGGGGATGGAGGGCAGAGTAAGGAAGAAGCAGACAAGTCTTCAGGATAGTCATCGATGCTGGAAAACAGGGGGTGGTTACGTGTTGAATGGTTGTGATGAGGGACAAGATGACTTGCCGTTCGATACGACCGACCATGTAGCCATCAAGAGTACCACGTTCGAGGAGACGAAAACGGAAGGAACCCCAGGTCTCGACCATACTACGGCCGTCAGAGAGCATCTGAACACTGCGAATTTCAAGCATGGTACCATATTCGGATAGGGGAGAACCGGCACCGGGCTTGGGGGCCATGATCATACCGAAGCGAGGAGATGGCGATTCCAAGCAGCGACGAAGCATGAGACGATATCTGATGGAGTGAGGAATGAGGGAGAAAAGAAAGGAGAGGGGGATCACCTTGGCTCGAAAAAATGCAGGAGAGTGGGCATTCCGGGGAAACTGAGTTGACAAACAAAAATGGGGGTATCGAGACGGGCGTCGCGTTCTTCTGCGGCAAGAGCGTCTGCGCGTTCGGTGTAGAGCATGGGAAAGGAATGTAGGACTGTGAAGAGGATGAGAAGTGGGAAAAAAGGGAGAGCAAGGAGAGGACGGACTGATAGAAAGAAGGGTTTTATTGAAGGGATGGTCATGAAAATAAAGAAAGCCGGGGAGATCGTGTCTGCAGAGGGGACAGGCAGGACTGTGGTCGAGAGATCGCTGGAGACATTTGGCGCAAAAGGTCTGGAAAGGATTCGATCAGGAGTCTAAAGGAGGGAATGAGCCTTACATGTTGACAAGGGGTGGTTATCGGTTGATAGAGAAGGACGAAGCATATTTCGCAGGTAAGCTCCGCAAACAACTCCTTCTGGAAGCGGGATAAGATGGCGTCCCTCGTTGGACCTTGTGAGGAGAGAAGAGGCTCGTCGTGGCGGACAGTGCGATGCCGGGTTGCCTGGTGCTGAAGATGCGCAAGCAGATCGCTGTCGCCATCGACGTCGGGACTCTGATGTCGGCGCCGTTTACGAGGTCGCCCGTCATCTGCGTCCGACTCTGCGCCTCCCTCGAGTGCCTGTTTTGTGTGACGCAGGAGAGAAATCACCTTGTTGAGGGAGACATCGGGCCGTGGCTCGGGGACGGTCCTGGGCTGGACTGGGAGCACGGCGTCGTCGGTGGGAGGTGCCGGCCGATAGCGCACGCGTGAGGAAGCAGGAAAGGCAGAGGGAGCGGAGGATCGGCGAGAGGTGGCGGAGCAACCGGGAAGAGGACAGAGGGGAAGCAGGGAGGGTGCGGCCGGCTGTCCGGAGGAAAAGTCAGGTGGATCGGCCACATGTCGGGAGCAGAGAGAATGACCACAAGCAAGAGTAGTGGGACAACGGAGAGGCAAGTGGCAGAGGGGACAGAGCAACGCAGCGCACAGGACCCCGAGTTGGGAACAAGAAGGACCCCGATCTACACTCTCGGGGGGTTCGGGCTCTTCGTCTGGCGGCGTCCTGCGCTTCATGGCCAGCAGCTCACAGACACAGCGCAGAAAGAAAGCAAGAGAAAGATTCACCCGGCGAACCAAGCAAAACCCCTCCCTCACGTGCTCAAGTTACGTCATCTTGCCTCCTTCCCACTCGCCCCCATGGCCCCGCCTCGCCATTCCTACCCTGCCGCCGCCCTCCCCCCGCCCTCCTGCCTCCTTCTGCCCAGGGTGTGTCGCCCCATACATTCACAGGGCAGTAATATCGCCCAGGAGTGGATCGGCCTTCCTCTCGCCTTCAATGTCGTCCACGACGAGCTCCAGGTCGACGGCTACCAAATGTATGCCGTCGAGAAGTGGTCCGTCCATCCCTTCTCCATCCGCCTCAAAACTTACACTTTGTTCCAGGATCGTCGAACGCAATCGCCCCATCACTGTCCTCACTGTCTACACCGGCGATCCGTCCCACAAGGTCTGTCCATCCCGCATCCAGAGCGTTCCGCACCTTCATCTCCGGTCAGATAACCGTCGCCGCCTTCGCCCCCTCCGCGTCCCTCTCCGACAAGGACGCAGTTGCCCACTGGCAGCAAGCACTCCTCCATCTCCGTCGTGATGGCAGTGCTCGTCCAAAACAGGCATGTCTATTCCCTTTTTAGGCCCTCCCTGTTTTTGACCCGAGCTGCAGATCCCCGCCGGCGTCCTGATGGTCACCTCTCTTGCCTACTTTCCCTCTGATTACAATATCGTACACATCCCCCATGGCAACTTTCTCCTCGCCAGGGATCAGCTCTACACCAATATCAACCTCCTCCGTATGGGCTGTGGCGGTCGTTCCGCTCTCACCCTCCATGAACCAAGGTGGATCTTGTTTTTTTCCTTCATATGACCCTCACACTTCTTTTTAGCGATTCGACAAAGGACCGTTTCATATCCACTTACCTCATTCCAGAGTTCTCCCTACCCCCTACTCTTCCTCTTCCCTGTCAAACAGACCCCCATCTCCCTTTCTTGGCTCTCCAATCCAAAGCCAAAACAAAGGACCTCCCGTTTTTCAATGCCACCGTACTAGAACTTGTCAAGCTCCTCCAGACCGCTCTCTCCTTGTTTGGCATGTATCATGTCAAGCAAGCTTTTTCCTCCTCAGATGCTCCTCTCCTTCTCGATGGTCTTCTCTGTGATGTTACTCTATCAGCTATTCAGCAATGGATAACCGAAATCGGTCATTTCCGTGCAGCCCTCGACGTCAGTTGTCTTTTCATTTGCACAGTTATCCTTCTCAATTCCACTCAGCCTTCAGAACGAACACCCGATCCCATGTTGGTATCCGCTTTGCTCACTCTTGTCTTGACCATTCGCAACAAGATTGCTCACGTCCACGTATGTCCATCATCTCATCACCTACACATGCTTCCTCACTTCTCTCACCCCAGCTTGTTCCTAAAGATCCTTTTCTCCACCCACACGCTTTCTCTCTAGCACTCTCCTCTTATATCTACTCTACGCATTCTTCCCTGATCCCTTCTGATCTCACAAGTGACACCCACCGTTCACCCACTGATCCCTCAATGACAACCACTCCATTTGCTACCGCTCACATCCTCCCTCATATTGCACAACACCATCTGACCACCGTGCCCACCCCTCTGACAAGAGAACTCGTTGACCTAATAGAATCCTGTTACGCAAAACGTGTAGCAACTACAATCCAAGCAGACAGCATCTCAGAACTCGGTTCGACACCCACTAATGTCAACACATCACCGTCTTCAGCCCCCCCTGGTATCTCTTCGGGAATCCCAAAAAGAGCCAGAGTTAAGCGAGCTCTCAAAGGCAAACTAGAAGATTTAACAAACGCTGTCTCCTCAACTATCACAGATACATATGATGGTGGTGAAGGTGCGGATGTAATCGGAGATGACTCAAGGATCGGTGTCACTGGTGCTACTGCTTCAACGTTGAGTGGTGCTGAAGCAGATGGGAATTTGAGCGTTGGGAGCAGCGGTGGTCAAATCTTCAGAGGAATGGGAAATTTGTTGCTCAGTGGGGCCAGTGGCATTACAGGTGTTGGAAGCGCCTCAAACAGTACCGCGAATATATGGGACGTAGATGTCGATTTGAAACAATTCGTCACTTTGATCCTTGACAAATCGCATCATCGAAAACGTGCAAGACGAAAGAGAGGATCAGCAAAAGGTGGTGATAGTGTTGATTTTGGTAGAAGTAGTATCAGTGGCGGTGGTGGTGGTTCTTCTGGCGGCATCGGTGGGAGACTCAATTCTCAGTTTTTTGGAATGCCAGTGGTCCCGCACTCAATAGCAAACAGAGATCATGACGCATTAGTCACGATGTTGTGGTCAGGACGTGTGGCAGATATCGTGGCATTGAGGGAGTGGGAGAAGGAACGAGAAAGAATTGAGAGCACAGGGTTGTCAGGTCTACCGAATTTTGTATCCCTCCGTGGAACTTTGAGCGATGGAGATGAGGCTAGGAGTGATGGCAGGACTACAGAGGGGGAAGACAGTGATCTTCAGACAGAAGTTAGACCTGGAGGAAGTTTTGGTGGTGTGTGGAGTGAGAAAATGCAAAGGAGGCTGGAGAGTTGGACTGGGTGAGTGAGTTTTTTGAATTGTCAACTATGCTAACGTTGAATGTAGCATATCAAGACGCCGCGGTGCCACGGACAGGCTGTCCTTCAGTTCGAAATCACCTAGCTCGAAGATTGTTTCTGGCGACGTAGCAACCAAAGCGAGTCCGAAACTGGTGCTTTCAAGAGTACAGTCACCGACATTGCACCCTGGTCTTTTATCCGGGTAGGTTTATATATTGTCATCTGTGGTATTCGGTCTTCAATCATTCCTTCGAAGAGACTTGGGACAGGATGAAATGTTGGATGATAGTGATCCATGTTCGCCGAGCAGTGGGTGAATTTTTTTAATCTAATATTAAGGTTTTGATGAATAGAACAGGCGAATACAGACATAATCCGTTCATGCTCGATGATCAGAATCTACCCAAAGACCTCAAACTTTATGATATCTCCAGAGATGTATCAACGACTGAACTTGGACGTTCTGATACCCATCCTGTCCCTCCGCCCATGAAAGCTCAATTGTTATTGCATCCGAGTGCTGCACACTCAAGCATCTCGCTACAGCCTGCATTCGAACTTGATGTCGGAGGGAGGACGAAATCGCTTGCCGGATCAGGAATGATAGAAAGGGAATGGGGGAAGAGTCTGAGACCCGTGCGTCAGCAGAGAGTTTCGAGTTGGTTGGATGTGAGAAGTGCATGGAATGATGAAGGATTTTGGATGTCGGGGAAAGGGAAAACGAGAGCGAGGGTGAATACGACTTTGGACGAGACGAGGGAGGAAAATGGTGTTGATGATCTGGATGAAGGTAAAGAGACGGCAAATAAATGGAGAGAGAAGGGAGTTGAAAGCGACCATAATAGCTCGGGAAGTGTTAAGATGCTTCGTGCTCGGAGGTCTGTTGTTCTGCCGCTCAGTGTTTGGATTGACATTCATGTGAGGGGTAGGAGAAGCTATCATGATCTTGATTCTTTGCGCACGATCAAAGTGCTGAGTCCAGAGTGGATGAAGCTGGACGTTGAGCTTTGTGCTCAGGTGCTGATCATGGTCCGACGAGAGGAACATTTACAAAATGTGGTTGCATGTCTCGAAGTGAGCCGTGCTATGAATGCAATTTCAATTCATCCTGATAAATGATTCTAGATCCTAACATCATCCCTTCAAAAAACAAACTCATCATTTCAAGATGACTTTGAGACACATAAAGGCGCCATTGCCGAGATTGAACGTCGCGCTCATGTCATTTCGGAAATCGAGGAACACGTCCGTCAGACAAGCTCCATAACGCAGGCAAAGAACACACTTCAGTATGAGTCTGCTCAATTCCTCATCTCAGAACTATGGCACACGGCGTCACTCTCAAGGAAAAAAGTTTTTGAGTTGAGAGAGAAAGTATTTGGAGCAGGTGGAAGAAGACTACCTTCAGGGAAAAATGGGGCGCACGGAATGTATGATCGTGTGCAGTGGACACTTGATGGTGAAAAGAGGTTGGTGGATTATCTAGGAAGAACAGAGGAAGAAGCAGAGGAGGAAAACCGAGTGGATGTCGTAGGATCGGTGCATACTCGGCCTCAGCCTCCAGCAGATGATGCGGAGGAGGGTGTTGTTGAACATTCTGGAATCAAGCCAATATGGTTGCTGCGGTTTTTCACTAGTTGGGGGGCGAGATGGAGTGCGTTGGGGGGACAGCAGCAGTAAGTGTAGAAATAAGTTATTAATAAATTGATGGTATTGTTACGTAATCTGACGTCTATGCAAGAGAGGAGTTGCTCCGTTTCTGATCATCCATGCCTGATTCATTGCCGGATTCTACCCCTCTCCCATCGACTCCCATGGCTGCCTCGCTGTCGCATTCACCTACCCAGGACAATCCCTCTACTTCCCAATACCCAGTCTATCGGCCCCGCTCGAGTCTTAAGCTTCCACCAAAACCCACTCGCAATATACCACCGACGCCTGGCCAGATTGTTTCGACGCAGAATGCGATGGAGAATCGTGATATGGACACAATTTCCCCGCAAAATCCAATGGTGAATGGTAGTATGGATACAATTTTCCCGCAGCGGTCGCAGAATCCTTCCCCTGAGTCATCCACACAGCAAGTTACGCCCCTGCCAGTGGATTTTCATGAAGGTGAAGACAGCGATGATTATACAAAGGACATGCCATCTCATCTTAAAGCTGTTGCGACCAATCCTATCGAGTCACTTCATGTCCACGAGTCTGATGATCTCACTCCTCTGCGCGCTCACTATTTGAAGAAATCACTTGTCAAACTTCAATTCGAGCGAGAATTGGCTGCTATTACAAGTGCAAACCCGCATTGGCCGAATGTATCCACATTGTCGTATTTAGGTCGACCATTTAGTTCTCCACCGAAAGATGCGCCTGTACTTGATATGCCCTTTTTACGCTACATCTTTCAGCAATTCGTGCTGACGTTTCCGTTTATGGCTTCGGCCCCCAAGAACTTTTATTCTCAGAAGTTGCAGCCATTTGTAGCGAGTATGATTTCACGCAATTTGTCAGCCTCGTCTGTGTTGGATGAGGCTGAGGGCAAGGGTGAACAAGCTACAAGGAAAAAAATGTTGAAGAAGGCTGAGAAGAATTTGAGTTTGTTCCTTGCTGCTGCGACAAGAATGGTTGAGAAGGAGGAAGTGGTTAGACTGACGCAGGTTGATTTGGATAGACTGGAAGCATTGACGAAGAGGAGGCAAGCAAGGGTGAAGAAAGATACGTCCTGGTTTGATATCAATGTGATCTGCGTGAGGACGGTTATAGATAAGGGCAGAGTGAGGAGTAGGGTTCATGATGTGAGTTGGAAAATCAGTTCTCTATAGTGACAGAATCTCATTAATTTGTTTTGCGCAAGGAATTTGTGATAAGGACAAGAAGATCACGATATGAGGATGTACATGTCTCAAGGCGTTATGGGGACTTTAGGACATTGGCAATTGAAGTAACTGACTCTACATTTCAAAAACTCTTGAACTGTTTTTCCTAATTGCGATTATCATTAGCTTACAAAAGCACATCCCGAGGAACTCATCAAATCGCCACCTCAAAAGGATAGGACGTACACAACTGTTGCGAGTCCTATTACACCATGCCTTCCACGTCCGTCCGTGTCAAGCGAAAACGTTTCCAACTATCCGACTGCTCCTGAATCCACATCTCGTTTAGCAAGAGAGAAGAACCGATTAACTCTTCGTTCATATCTCCATACGCTTATGGCATCACCTACTGTGTTGTCATCACCCGTTTTCAGATCATTCCTGCTCAGTGATCCGATCACGTTGACAAACGAGGAGATAGAGGATGTCAAGAGGCGAGAGGAGGCGGATCGAGTGCGAGAAGATGGTCGGAAGAAGTTTGCCAAAGAGATTGCGGGCCGTGTCGATGCGTTGCGGGATGCCTTGAAGAGCGTAAAAGGTGATTTAATGAGTAAAAGTGGGTTTTCGATTGCCCTTATTCATCGTAACCTTAAAACTAAAGATTTCTTCGTTTACTCGTCAACTGGTCAGATGGGTTGACGAACGTATTTGGAATCATTAAAGTGACTCCCAATATTCAAGATCTTCCACCCAACTATCAAGCTGTCACCGAATGGGCACGAATTTCGTAAACTGGCTATTGATTTCGCTGTCTGTGATTTCTCATAGAAGCCATGTAGGCTCGCATCGACGGCGTTTCAGCAGTTTGTGGCCTCCGACAATGCTTCAGAAACACTTGCTGCACTCAAAAGAGTACACGGGCTTATGCCATACTTTATGCTCAAGGCCGCACTCAAGATCAGTAATCCTATTGGCATGATCAGGAGTAAGTATGCCCGCTAGTTGATTCTGCAAGACAGGCTCACAGCGCTATAATTTGAAGATGTCTTGGATCTTTTTCTGGCCCAGCCATTTGGTAGCAAGAGTTTATTGCAGAGGTAAAGCTTTAATTTCGGGCGGTGATGAATGTGCTTTCTGATTCAACCATTTAGGATGTTTACCAGTTCGTTAACGGAGGAAGTGAAACAGCTTCAAGAGGAAATAGAAGCTGTGAAAAACAAAGTTGATGATCTCGTTATGTGCGACAAGGTCCGGCAGTTTATATACGCACCCCCAGAAATTCAAGAAATGTTCAAAGTCGACTCAGGTAAATTGTTCAACGTATTTGATTCTTATCATTGACTATTGATGTTTGATAGTCGCAGAAAAAATGAACATATTTGTGGTCATTCTTCGATCTGGGGAACAGCCGGCGCTTTCGAGGCCTCAAATGCATAGAGTCGCTAGAGCACACAAGGCACATGCACATTATATGAAACAACGCGAATCGTTAGATGATTCGGATGATGATGACGGTCCACAAGACGAGGATGCGTGGTTGTTGGAGGATCTCAAAGTCCTCGCTTTTCTCTACACAAGATTACGGGATAGAGAGATGTTAATCGATCTAATATTTGAAGTCGGTGGTTTCCCTTTTTTGTACCTTGAAGAAAATGTTCACAAAGTCGACTGTTTGCCTAGGGCTTTACTGCTGAATTGCTCAAGGACATTATTACCATATTTTATTCTCCTTTGGCTCAGGTTTACCGGGCTGCTAGTATTGCAGATTCGTTGGGTGATTTGCAGAATTTTATTAACGATCTTATTAGAACAGCAGAGCAGGTAGAAGAAAGTAGGTTTTGGCCACCGAATGGTTTTTAGTTGCGATGATACTGACGCGATTTGTCAGTGATACAGAACGACCCTAGTCACACTGTCCAAGCATTCATTGACCTCATCCAGCGGCACGAACAATCCTTTTACTACTTTGTTCACAAAGTTCATTCTAAAGGCGAGGGACTATTCAATAGTCTCATGCAATGGGTCGAAATGTTCTTGACTGTCGTACGCGAAGGTCTTGGTGATTCTTTGAGTTTAGAGCTCCTTCTTCCCCATACAGGATTAGAGCGGACGAACATTTTGTCGGAGGTGGACGAGGTTGCAAAATATCACTACAAATTGAAGGTGATATATGAGGATAAACTCCGTCGACGATTTGGAAATGCTGAGGGTCAACGGGACGCTGATGCTGAAGATGAGGCAACTCAGACTTTAGTTAACAACGTTCTCGGAGAGATCAATTTTGGAGAATTGGCGGATGGTGATGCGCTGGATGTCGCTGCTGAGGAGTCGGATGAATTTGATGATGAATATACTTCGACTGATGTTGATTCGACTGATGAGGAGGGTACAAGCAGTGGAGTTGAGGACAGTAGGAGCGAGGAGGATAGCGTGATTTCAAGACGTGGGGAGGAGGTACGCTTAGCCTCTGCAACTCACTTCCGACCGCAGGCTCTTGGCATGAGAGCAATATCTACAATGACACCACCGCTGATGAAGAAACCTGCCACGCACCAAACCCTGCTGAGAAATCCACCAGCATCTTCATCATCGACTTCTTTCACTCCAATTCCAGTGCCAGCTATTAGGCGGTCGTTGTCGCTCAGACGTATGAAGTCCTTGACTTCTCTCGGTTCCCGGAAAAAAAGCACCGATATTGTGCCTCCTGTCCCCTCTTTACCGAGTACACCACAAACGGCCGCACCGATTCTTATGGCATCATCGTTGTCCAAGCCTTTACCACCACCACCTCCGGGTTCACCGAGTCGGACAAATCATCTAAGAAGTCGGTTGCAGCGCCATTCGCCGCAGCAAGTCAACAAAGCGATTGATAGAAAGAAGAAAGAAAGTTCGATAAAACCCCCCGAGTTGGTCCATATCCCTCAACTTTTACCTGTATTTGTTGAATTGGTGAGTCACTCACTCGTTGATTTTTTCCCTTCGTGTTCTACTCAATCTGATATGATCTGTTTTTCAAGATGCGCCCTGCTTTACGAGTTAGACGAACAGTAACAACGTGACCCTAGCCCTTGACTAATTTGAAAGTTTGCATTCTGACCTTTATTCATTGGATCATTGTTCACATCTTTCATTCACTCTGATGTATCACTTGATTGTAGCCTTTCTTGCCAATATATGTAATCTAGTTGAATACGGGAACCCAACTAGTAGTGTTACAGGTCTAAAAAAGCAGTATCGAAGTCCTGCTGTGATATTTCTCCTTTTCGCAATTTTTTTGCCATCCTTTCTTCCTTGGCAAGATCATCCCAGTCGTCCTCATCATCCTTTCTATTTATGAGTTCTGAATGTAGCTGTTTGTTGTCTGGCGTTGCAGCTTCCATTAACCGCTGTTCCTTCAGCCAATTTCTTTTCTTTTCCCGCTTTCCCCGACGTTTGTCTCGTTCTTCCTTTCTGTCCGTCTGTTCGCTCCATGAGGTGTTGGCCCTTTTCTTATTCACTCTTTGTTGTCTGGCCTTCTCACGTTCCTTATTGAGCGTTTCCTGATCAACCATCTTTGTGGCTAGACGATTCGTTTCCTGGGCTTTATCAGTATATGCATAATTATCCCACTAACAGGGATGGTGAGCTAGTTAAAGATGAACGAGTCCTTTGACGGATTAGAAACCTACGTCTACAATGGCGTCTGTCCAGTTGTTCTTACTAATTTTCTGGAGTTCTGGCATCTTGGGTAATCGAAGCAAGCCGAAGCTTTTGGCAGTACCAAGGAGATCAAGATCTTTTATGCGGAAGATGTAAGATGCTTCATGCTTTGAATACGCGCGAGCGAAGGAGACGAAAGCTCTTGCTGCCTGAAGATCCATATTTTTTTGAGTTAAAAGCTGAGCATTCATGGCACTATAAACAACTCAGGTTCACCTGGTCATAAAGTGCACGGTCTGTCAAAACCCTTGTTCGAATTTTGGAAAGATAATCATCTATTTCGTTGTCGGACGATCGTTCCTTGTCATCATTGCTCGTTAGAGATAAGTCTTTGAGGATGTATGCATGAGGCTTCAGTGGAATTTTTCGTATACTCATGAAGTCTATGCAACACTCAATGAGCTCGATGTCGAGAACGACCATGCATCGACGAACCTACAAACTCGACTTCACGCCCGACAAGGAGGACATAGGCACGACCACTCCGTCCAGCTCGAGCTGTTCTACCACAGCGATGTGAGAAAGCCTTGGGATCAGATGGTGGGTCAAATTGGATAACGACATCAACATTTGGAATATCGAGTCCACGAGCGGCGACATCAGTAGTGAGGAGGACAGAAGGATGTGTTGGCATAGAACTTGCAGACGCAAAATTATTGAGGGTACGGGTCCGTGCAGAGGGTGGTAGGTGACCATGGAGTGAATAAAATGTGATTGATGGAGGAGAGACACTGGGGATAATCTACTCCCTGCTGAGAAAGAAATTGTGATAACACATGTTGGGCACCGACCTTGTAGAAATAATCGACACATGCACAGGTGGAAAAATAGATTATGAAATTCGAGGATTGTCTTTGTGAGGTTTCGAAGGCTATTATCCTGGATAATTGAACGAGTTTTTCTGAAGCATGACAGGAAATATGGTAGTTCTGTAAGCTAAGCTTAAATGAGCTAAGAAGGGAATGATTTGTTGGAGGGTATACTTGGCTGGTATTCGCCTTTCTTCAATTATAGCCATTCCATGGGCTTTCTTTGCTTGTACTTTTACTATCACTCGGGCAGGATTACGCAGGCCAACCCGCACTAGTTCTGTCATAGCATCCGCATCCGTCATTGTAGCACTGAATAGACCTGTTCTTCGCTGCTTGGGTAGATAGGTAACAATGCGTGTCAAGGACTCTTGAAAGCCCAGATCAAGAAGGCTAGAGAAGGATCAATACCTGACACCCAGCATGAGAAATGGAAAGGATACCGGTCCGCCTCATCCAACACTAGAACTTCAAGTTCTTTGACACTGACAGAATTTCTACCTTTCCTAAGCAGAAACTCTTCTATACGACCCGGTGTGCCAATGACAATATCGGCTCCAGATGACAGAAATCGTTCAAGGTCTTGAATAGGGGAAGACTCTTTTGAGGAAACAAGAAGTAAAGGCAGGGGAAATTTCAGTTGGGATTCTTCCCGCGATGATTCGTCCTCCGGATCCTTTAGGCTTGGTTGAGACTTCAGGAATAAAGAAAACACAGCATGAATCTGAGATGCTAACTCCCTATCAATCCATGAGAATATATGATTTGGACCGAGGAAAATTAAGCTTACCTTGTCGGGCTAACGATGAGCGCTCCCACCTCATTTTTTCGAAGACGGGTTTCCCTGCGGATAAGCCGCTCCAGTATTGGAATAACAAATGCTAACGTTTTTCCAGATCCTGTAACAGCTTCTACGATGACATCTTTGTTTTTCATGAATAGAGGTATTGTAGAGGCCTGCACAGGCGTCATCTTCTCATAACCCATTGATTGGACAACATCTAGACTGAAAAATATGTGAGTAATGATAGATCATAGATTTTCTGCATCTTACATCCAGGATGTTAACGAGACTGGAAGAGATACCCATGATCCCGCAGAAGCTGCCATGGCATTGTCTGTTTGCTTGGAATGCAAGGCTATTAATTTTTTCACGTGACTACATGATTGATTCCTAAAAGTAGTGACCTTGGAATATATGATTCTACCTCACAAAGTTGCGTAAACAGCCATCTGCATCGTATCTATTGATGTACTACAAGTCAGATTTGAATTATGATATGATGGCGAGGTGTGCTACCGGAGGGAGGGACCTGTAGGCGTCCGATAGAATGACTCGCAACGAAGCTCTCTCCATCGTAAAGGAATGTTCAGACACTGCAGTGACGTCAACCTGCTGAAGCTGAGTTTGGATTAGTCAGTATATGAGGTGAGTCTTGGTCCTACGGAGGCCAAGGCTTAGGTTGTCTCCCAGTGAGATCTCTTCCCAATCAAGCCCGGCGAGTCGCGATGAATCATTCGTCATCCCCTCTTAGAACCATCGCCATAGCGGGTCAAGACCAGCAAGTGAACTACCTTGGCGCAGGGCTCTGTTCAATCGAAGGTTGGGTGCTCTGTTGACTGACATATCAGTGCTCCTGGCTGACTCTAGTGATCTTTCAGGCGCAAACACTGTTATTTCTATAATTCGTGACCGAAAATCCGTCCACAGGCTGATTCTTGGTCACAATGAACTTGGAGATAAAGGTTGTCGGCGACTTTTCAATTTCTTGTGCTCAGAAGAAGGTAGTGAATACAACATTCAGGAAATTAATCTGAATGCAAAT
>Ga0153987_1000024_pt1 | contig 49074 bp, 55 predicted proteins | sample TSNC071MetaG_FD_102279 | JGI IMG/M metagenome (GOLD analysis project Ga0153987, IMG submission 102279) | Attine ant fungus gardens microbial communities from North Carolina, USA - TSNC071 MetaG | ecosystem: Host-associated > Fungi > Mycelium > Unclassified | place: USA: North Carolina, William B...
AAGTGACTACTGAATAAGAACAGGAAGTATAACAAAATACTTGTTCAAAAGAACTACATAAATAGCTGGACCCACATTACCAAGTAGCCTTGTTAATGTCGCCCTTTTGGTGTAGTGGTAAACTATACAGAACACTATCACTAGTCCTGGCACAACTGTAACACCATGTATACACCATAAGATACATCAAAGACCCAATATATCTTTGATATTCAGTGATAGTGATCTTGGCTTCTGTCAAACTTGGCAACTACAGGTTTGCTATTATTGGGGCCTTGACTGGGTTATTGTTTGTTATTCCATGTCATTCCAGGATTGTCTCAATATATTGCTCTTGTGATATTGACAGAGTCCTCACTTCTAACCTCATATCTGACCTCTCTATCTTCATCTGCAGAATCCAACTTGCTTCTTCAAGGTCCTTCATTTCAAAGCACTTCTTGAGGTCTTCCTTGACAGTTCTGATGTGACTGATACTAGACAAAAATAGAAAGAAGTCATCAACATAAATGGCAATCACAAGAACTTTTCCATCAATGATTTTTGTAAAGATTCCGTGGTCAGCATCACTCCTCTTGAAGCCCAGCTCCTCAAGCTACCCCTTTAACTTCAGGTACCATTCTCTAGATGCTTGCTTCAAACCATAGAGCGCCTTGTGTAGTAACCAAACTTGCCCTTCTTTTGCTTCAACTCCCAGTGGTATCTTTATGAAAATCTCATTCTTAAGGTCCCCATTTAGAAGAGTGGATTTGACATCTATCTGATGAATATGCCAGCAGTAACAATTAGCTAATGCAAGAAGCATTTGAAGTGTCTGGTGACGTACGACTGGTGCAAAAGTCTCATTGAAGTCCACCCCAGGAATTTGCGAAAATCCTTGGGCAACAAGCCATGCCTTATAGCGCTCAATTTGCCCACTCTCTTCAAGTTTTGTTTTGAAAACCCATTTACACCCCACCACCTTGCGTCCTGCAGGCCTAGGGACAGTGATAAATAGATTCTGCCTAACAAACTCTTCTAGCTCTTCAGCACATGCCTTCTTCCAGTAAATGGCATCAGATCCTAACATTGCTTCCTCATAGGTAACTGGATCTTTTATTATAAGTGCCATGTTTTATGGTTCCTCAATCTCTCCAGACACCTTTTGTCTCAAATAGGATGTTACAGAGTACCGGGGATCGTCATCTTGAGTTAGAGCGTGTTTTACTCTTGTTGATCAGCAAAGTTGGATAGATGTGTTCTCTACAGTTGTTTCTGTGATATCTCTATCCTTTCTAGCATTATCATCCTCAGCAACTAAGTTCTCAACCTCGCTATGGCTTTTAGGCCTTGTTTCTATATTCATGGAAACCTCCTCAGTATCATAAACTGTCCCTTTCACTAAGAGTATTATTATTATTCTTTTTCTTTTACTTTCTTTTCTATTTATAGTGTGGGAAAGTCTGTCACACTATGTGACATAAGGAGTAATGGGGTCACATCAAAAAAAGTCATGTCACGGTCATGGTCACAAGACATGTCATACATAGTTTGGTTGGGAGTGCAGGATAACTGGCACACAGACCAAGCAGATTATGTATAAGTAGACAGACTAATAAAGCAAGAACTCTAACGAGTTCTCTTTGTCTAATGCTGATAAAGAGTAGAGACTTAATTCTGACTTGGAGTTGGCATCTTGACAAATGCGACATGTGAGGCATCTCCATATGCACTCTCCTCTAATAGAATCTGCTTGATGACAAAATCCATAGTTAAGGTGTCTTCATCCTTCATGTATAGATGTTGCCTGAGTGGTGCATAAGATTCTGGTAGTGAGACCATTATGAGCATAGTGATCATTGTATCCTTGAGATCATATCCAAGATCTTTTAGCTTGTGAACCTTTTTACTCATATCAGTGAGCTGTTCTTCCATTGAGATTGTGTCAGCAAAACATCCTTTGAATATATCCACAAATAGCTGTGCGACTTTATGCTGGCCTTTTCCTTGGTAAAAACTTTCTAGATGATTCCAGACCTCTGATGCCAACTCAAAACGTCTAATCTTCCTAGATGGTTCCTTTTTCAGTGTCATGATAATCTCTCCAAAGGCCTGGTCATTCCATGCATGCCACTTGTCAAAAGTGGCAGTGACAGCAACTTGATCCTTTGGATCTGCCACTTTCTCAGATGGGCACTTCTCTGTCCCTCTCACAATCCCTATCAGACCTTTCATCTTGAGTAGGGCAGAGACCCTAAACTTCCAATCATCATAGTTGGACCCACTGTTGTCCAAAAGTGGAATGTTGTATTGGCCAGATCCGGAACCTAGATTGCTCATCTTGATGTAACATGTGGTTCAAAATAACTTAGGTTCTTCTCTTCTGTTATTGGTTTAGGCAGCGGGGCCCATAATCTTTTATTGTAGTTGATGGATAAGCGACCTATTAGAACCCGAAGTCTTAGTCTGAAGTGTGCAGAACTGAGGTATAAGAAAAGTCTGCGCTGGCAGACACACTCATTGCTTACTAATCAATCAGAAATTAATGATGAGAGAAAATGAGACGAAATAATAATTCAACACTCTTCTCATTCCAAGGCAAACCATTTTGTGAATTTACGACATGAATGTGATGAGTCATAATGTCATTCACAACAACATCTCGGTCTTTGATGTTGCAGTCCTACTCGATAAGCCCAAGTTGGAGAATGTGGCGAGAGACCATAGAACCAAAATATATTCGGCACGTGCATTGCGGACGCAAATCCTCAACACAAGACAGGATGTCACAACGCGTCACCGCCTCTCGGTCGCTGCAATTCGGGAACATTGTAATGTCCAACTTAGACTACCAGACGGTCTTCAATCAGGAACAAGAACGACTATGCCGTCTTTACCCAGACCCCAGTGATATTCCTGGTTGCTTCAGCCTTTTCAATGACTATGTCTCCTGTGCTGGTATGTTCTTATATTTGGTCCCCAATCCTATGTGCGCACTCACAGACCTAGTCATTCGCTCGCAGATCAAAGCTTTCTATAGATATGGCGAACGGCCCCAATGTTCACCCAAGTTTGAAGACTTCAAGTTTTGTATGACTCTGAAGTCACTCCATCCTGAGGAACGCCGCGAAGCCTGGATTAATCGACGCGCAGAATGGTGGACACATAGACGTCGCAACAAGAGTAGTGAAGATGTGTGGGATCTTAGAGAGTAAGTAGATATGTCACTTGGGACTAAGCTTTGATGTTTACAGTTGCAGAGAGCCTTTACAAACTTTCCCTCGGCCCATTACGGAAGAGATGTTGAAGACCCTGAACCAGGTTAATTAATCCGTCGATGAGTGCTGTTTCCATGGAGTAGAACCACAGCTGGATGTTTCGAAGCGCCTAGTTTTGCAATACACGATCGGGAAATATTTTACGCTGCTGGCGTTACTCCTTCGAAATCGGATGCTCGGCAGCAGGGCCTCTACGCCCTCTCCTCATAATTCTTGTCAAAGTTTGTAATGAGTTTGTAATGATGTCCAAACCTATTTTCTTATTTCAGTTGAATATGTATGTAATTTTCGGAGTTTCAAGTATAATGAGAGTAACGCGTCAGTAACGCGTCGTGTCTCTGAAGTTACTTATCTACCACCGTATCCGATGGTGAGAAATTTGACTCCATGTTTTCGAAAGTGGTATTTAGGATGACTATAGCCTCCAAAACGCCCTCGGCCTGGCTCCCCAGATCCTCAGTCCTCACCTCAAAGATCAACACCACGGCGCGACTCTGATGGTGTTCTTCCACCTTCATCTCCATCTCAACTTTTCTCAGACACGGATGACTCTCTGGATGATCGCGATCTTGTAAGAGATATTGAAGAAGGTGATGAAGACGCAGAGGGAGAAGACCTCTTCGACGATAATCTGGAGCGGTAAGCGTTGGTTTTTTTATTGCATATCTTCAAGTTTCCAATTTTTCAAGTGATTACGCTCCAAATGAGCTTTTAGATCGTTATTCTGATGCAGATATCGACGATGACGAAAATGTGGCAGAACTTTCCACTGCAGGGCGACGGGCTGCTGAAACCGAGATGGCGCGTCGGGATCGTCTAGAGCGTACTGGTGGAGGCAGACGAGCAGCTCGGCGAAATCGTGTCCCAGCCTTTTTGGATAGTGACGATGCCGCTGCTGAGGATCTGGATGATGTTGAACTTGCACGAATGAGAAGACGAACGAGAAGGCAGTATGACGAGAGACGGGATATTGATGATATGGATGGGATCGAAGACGTGAGTGTTACAACCGTTGCGTAGCTTGATCGGTTTTCATGAGCTCTACAGGAGTTACCCCTAGAACAGCTGAGCGACATCAAGGCCAAGTCTATTGTTGAATGGATTGCTGTCGATCGTGTCCGTCGGTCAATTGTGCGGCACTTCCGCCAATTTTTGATGACTTATATTGATGACAATGGTTCATCAGTTTATGGACAGCGTATTCGTAATCTAGGTGAAAGTAAGTGATCTTGATGCTCGACATGCTCAAAGTTAATGACGACACTTCAAAGCCAACTCTGAGTCTCTTGAAGTATCATATGCACATCTTGCCTCATCTAAACCAATCTTGGCCTATTTCCTCACCAACTCTCCTGCTGCCATGCTCGAGATCTTCGACGAGGTCGCTCTAAGTGCCATTCTTGTTTATTTCCCTGGATATACCCGCATTCACTCCGAGATCCATGTTCGCATCTCTGATCTTCCTCTTACATCTACTCTTCGTGACCTTCGACGCTCCCATCTCAACAACCTTGTTCGTGTTTCGGGTGTTGTGACACGCCGAAGCGGCGTCTTTCCGCAATTGAAATATGTGAAATTTGATTGTGCAAGATGTAATGCTACACTCGGCCCATTCTATCAGGATGCGACCAGAGAGCTCAAGATTAGCTACTGCCCAAATTGCGAGAGCAAAGGGCCATTCCCACTGAATTCTGAACAGGTGAAAATGGTTCTTATATGAGCGAATATGAGCTCACAAGAAAGCAACAGACTGTGTATCGCAATTATCAGAAGATGACTCTTCAGGAATCTCCTGGCTCTGTACCAGCTGGACGCCTCCCCCGCCACCGAGAAGTTATCCTGTTGTGGGATCTTATTGACAACGCTAAACCCGGCGAGGAAATTGTGCGCTTCCGGTCTCATTCAAACTCATTTGATTCTGAATTCCTCACAAGGAAGTGACGGGTGTCTACCGGAATAACTTCGATGCAGCTCTCAACGCAAAGAATGGTTTCCCGGTTTTCTCGACTGTTATTGAAGCCAATCATATCAACAAGAAAGAAGACCTTTTTGCTGCATTCAGATTAACTGAAGAGGACGAACGAGAGATACGTAATCTTGCTCGTGACGAGAGGATTCGGAAGCGCATTATTAAGTCGATCGCTCCCTCAATCTATGGACATGAGGACATTAAGACCGCCATTGCCCTGTCGCTGTTTGGTGGCGTACCCAAAGACATTAACCACAAGCATCGTATCCGTGGGGATATCAACGTTCTTTTACTTGGAGATCCCGGTACCGCCAAGTCACAGTTCCTCAAGTACGTAGAGAAAACTGCCCATCGTTCAGTTTTCGCTACTGGTCAAGGTGCCTCTGCTGTTGGTCTGACAGCTAGTGTTCGCAAGGACCCAGTGACACGTGAATGGACACTGGAGGGTGGTGCCTTGGTACTGGCCGATAAAGGAACTTGCATGATCGACGAGTTTGACAAGATGAATGATGCAGACCGGACATCTATACATGAAGCTATGGAACAACAGTCCATCTCAATATCTAAGGCTGGCATAGTCACCACCTTACAGGCTCGTTGCGCCATTATTGCTGCAGCCAACCCGATCCATGGACGATATAATCCGACTATTCCATTCCAGCAGAACGTTGAATTAACAGAACCAATCCTATCTCGATTCGATGTACTCTGTGTAGTGAAGGATACAGTAGATCCTGTTATGGACGAATTGCTTGCCCGGTTTGTTGTTGGAAGTCATCTAAGAAGTCATCCCAAATTCGATCCGGACATGGAAGAAATAGATGTCGGAACAACCTTGGACGTAGATGTAAGTATATCCGTCTTCTCCCTTATGGATAATGACTTGATCATGCTTTAGGCTATTCCTCAGGACCTCTTGCGCAAATACATCATGTATGCACGAGAAAAGGTTAAGCCGAAGCTCTATGACATGGATCAAGAGAAGCTATCAAAGCTTTTTGCTGACCTTCGTCGTGAATCTATGGTCACAGGCTCATATCCCATTACTGTTCGTCACCTAGAGAGTATGATTCGTATGGCAGAAGCAAGTGCGAAGATGGCATTACGTGAATACGTTCGATCCGACGATATTGACCTTGCTATCGAAGTTGCTGTTGGTAGCTTTGTAAGTGCTCAAAAGATGAGTATCAAGAAGACACTCCAGAGGGTGCGTTCTTTTGAGGATGTCGCCCAATTACAGATAATAACATCTGATGCAGGGATTCCGCAAGTACCTCACACAATCAAAAGACCACGATGAGCTGTTGGCGTTCCTACTTGGCAATATCATTAAAGATAGGGCAAGGTACCTTCAACTCTCTAGACAAACGCAACCGGAGCTTGTCACCATTAAGATATCCGAGCTAGAAGAAAGAGTGCGTAACACATGCTGGCCCAGCGAATATCATCTAACCGTGAGATGCAGGCCAAAGAGCATGATATTTACGATGTTACTCCATTTACACGTTCCAAGGTCTTCGTCAACAATGGTTACAAAGTCAAAAACGATGTCATTGAAAAGCGCTTCCTGGTCAACCCGGAGACAGCTTGAAAGTTGACTTATCCACTCCCTTTGTTTTGTTTTGTAATTTCTTCATGACCTTTGTAGTTCGGATGTAATTTTACTGCTCACATAAAGAATTAGCCATTGTTAGTAATTTCTATGAGTGGTGATGATTGGCAATGAAGATATGATAGCAGTGGATAGATTACAGTCTATGATGCATGGAGGACCTGATAAGCCGCCTTTTCTATAGTGAAGTATGACTAGGATGAGGTATTAGGTTCTGTTGGTGTTGTGAGTGTGTCCTGAGGTGTTGATGGCACTGTTGTTGGAGATGAAGTACTTGTACTTTCTTCTGCGCCAGCCTCGTCTACGGCTTTAGCTGCTTCCTCTTCATCGTCAATCTCTGATATTGGTTGAGCAAAGCAAAGTCTAGCCTCATCAAAGTCATCTATCTTACCGTCACGATACACTTCTGGATGTTGCCTGAAGCACTCCTGCATTGCCTGAAATTTCTCAACGCAGTCAATACCCTTGGGTTCCTGCTCAGAAAAGACGAAGCAAGAAAATGCCTCCCGAAACTCGGGGCCACACGGGCCATGAGCCATACCACCAAGACAAGGACAATCCCAGTTGATTTCACCAGTCTCAGGATTAAACGCTCCGCCCGACGCGGATTTGGAGTCCTCACTCTCCTCTTTAGGCTGTTCGCTGGTTTCCTCCTCTGATTTGTCGTCTGTTTCTTGCTCAGAAGTTTGAGATGATACAGAGCTTTCTGATGATAACTTAGAATCAGGAAGAGGCAATTTTTCTGGTGCAGAGCCTGATGATGATGTCAGGGTAGCCTTCGAGGTAGGTTTAGATGATATCGTCGGTTCTTGGAGAGCTAAAAGCGGAAAGTTGAAGTACAATGAGATATGTGTATGATATAGGTTGAGACACACACGACATGGTTGTATGACTGTCCAAGGCAATGGGTGCCGAAAGTAAATGCCAGGTGATGTAAGTAGCAGTGACTGCCGATACTCCGAGAGCTACTGGGATGAGCTTGGAGATTCTGGGGTGAGGTATCTGGGTGTGAAGGCATCTACGGAGAGGAAGGCGCGTGAAACGAGCGAGCATCTTATGTTTTCTAGTTCAAGGCAGAATGACCTGCAACAAAATTCTAAGGCCAAAGGCACCAGGAAATAACATGAACAACCTGTGTCATGACTAAGTGTATGCCACAAAATCTTCTAGTAGTACAATTTTTGTAAGTACTTCTGTCTAGACTTTGACCTAACATCAAATATCTAAACAGCAACACCATAAGATAATCACTAATGTCAGATTCCCGTGATTTATGGAAATGGACTGGATATCGACCGTAACGCTGAAACGGTCCTCACGACTGCCAATATCGACACTCAATACAGCTCGATTGTTTTTTGGAGATATTCACTTACCAGTGTCTTCTCTTTTGACATCAAGTCATTCAGGCAACGAGAAATAATTCCAACGCCCTCTTCCACAGCCTTTTTGTCTTCATCTCTTATCCTACCCATGAGCTTGCGGAATCGATCTGGATGCCACCGCAGTTGTGCACTGCGAAGTCGCTCCTTGCGTGTCTGTTTCTGAGAGTGAAAAGGTGAAAGAAGGAGAGTAACAATGGTGCTGGATGTTATGTCGGAAGTCGTAGTGGGAATCGTTTTTGTCGGCCAGGGGATGTCTTCAAAACCCAGAGGGGCAGCAGATCTCGCAATCGCCTCCCAGCCGTCCTCATATCTAACCCATGCGTCTGTGATGGCCTTTTGCGCATTTTCCCGCTCCTTGAGATCTCTTTCGCGAGCTTCTAGCCGCATTCGAAGTTTTTCATCAACCATCTTCTGCCTTTCTATCTCCCGCCTGACTCTTATCTGATCTTCCAGCCGCTTCAGCTCTTTCTGAACATACCGCGCTTTTGTTCTTTCTCTTTCGGCGGCAATGCGTCTCACCTCTTCCTCCTGCCTCCGCCATCGGTCGACTTCTAATTCATATGAATACACCAACTCTGTCCACATATGATCCCGCGTCTTCTCTTCCCATGCTGGTGGTAGATCGTCCTTGTTGTGCAACGTCTCTCCAGGGAAGAGTGTCCTTTGTTCAAAGACCCACTGCTGAGTCTTTTTAGTTTGTTTCATCCTTTCTCTGCGTAAACAGTCCTGCTCAAGAACCCAGGAATGAGTACTCGACACCTCACAATGCGGTCGTGGTCCATCAGCCAGACCAAACCGCTGGCTATGGATATAAGAGGAAACACCTGATTTTCCTCGGACTGTTGGCGCAGGTGTTCCAGCGCGAGGGAAGGGTGAACGTTGCTGCGCTTCATGTTCATAACGATTTGGCAGTGGGGTTGAAGCACGGTAATGATATGCTCGGTAGTGGCCTGTGGGTGTAGTTGACATGCATGAAGCATAAGAGGTCATGGTGATTCGAAATGGTCAGAGAAATGGTAAAAAAGTCTAAGCTCAGCAAAGATAATGCAAGGTGAGGAAAATATAGTCAGATTATCGCCAGAGGATGATGCCCCACTGCTAAAGGGGCTAGAAGTATATGTATCTGCTCTCTTGTCCATGTGAGGCCGGGTTAACCGCATTGTGGCAGCGTGTTTCTGACACGCACCCGCGGCACGTACATATTAGAATGACCCTGAAGTCTGCTCAGGATGAATAACAGCAGCGCCAGAGCTGTTCCACCATGCATTATCAGTCTTTCATACTATTTATATCTAACATCGAAAAGCCCAGACCTTCTGGACTTCCAATCGATAGTTGAATTTTTGATCGGTAGCGCAACGATGTAACTGATTATATCAGGCATCGTTGGTCACATCATGGATATTTTTTCTACTTTAAGCTCATGTTTCCATGATGTTGGTCAAGGGAAAGGTTGATTATCGGATAACGGCACGCACCAACACTCCAAACTGCAGTTTATCTATGCATGGTTTCATTCAACACAAAAGCAACGTGAAGGAGCAGACAAAGAAGAACTTCAGGGCTTATTTGCCTCCTGCTTCATTGCCCTGTAGCTGTAATGATCAAATTTGCGTTGCACTAGCATCTCCCTTCTGGGGCGCCGTGTTTACATCAAGTATTAGTATTTTAGATGTAAGCAGCCCAGCGTCAATTCTTACGGGCTCAACACCAGCGAAGGACATCACAGGCAACCAGACATCTGTGCTGACTACATCGTTTTCAGGAAACCCTAGGTCCAAATTCCTTTAATTCCTGACTATCTCTGTCCCTTCTATCTCTTCACCTTCTTGTAAATGAAGATCCTACTACAAGTTGATACCAAGGTATATCCTGATTCATTGTACTTTGATAAACATTCATTAACATAAAACCATAAAACGTGAGATGAAATAACCTGGAACGCCATAACAAAATGACTGACGAAACATTGTAATACATATTAAGAACATGGATAAAAAACTAGAGTTATATAGAGAGGAATCCGAGATAGCATATGTATAGCAACTGATATGATGAGATGCGATTAATAGACGGGTGAAAACAAGAGATGCAATTACTGGAGAGCAAGTTAGCCAACGTCCTTGAGTCGAAGGTATTAAACGCACTGAGATGGTCGAGGCCCAAAACTACGAAGAGTTGACGGCTTCTTTGCCTAAAACTCCCACTTTAAGAAGAGACAGTACAAAAGGTACCGCACTGTTTTGCTGGCACAGATTCACAAGCTCTTCACCTGACCACACTGGTCCAGGCTGCTCCTCACTCCCCTCATCATTTACGTCACTCAAGTCGCTGTCCCTGAACTCATTATAACTCGACGAATCATAACTGAGATCAAACTCATTCTGACCAGCGTTATGGCGATAAAGCTGACTTCGAGATTTTGACCGAACATGCTTGGTGCAGCGCAAGTTCGATTTGCCATTCATTGATTTGACAGGCGACGTTTGGCCATCTTGGGTGGGCGGGCTTCGGGCGAACTCCGGACCATCAATAAGTGTCCGCTGCAGCACGCTAAACGCCACTTGTTCCGCGACTTTGAAGAACTTCGAGTTCTCACCAGATACAGAAGTCGAACTCGGCATAGAAGAGGCTTGTTCGATGGAGGTGCGCACGTGTAATGCCCATACAGAGTCCGCAACACTAAACATGTACCGCCGCTTCACATCCCGATGATCAGTAAATGCGATTTGGAATGTATTGCGCATGAAAGCACGCTCTACCACCAATGTATTACTCAGAGGAAGCCCCGTATATTTGAGTGCATTAGGTCCCGAGCGGCACATGATCATAGTCTTCAGTCCCAGCTCATTACCGACGATACGGAAGGAAGCTTCTGATGACCTGACAAAATTGAGAACGGGCGGGTCGAATTGGAGATCTTGACCATCCAAGTGGATTGAAAGATGAGGATCGGGGGCAGGGATTCGGAGGATGATGGGGTCAGATTGAGATTTGTACGTCAACCACAATGGAACCGGTTTACGGATGGTAATAAGTTGGACAGGTGGACCTCCGGTGCTTAGGCAACGTGCTTGACATAATTTCTCCTGACGGATCGAGTCATAAAGATCCTCCAAGAGCTCAGGGGATAATGGTTGCCGAGGATCAGCACGCCGTATGAGCTCAATCCAGTCCCGGACAGAAAAATCCTCCTTTGGATATCCCGTCGGTCCAGGTTTCTCTGCAAGGTCGCCATGCAGCCACAAATTCAGTCTAACAAGCGCACGCGCAAGCCGAAGTGCAGTATTCTTGTCAAAGCCAATGAACCTGGCGTTGGCATCATACCATCTACCCGCAAATGCATCGAGTAATGTATCAAGCGCCGAAGAATTCTGTATCGGAACATTCACCGACAGCAAGAACGCCCGCAACGCCTTATCCATCCGCACACCGACAAAACCAAAGCAATTCAAGTAAGCATCTAATTCCAGCTTATGCGTCTTCTTTGCTAAAAACTCTCCAACTCGCGCCCTATCTAACTCAATAGTCTGAAAGATGAACTGCCCAAGTTTTCTAGGATCTTCTAGCAGTGGATGCTTTATCATTAAAGCTCTCACTGCACCCTCTGGATCGATCGCGAACTGGGTGATGAACCCCTTGATTGCCATGTTTCTGGAGGGTTGTTGGTCCCTTTGAGAAGGACTTTTGGAAACGGGATCTGTCCGTCCAGGTATAAAACGAATATCTTTAAGCAACACTACATTCTTGACAGTAAACCGTCGATCGGCGGGAGTAGCCTTGAATTCGACGAGGTTCTCGTCAGGTGAAAGTTTTGGTTTAGCGACGACCAATAAATCATTGAACAGGAACAAAAAGCGATCTTTCACAGTTTTCTGATTGACGACTTGATAAACTGGCCATGTGAACACCGATTTCCGTGGAGGCTCATCTACAATTGAAGCCAAGAAAGGCGGACTCTTGGAACCCCTGACAAGGTTCTCATCTATCCGGTCAAAGATCGTGGAGCTCCTTAGTGCAACCGAATATCGTGAAGAATCGGAGGATGATTGTGACGTCGATCGCGGGGGGTAATCGCTGAGCGAAGATGTAGGGTCGGGTGTTGGGGAAAGTAGAGGATTGGAACGGGAGGGGAGATTGGACAGCGTTGACAGAGAAGAAGAATCGTCTATGTGAGGGGATGCTGGTTTATGGAAGTCAAGAGGAGTAATTTTGTGCGCCTTTGGTGTGTTTTCTGTATCCGTATGCAAAATTGATGGTGATCTATTCGACTGCTCGTACGGAAGTACCTTTTCGCTGGAGTCCAACGAAGAGAATGATGGGACCGCTTTTGCTGGAATACTGGGTTGAGAGGACGAAGATGGAAGAGAGACATTATTATTCATGTTGATGTGTGTCGAACTAACCTCTTCCCAATCTCCAGTGACATCGGCACTCCCTCGTTTTCTCAATAGGTCTGACAACGAGGTCTTATTCCCATTCTTACTACCCACTAGTTCTGATTCAACATTGCCGATTGTCATCGGTTGAGAGGCCTGCGCGTTCGATGATGACGACGAAAAAAGCTTCTTATTATGCAACCACTGCTTCACTGCTGGCAAAGTCATAGGCAGCTTGGATATCTTCCCGTTGTGCGAAGACGCAGGAGAAGCTGCAACATCAATGTACTCTCCCTGTGAGTTGGAAGGTGTCAAGAGCGATGGACTAGGAATATCGTGCGGATTGCCACTTGGCTTTGCAATCAAGCGGGAATCAGATACAGGATGCGACAATTTCCTCTCTCTCGAAGAATCAGGTGTCAACACAGGAGTGTAAAGATAGGGTTGCGCTGAAAGCGGAGACTGGTCCTCATCAACAACAGTAGTTGAGATATCAGGCGATGAGTGTGATGCTTGTCCAGCAGCTCTCACCCTGTTCCTCTGTTCTTCCAACTTTTGGATACCCGGGAATGGAAATAGTTTTGCGTGTTGGTACTTGGCAAAATCAGCAGTAGTTGCGGGCGGAATCGGTGAGGTACCACCGCGTGTAGCGACATGTGGATGAGGTGAGAGTGAAAGAATCGAGGCAGAAGCTGAGGGTGTCTGCATCACCGGAAGTGCCTGTGGTTGCTGCCCACCACCTTCACTGGCTTTATCGTTCTTTGCGCTAGTCAGGCTCGCACCACTTTCTCGGCTGATGCTCGAATCAACATTGTCTCGTCGTTCCCTTGTCGCTAAGCTGTTTGAACGTGAACGGCGTCCAGTAGATCCTCTCGTGAAGGCACCCTTGAGCTTATTCCAGGTGCTCGGTGAAGCATGCTCACCATTGCGCTTGATAAATGTCAGCTGTTCGTCCCATTCATCCCCTGGTAAAGGCGACTTGTCACTACCTGCTGGCGTCCTTGGTTGGATTGACAGGCGCGCCAGGAATGGCTGTGGTGAAATTCTCGACCCGTCATTGGAATGTGAAGCAGAAACGGGAGAAAGGGAGGAGGGCAGGGCGGAAATTTCTAGAGGACGATCCGACTCAGCATGAGCACTTTGGGAAGAAGGTTGGGGGGAGAAAGATCCATCCTTCTGAGGCGCGTCGGATGAAGTCGGTGACAAGGGCTCCTCGAAAGCCCCGTCTTCCTCCACAAGCTCTTCGGTAGAGGGGGGTGGCATATCATCGTCCTCCACATTTTTATCTTCGTCATCTTGGTCATCCTCGTCTGAATCGTCCTCAACCATAATGGGAACTAAACAAAGATGAAGAACACGTCAAAACAAAGAAGCCGAAGTACATACCAGGATCCCCTACCCAACTGATTTCTCTTCCGTGTCCATCGGTATGTATATCAGCGAAGGATGCTCGTGGACGAAAAGTACTGTGATAATATAGGACTCGTTCCTCCTCTTCTTCTGAGGGTCTTTCTTTCAACGGGGAATTAAATGGGCTCCTAGGAAACACGTCGTTTCGAGAAGGGGTACGTTGATTGTAGATAAGTGGCATTGACTCAACCGAACATCTAGAGGGTGAGTCCGACGAAGGCGGCTCGCGAAGAAGGGACAGACGTGGTGACATACGAGGAGGTGTCGTTGGTGATAATGAGTATCTATACAGAGGTGGAGGTAGAGGTGGTGATGGTAATGGTTCCTCTTCCTCCCTCGCTTCTCCGTTCAAAATCTCTCCAATGTGCTCGTCCTCGTCCTCCTCTACCAGGATACTGCGCCGTCGTGCCTGCCCTGCCGGATTTGAAGCAACACCCTCAGTTGTAGCGGGGAGCGATTCTACCATAAAATCAGAATTGAAATCTTGACTTGTAGATGTTTGCATAGGCGTTGATGACTGAGCGCGCAGCTCTAGGGTATAATTTGAAGGATAAATGATCAATGGCTGAGGGGGTACAGGTGCGTCTACAAGTTGGGCGCCATCCTCGGCGTCTGGCGTGCCGGTAACATTGAGAACACGGATTGAGTTACCTCTCGACCGACGCCTGCGCTTCTTGGGCATTGGTGACGGTGCACCCCTGTCCTCTGATCCACTCGCTTCTGTCTCTGCCTCTTTTGCGAGACGGCCATTCAAGCGGCTGAGCATCAATTGACGAGCAGCTATTCTCTCGCCCCCTGCCACAGTATTATTGCGTGAAAGACCACCATTGCCCAATGAGGGGGTCGGCGACGCCAAAGGGGAAGGTTCATAAACGTCAGCGCCGCCTGTGAGTTTGGCTAAAGCTTGTCTCCTGCCCGCAGCCGCACTGCTTGCGCTGTTGGAGCGAAAAAGACCCCGTCGCAGAGCCTCGAGGGTCGGAAGAGGTACTGGTGCAGAAGGAGATATACCAGGGTAGAACATGTATGGATCCGGCGTAGGAGAACGCAAGAAATGAGGGTTCGGAAAGGGCGAAAGAGGATCGGACATGGAAGAGGGAACAGGAGAGACAAGGTTTATAGATGGAAGAGGTAGTCGGAGTTCTTCATCATCCTGGGAGGAGTCACCTGCTGGAGGCAAGGGAGATTGGACGTTACGGGCCTTGTTCTTGAAATCTCTAGAACCTCTAGAGCGAGACCGGGACCGTGAGCGGCGTTTTGGTCGACCAGCAGGGCTTGGAGAAACGGTGCGGTCCTCAATATCCTGGTCAATTTCTGTATTTACAGGGCCTTGTTCTTGTTCTGGCTCAAGAACAGGTTCTTGAGGGGGTGAGATGTCCTGAGGAGGGGGTGATTGGGAAGGCGACTTCTTTTCATCCGGAATATCTGGAGAAGGCTTCTCTCCTTCGCTAACAGCTTCTACGTGCATTGGTGGCCGCCGCCCGTCCTTCATCCGCGGCAAAGAGGCCGCTCGTCTGAGCTTTTCAACGGCGAGCTGCCGCTGCTCAGCCTTAGAAGGCTGAGTGTCATGCTCGGCCATGATGTAGATGATAAAAAGACTCTAAGCCGCTGTGGTCAAAGTCAGACAGAGTCCCCTGGGAAGTGTAAGTACACACACAATGGTTGTTACAAGGAACAAAGGAAGATGTTTCAAAGGTAGTACATAGAACAAAGCGTATGAGTGTTAGGAACCAAATACGTGGCTGTGTCCCTTCCTGTTTCGGAAATACCTCATTCCTTGAATATCGATAATCGTCAAACTCGTTCTCTGGTTTGCAAATCCTTGCTTTCCCCGTAGACATGTGGCAAACACGCTCTACGTACCCAGAATGTCCGGCTGTGATGATTCATTAGATATCAATCAGCGGTGGCCGCGCGTATGTGATGTCAAACTCTCTCTCTCGAATGGGAAATGAAGACCATTTTGCATCTAGCCTATTTTCCTAGTAGCTATCGTGTCGAGCTTATCTGAGCCCATTGACGAATTGTGGCTGCTTTTTTCTATCTCCTCACAAATCCCCTTGGTCACTTTCCGGGATGCTTTCTCGGAGATCGAGGCCTTTCGCCGTCCATCCATAATTCAGACTTCCGAACTATGCAATTGGTCTTAGCTTCCTTAAGCCTCTCTGAGACATGCTTTACGAACGTGGACCTTTGATCAATCTCAAGACAAAGAAGGCGAATCCAGTGTATTTTGGTCCGAGCACAACAAATCATGGCCCTTGCTGTCGTTGATTCAAATGTTCTTACCTCACATTTTGTGTCCACAACACTCTTCTACGATCGGTGACTTGACGAGGACCTACAATAAACCTATCCGGAGATAAGCGATCTACGTTTCAAATAACCCGAGTTTTAGGTGCGATGACGCTTTTATCCAAATAGAAGTCATTCGTTCGTTTCAATTAGTGATTCCACCGAAATCGAAGTCACGGCCTCAATAAATGTTTCACTGACAATATTCACTCTAAACTCTGTGGAATATTTCCCCGAGTAACTTCCGATAACAGATGTAGGCTACAAAACCACTTCGTGTCCGACTTGCTTCTGCATCTCATCTCGATTGTTGAATCCCTCTTGTAGACGGTGTTGCAGTAGTGTATATATTATGACAGAGCACAGATTAAAAGTGTCATGATGCAAACTGAAAATGGTCTTATTTCTGACATAAGAATTATCATGTCCTGATAAAGAGTATATGGGGTAAGGACCGATGTCTATCATCAATCGCGACACATACCCCTCAACGACCTACCAAGGTCACTACAGTTGGCATTTGAACCTACAGGGCATATTCTACGGTCCTGGATGCACCAAGACAGTCTTACCGCGACTGTTAGACGATCTTGGGATAAAAAGGGCGATGCTCTTGACGAGTAAAAGCGTGCTCAATAAGGTGTCTTTCTCCCTGGACTCTTTCTTCCACCAGCTAGATAATAACGGACGGGACATAGACTGACTTAGCAAATAAAGTGGAGAATATACTTCAGGAACGCAATGCCCTTGGTACAACATTCCATCAGATTGAACAACACTCCCCGATCGCTGGGATCAGAGCTGCTATCAAAGTCTTTGAAAGCAGTGGGTGTGATGGTATCGTGTCGGTTGGTGGAGGTTCATGTATCGATGCTGCGAAGACGCTCCTGTATTTCTACCAGCAAGATAAGGGGGGACGCACTCCATATCAGATTGCCATCCCTACCACACTCAGTGCTGCAGAATACCAGGTGAGTCTGTCTGTGCTTCTAATACCTATCGTACATCTCATATTTCCAGATCGGTGCAGGCTATACAAACGACCAAGGCAAAAAGGTCGCTGTAAACTCTCACGAGATAATTCCTGCAGGAATCATTCTTGACGCAGAACTGACCCTGGCTACACCTGAACGCCTATGGTGCGCTCCCTTTAAGCTGCGTCTAGAACCATGGGACTCATGACATGCGAGAAGGCTATCTACCGGGATCAAGTCCTTGGATCACGCAGTAGGTGTGTGGCTGAGAACATGATTTCAAGCAATGATCGTTCATTCCAATAAAAAAGAGAACCTTACTCGAGATCAAGTTCCCCCTCCGGTCAAAGTTCTCGGATATCAAGCTATTTCTGATCTTTGCAGATACCTCCCATTGTCAAAGGACAATCCAGACTCCATCGAAATCAGGCAAAAGCTTCAGCTGGCATCTTGGATGAGTTTATGGCCAATGAAATTGAAATATAGGTAGACCCATCTCCGATCCGCGTACACCCATCTTGTCTGATCATCCTTCAACAGTGCTCTGGGGATCTCCCATAGTGTTGGGCACAAGATAGGCTCGAGATACAGCATCCCACATGGAATCACTTCTGTATGTCTATTCCTGAAATGACCGACAATTCGGCTAAATGATAGTGTTTGTCAGTGTTTGACCCTGCCCTCTGTAATTGCTCTCCAAATTCAAGTTGGCACACAGGAAAACAAGGAATTCGTAGCTGCAGCGCTGAAACACATTGGAGAGCCTTCCACTGGCACAGTGGATGGTGACATTTTGAAATTTTCGAATCATGTCCAGCAGTGAGTTTCGAAAGTCGGCGTGTTACTCCACTGGTTTTAATCTCAAATCAGGCTAATCCAAGTCCTTGGGTTATTTTCGAAGCTATCAGATTACGATGTCCCACGGGGTGACTTGCGTGAAATAGCAGCCCAATCTCTAGGGCAAGTGGATCACCCTTGGTTAGAGAGTGTAGTTAGTATGTTGGAAGAAATGTACTAGTAAATTTGTTTTGCGACAACGGAGGGTTGGCTTGTAGGCGGATGGCATAGCGAGGAAATACGTCATTCTGACTGAGCCAAAGGAATATATATCGCTATGTCCAGGACTATCCTTAGAAAACATATGGAGCGACATACCGCCCTTCATATCTCATTGTTCTCTCTCCGTATGAGGCCTTACCGATTCTATCGTGCCTCCAACTTAGCTAGTTTTGCGGCCCTGAGAACTGTACACAGCTCCAACTATAACTTCTTAGCCCAGCTTCCCAACAAAATTAATAATCCTCCACGTCGGCGTTCACTCGTCCCTGCAACATCTGTCCGGTTGTCATTCTATTCTGCAATTCCAATGACTCAGCGCCGCGTGCACAGCTCAAAGTCAGAAGCACCGAAAGAGAAAGAAAACAAGAACGCGCCCACCGAAGACAACCACTTTCATCGTGATCACTCACACTCGATATTCGGCCACTCGCATTCACACAACGGAGATGCTGGGCAATCACATGGTACAGAGCACATTGTAGCGGCCTTGCGAGGAGACAAACGTGCGTTACTGCCTCTAACCTCGAAATCATTTGCTCCCAACACCCGGCATAGGTGATCGGGGCAGTTATATCACATTGGTTGGACTGTTTGCCAACATAATTTTAACAGCGACAAAGGGTGCTGCTGGCTGGTTCCTCCATTCTGCATCGCTCCTCGCAGATGCTGGACATTCACTTAGTGGTATGGTCAACTTCTCCTCAAACGGACAGAATTAAGACTCATGGAACGATCATTTTTTATGTGCACTCTAGATCTCCTCGGAGACTTCGTCGTCCTCTTCTGCTGGAACCTTTCACGCAAATCACCAACTGAACGATATCCATATGGGTTTGCCAAGTTCGAGACTCTAGGAACAACGACTATTTCACTCCTTTTGATCGGCGGTGCACTTGGAATTGGCGTACACTCATATCACCTGCTCCTGGCAACGCTATCGGAGACATTGCCAAACATTTCTCCAGGAACACTACACAACCTTGTAGAGAACGTGACGTTGATCGCACCCGAACTCTCCGTTCACAAGCACCCACATGTACATTCAGTAGACATTAACGCAGCTTGGTTTGCGGGCATTGGAGCTGTGGCAAAAGAGTGGTTATATTGGATTACAAAGCGCGTCGCTGATCAGGAAAACAGTCCCGTCCTATTTGCCAATGCTATTCACCATCGCAGTGACGCATATTCGAGCCTAGTTGCATTATTCGCAATTCTTGGGACTTGGTACTTCCCTGCTGTGCCTTTAGACCCGATTGGAGGTAAGAGCACCTATGTGCCCATTTCAACAGTGGTTTCCTTTTTTTTTGACATCGTCACAAGGTCTTGTTGTATCCTTGGTTATCCTCAAACAAGGATTCGACCTATTAAGAAGTGCATGGGGCGACCTGACAGATGCAGGCGTTTCCAAGCGTAGACAGGAGGCATTGAAGCAGACGTTGATGCCTTTGATCAGAAACGGCGTTCTAGACGAAACCCGAAATTTGATTCGAGTGGATGATTTAAGAGCACGAAGAGCAGGATCTATGCTCTTTGTCGATCTGACAGCCAAAGTCGATGCAAACCTATTGGTGGTGCAGACTAGAAAATTAGAGCAACAAATCATCCAGACGATGCGGCAGGCAAAGAGAGAAGTAGCCGAGGTGAGAGTGAGATTTGAACCGGTTATCTGAATCATAACGCTTGTTCTTGATGTATTTTGGAATTGATTCTTGATTATTGCACTTTTTTGCGAAGCGACCATTCCGCTTCTCATGTCTCAATGTTGCAGGGTTTCTGTCCTTTGCATTGTCTTGATCCATTTCCTACGCTTCTCAAAAGTCAAGTGCATACTTTTTAAGCACCATGTCACCAACTCAATACTTCGCCTTTTGACTTGGTAAATCCAAGAGAACCCTTCTTTATTGAGCGATTGCCTACATTTACAAAGGATGATAATGTCCCAATGGGATTCAGGTAGCGAACAAAGAAACCACGACATTTTGCATCTTGCCATCTCGGATGGCCTGAAAAAAGTCTGCAAATGATTATCCATGGAAGGCGACAAACAACTGACCTCATATATAATCGAGATGTTTTCTCCGATTGATAGTTCATCAACACATAATCCACCGACAAAGCCAGTGTAATTCTCATAGCCGTGCATTTTGACGCCTAATGTCTTGCGGATGTACTCATACATCCCTTTCGTCTTGTTGAGGTACGGTGAAGCAGGGGCAGCACCTTTTACACCAGTTAGGTAATCCTTTGTGAGCTCATCATGAAGTCCCGCAGTATGAGTTGCAATCCGGGAGCAAAATTCGTTGATCGATTTGATATCACATTCGGCGGACTCCGCAAAGAAGTTCACAAGAGGGGAAATTGTAGAGTTTGCTACCGTTCGCATCCTATCTTCGTTGTCCATATTGGTTGACCTGTCGAGACTTTCTTGCACAGCTCGAACCAGAGACTTAACAAGGACGTCCTCTTTTGGAGGAGCGATGTAGGATCCAAAATGTATTCGAACAGCGGTTCGAAGGAGACCCGGCACCTGTGCCATAAAATCAGCTTGCAAAGTGCGGAGATCCAGAGCTAGAAAAGTCTGTTAGCCTTTGACCCATATAGCGGGATTTACCTATTGCTACGTACCCTGACACAAGTTGTAAAGATAAGTAGCCACAAGCATGGACAAGACATCAATCGCATTAATGGTCGCGCGTGCAGCTACAAGAGCCATTGAACTAGGTCATCAATGTATGAGAAAAAAAACCAGTTGTAGAAAGTAGACCATGGCTCACTTAACGGCTTGATTATGCATCTCAGCGGATTGAATGTGGGTGGATACAGGACTAGCAAGATAACCCAATTCTGCTGTATATGCTGCAGTGGCGATATCAACGCCCTTGACATGATAGTTCAACGATGGATCAGATGCAGCGAGAGAAGGAGGGAGGCCGTTGTTCATCATTGGGTTGACAAGCTCAGTACTTTGAGCAAACATAATTTTTCCTATATGGTGAAGTGCGAGACGTGTCTTTTCCATAGCATTTGTCACAGCCATAGCTTGGAAATTACCGCCGTGGTGGATTTTGCCACTTCTCCCATCGATGAGAGGGTTGTCGGTCGCTGGACGAAGTTATGAATGACAAGCACAAGGGTATCGGAATCACGGTACTTACTTGAATTACATTCCTGAGATAGAGACGTTAAGGCGGCGAAAAGGTCTTCGATCTGGGGTCCGAGAAACTGAGGGGCAGTGCGTAAGGGGTATCTATCTTGTCGAAGTGTATACTGGTCATCCTGCAGAGTGACTTCTTGTTCATGTATGTGGGCAAATTTACTACCATCCAAAAGATCCCAAATATTTTTTGCGCATTCAACCTGATTTTTCGGAATGAGAATGAGTACTTGAAAAAAGAGAAACAACTAACCTGACCGGGGTGTGGACGGGCAATGGTATGTATGAATGGATCGAAGGAACCTCTAGAACCAAGGAGAGCTTCAGTGCCCATTGCTGTGCATACTTGGGCCAACAATGAGAGGTGAATTGCTTCATGGACTGCAAGAGCGCCAACTGAAGCCGAGAAAGCAGTACCGTTCAAAATGCCGAGATGCTCCTTGGAAGCGAGTGTCACAGGCTCGATCCCATGTTCAGAAAGAACATCAGAAGCGCGAGAAATTTGGCGCACACCCAACTTGTGTGAGCCGTGAAATACTCGGATGGCGGGGTTTCCAGCTATCAAAGTCAACAGTCATTAATTTGTGTCCGTCATAGTTAGCAAATGAAACGTACAGATGGTGCCAGCAACATAGGACAAAGGGGACAGATCTGGACGACGTCAGCAAGAGAAATGAACAGTGAGTATGATCGTCCTCACCGCCAGAAGCTGAGATGCTTCCACGAAGCGGCACGCGGGGAACGAGATCGGCCTTGAGAAGCTGATGCATCTTGTCGATAATATCCCAGCTAAAATAGGGGATTAGTCCATAAAAAGAATTAGAAAACGAATTTTGTACGACTAACCGGACGCCTGAGTGTCCACGGATCAAAGAGTTCATGCGGACAAGAATTGCGCCACTAAATTGGCCTGTCAAAGGATTGAAACTTGAAACAAGCAACTAGACTTACCGAACCCAAGACTCTGGCATAGTGGTCGCCATGCTCGGGTCAAGAAGTGGTAAAGTCAGGGGTGGCTCTTCTGATGTTGGCAGGAGGCCAATAAATTGATGTTGCAATAATGCATGTCCCAACAAGAGAGGCTTGTCTGTTCTAGTGTCCGCTGAAGAAGAGATCCTCGTGAGGCTTGGCTCGTTGACTCGACGAACAAACTCACCGCTACCACCAAAGCCAGTGGATAAGCCATATACGCTCGTACCGCTGTCAACCTTATTCTCAGTTACGTGACGACTCTCGGCAACCGCCGATTTGATGGCGGGCGACTCGTCCAGTACTACGGAAGCATTGTAACGAGCCACAGCGACTACGCCTGCCAAGCTGAGGGTCTGACCGTCAACGCATACTGGGGCCCCATGTCTAAAAGTTAAAATATTTTTATCTTCAATGTAAAGGGGAAGACGTTAGTTCATACCTGTAACTTTCAAGTTCTCGTTGGGACTTGAGGAATTGTGACAAAAGAGAAGGAACTGCTTGGCCACTCTCATGGACGGTGTTGTCAATCTTTGAAGATGTTCCTTGGTGAGGAGAGGATCCGTTCAGCAGCACACCATTGCTGTTTAGTGTCATTGTTTAGTTACAACTAGTGGTTTTAGTGAAGGTGGAGTGATCGGCAAATGCATGTCACTTATAAACCCGGATGAGATCCGCAGATCCGCCACACGATTATTGGTCATCGGTGAAGAGCGAAGATGAATCACATCTTTTGTCCCATATTGGGCAGAGATAGATGTGTGTACATGATTGCTGAAACTTCTCAGCGGCTTAAAATGGAACAAACGTACAAATATAATTCTGCATATCAGCGGTCATTTTTGTATATATACTGTTTATGGAAACTTGGGTATTTATAGATATACCGGCAATCGACTTTGATTCAACTTTGATCCTATGTTCAAGGTAGGACAGTAGATGTAGCCTCGTTCAAATAGGTGTTCCGATCACTAGAGCTCGTCGCAGACTTCAAAATACCTCTGTAACTGGTCCCTGACACATTACAATTGGATTTCCGCATGACAAAAACTACAAGTTGTGCTGGTTCACACATCCGGATGGATCTTGGAAGGTCCATCCGAACATCAAACGATTTTCGCAGCGTATCATCCACTAAAAATCATGCTTTGTGTATCCTCCATTCTGATTTGGACGAAATTGGGGTCCAAGTCTGCCGCTGTGCGAAAACTTTCTTCCTGCTGCCCCTGAATGCTGATACATATATCCGCAGTGTATGCAGTGACGCAAGAATTAGGCCTTGTTCTCCTGATGACCAAAATTAAACCAATAGGAATATAACAGTCCTCTGCCTAGTGATAAGCAAAATGTATGACTGGGGTAGGCCAACGAACTTTGAGCGGTGCGAGATGAGGACAGCCTAGCGCTCACCATGCAGGAAGGACTCGGGGTTACAAACGAGGTCAATGAATGGCTTAATGTATCAATCAAAGTGCCACCCAAGTCATGCTGTCAAAGGACATACCTGAATCCCCAAGGAGGGTATTCATCATCAGCATTTTCGAACAAGGAGAGCCTTCAGACCAGGTCAGCCCAGACACTTTCAGTCCACCCAATTACTTTTGACAACTGTGTGACAGCCTCTCCAATGACCTTCGATAATGCAGGATCTTCGAAGCCTTTGATCGGAGATACCAAGCCCACGATGTTCGGAGACATGACCTCTCGCCTGTCCGCGATCTCCTTATCACTGATCATTAATCTCAACCTTTTTCTCGAGTGGCCGTGAAGCCCTCGGCCTGCCTTCAAAAGCCCAGGTGTTTCAGCTGCTCTCTTTGAGGGCGACTCTACCACAAGATTCAGCAGAGCATCCATCAACCGCTTCTGCAATAGGGAAAATACAGGATCACTTGGTCTTAAAGTACGCCTAACAGCTCGACGTAATCTTTGTTCTTCTGTAGAATCCAATGTCTCCACTACGAGCTTGCTTGTACGAACAAGCTCGTCTTCTAGGTTGATCAGTTTCAGGGGGTTATCATCTGCGGCTCGGGGAACTGGTAAAAATTCTGCTTCTAGTAAAGCCCAGACACGCTGCATAAAGTCATGAACAGAAGCCTGCGTGGAAGAAGATGATGCAGGTAAAAGTGATCGGATGAGTGAACATAGAGTCGCAGCGATAATAACGGCTTGTAGATAGTCTTGCAGTCTATAAAGCGAAGCAGAAGAAAAAAACAACTGCGGAGGTAACTCATTTTTTGCAATCAAAGTCGTATCACCATTGTGCAAGGGGGGCGTGCAAGATACGGGATGGGCTGCAAAGAGAGCTTGAAGCAGCCTCAATTTCCATCTGTGTTCTTCAGGAACGTCTCCTCCAGTTTGTTTGCACCAGGAACGCCAGGCGTCCTGAATAGCGTCCACCCCTCTCCTGCTGTCTTCGGGTTGATTTGAAGGAGACCAAAGTTGAACTACAACAGCTCGTTCGCGTAACTTGGCTTCTCGCATCACCAGAACTCCTAATTGTTCTTCATTCATAGATCCCAACATATAGTCATGGAGATCGGATTTCATGTGATCAGTAATAGTCATGAGAGCTTCGAGAGAATGGGTGATGAGAGTGGCAATTGCCGAAACTCCCCCACCAACGTGAGGGAGCCTCGGTGGGAGAGTTTCGAGCTTTTCCAGTTGCCGATCAATTTCCTCATCTCTGAAAGGGGCGCAACGCTTGCGGAGGGCAACCAAAACATCCTTCATAATATAGACAAAACTATATAAGGGAGCAGTAGAAGGAGGTGGTGGGAGGGAGAGACTGCGGAGAAGAGCGTCTTGAGGGGATAATAATGGAGAAACTACTTGATGGATGTCGGCAAGAAGTCGTTGGAGGCAGATATTTTGTTCCGTTGGGCTAGGTGAATTCAGCTTTTCAGCAGTCTAGAAACATAGGTTCAGCAAAGTATCGGTGCATTTGCTGGAGAAAAGTCTTACCACGTCCCAGAAGGCCCTTTGCATCACCTTTTTGACTTGTTTCCGAAGAGAGGTGGCCTCAGTCTTCTCACTATCTTCAAATTGACCAAGCTTTTCCTGAGTGATGACGGCAATCAGGGATTTCCCAGGGGGTAAAACTTTGTCAGGGTCCAGAGTGAGGAGATGCAATAAATATGTCCGGTTTACTGCTCGAATTAATTCCAGGGAAAGCTTTATGCCTGAATCTAGGCGGATAAGGACGGGTTCATGAGAATCGTCCATGAGATTCTGTGCTTGAGTATGTCTTCTAAAGTGAGTTCGTTTAGTACGAGAGACAAACAAGTATATACTAAAGTTAAGTTGACCCGCGGCTACTTTGATACACCCCTGAGGCCTCACATCCTCTCATCTGACCCTAGTGGAGACCTTGGAGATGATGAATGTACATGTCAATTTGTGCATCAAAATATTCGATTGCGAGGCAGATGGAATCAACCCAAATGCATCTGTGTTGGAGTGGACTTGGTACCCACGCTACTGTCCTCATCATTCCTACCGGCTTGCTCCTCTCTATACATATATATCTACACCATCCGTTACATCCCCTCTCTCGGTCGTCTAAACCATTTGAGACGCCTGAGGTGAGATAGAGCCTCTTTACAAACTGCTGTAAAACTTACATCTATGTAGTTCACAATATTATGTTTGCGTACAGATTCTGATCTCGTGTATATCCATTGTGTTGGTTGATACGGGAATCTCCATACCGCGGAATGGATGGAACTTTGACCCAAGTGATGAGCAACAGAGGGGAAAGGTTCACCAAATGTCATAAAAGTGGATTGAGCGAGTCAATAAGGATCGAGGTTATATACAGGTGTGAGGTATACCGGTTCCTCGAGACAGTCTTGTGGGGACAAATTATTGAAATTTGGAGACACACCTCTACAATGGAGATCAAGAATAGTACCTCTTGCCAACATCAATTGTATTATCATCATTTAATTGGTAATGCTGGGAAATGGGAATATCATTTATGCGAACATGATTATTGGACAATTTTCCTAAGTAGTCAAGGACCTGAGTGTGAAGAATAATTAATCCATATTGATATCATTATAGGACATGAAGTCATGCTCATTAGTTGACATTGATAAAATGTATTCAGATCTGCCTCCCGACATCTATCGCAGACGTTCCAGCTCTACTCCTTGATTGACTCGTGGATCGCCGAGCCAAACCCACGAAGTCAGCACCTTCCCCGCTTCGTCGATTATCCTCGTCAGTTTGTTTAGCAGTTCTGCTTCTGGATTCCAGTTGCCCTCGCTGATGAGGTGAGGGCTGGCGGTGATCCACATCGTCGTCTCCGCCTTCGGCATCATCATCACTAGGTTCGCCTAGAGCCCAAAGAACTTGAGTCTCGCCCTCTTGCTCTTCTTCCTCACCTACCGCTTCAGCAAGTTTCGTTTTACTGCCGCTAGTCTTTGTTTTGCGTTTGGGTAGTCTTGCCGATGATTTGATTTTGCCAGTTGTAGACTCAGGTTTTTTATGCGTGAGCAATACGACCCCGCAGATAAGCACCAGAATGGAAACACAAATGAGAAAGAGAGTCCATGATTGATATGCGTCAACTTCGTCATTAAATATCTTCAAGGACTATCAGCTCCAGAGGGAGCCTGGAAGGATGTAGACTTACCAGAGCATTTAGAAAGCTGCGTGGAAGAACAAGGTATGATTTTGGCGAACGAGGATGCTTTCCTTGTGGATCACTCACCCAGTGGCTGTATATACGCCATAAAACACAGGTACGACTAAGGTTGAATCGTAGACCTTGAGACCTTTATTCAGACAGATTATTTGCAAAATAGCCGTTATGGCGAGTAGAATAACTGTAAAAATAGGAGCAGCATGGCCAAATTGATTGCCAGGATTTTGATGTGACAGCGATCCTGTGAGGAGTTTCACACTACACTGCACATTAGGGAAATAAAAGAAGTAAGGTGTGCGACGCACATGGCCTTTGCAAAGACCAGAGTACCGCCTGCAAGCCCTCCTCCACAACAGGCCCAGCCAATACCCAAAGTCCAAGCAACTTGTTTGTCATCCTTGGGTGCACTCCATGTTTCAAGGAGTTCCATGATATTTCTGATGAGATTATCCCATGTAATTCGCAACCATAGCAGGCCCTGTCCAACCTTCCCTACTTTCTGAAGCCAACTACGACTTTCTACGGTATTTTGACGGGAATTGATACCAGAGAATGGTAAAGCCTGGATATCAGCCCGAGCTACGAGGATGGCGTCGAGGCAACTTGTGAATATGAGAAGGAGTCCCAGGGCAAAACTCATCACGAAGAAATAGCCAAGCCAGCCACCTCGTTGCCACAGATAAATCATATGCACGACATCGGTTTCTGCAGCCAAACCACTGTTGATAGATCCAAAGGCAACTATCCCGATGACGCCAAGAATAACGACGATGGTTCCCTAAATAAGGCTTGGAGCAGAAACCCGGCAGATGCAGGTAGTGAGCTCACATAAATATCGTTGCTGGTTACAGGTGTCCCTACCAAGAAACGAGCGAAGAGGAAATTGAAGATTAGCGAGCTGGAGCCCAACGGTGCGACGTATTCTATTTGAGGCCCCAAGATCATGCATTGTTTTGGCATGAAGTCTGAGTGCATACCTGCTCGCATATACTCTAACGCAAGGGTGCTCCCGATGAGTTGTGAGAGTCTGGCTCATAATGTGAGTCACATGCAGAGAGCACACTACGATACGCTGAACGTACATGTACAACAACATTCCGAGAAGCCAGAGGGGTCGTAGCCAGTCTCTACGGCGTTCAGCTTTCGGTATTGCACTTGTCCGAACCTGAGAAAGATACGTGAGCATTAAGCAAAAGAAAGCAGTATATACGTGCATGATCAAGTTTTGTCAGGTTGAGGCCGGCAGCGTTCAGTATCGAAGCAAGTAAGATGATGGCGAGACCGATGATGAATGCGACAACTGGACTAGCGGTACGTGCATTGACTGGGATTTCTTCTGGAAGAATTTCTGTGGTAGTGGAATTTCCCATACAGAAGGAAAAAGATGGAGAGCAATTAGGAGCAATAACTGTCGGTGGCCTCATTATGTCATACTCTTGATCAAAGGAATTAGATATAAATCCGCGTCAACGCTAAACTTTGCCCTCATCTTCCCCTTCTCCTGGATTGATATTTCTCCTCTTCTTACGCTGAATACGGAAGAAATCTTTGTGGTCGATTAGCCTTTGGATTTGCAGCACACACCAGTTAAACACACCAGAATATCCATTTCTGAGACCACCAGCAAATGTGGATAATTTACAATGAATCGGGGAAGCTGTTTTGTAATGTCAGGATTTTTCCGGAACCTCGTAAATCAGTCTTGGCAAATAGAGGTGAAATGTATTTGCCAATACAACGACAGCTTGTTCGAGGATCGCAGGACATGATTATATTATAGAGATTGGCTGATGCAGAAAGCTATTTACCACATCCTGGACAGCAATGTATGACCTCGTGAACGAAGACATCGCAATCCGAGCAGAAGTCATGTTGGCAATCAGGACACCTGTATCGACCCACTGCACTCATCCCTTCCCCAATTATATTTGACGCTGTAACCGGCAGTGTTTTTGCACAACCATGGCACGTGTCCGAGGGCCAGGGTAGATTGTTCAGGTCCGGCCTATATCATCAAGAACTTCATACCAATTTCATTACAGTAAGAAGTTATCAGACGTACACAGCTTTGTAGGGGTTTACAGGGAAAAGGTGGTGATAACTTCTTGCCAAATGGGGCGAGCTGACAATCATGAGGCCGCAAATATCACAGTCTGTTGGTACATCACAGACTTTCGCGAGGCAACGAGGGCACAAGAAGCCCTGGCTTTTGAGCTCTGCATGACATACACATAGAGTTGGCGCAGATGTTTCTGGAAGTCTTGTTGGAAAGCCCATCATCATTAAATCTGCGGAAAGATTGGTCGCAGCTCCGCCTGCCGCACGTGCCAGTACCTTTTGAGCAGGTGGGGGGACTAATTCGAAGAGAAGGTCTTTGAAATGCCCTTCATTCATTGCGACACCGAATTGGCCTGACCTTGGGGATGCTTTACTAAGTTCATGGATTGGGTTAAACAAAAACCTCATACCGCCCGTTTTGTCGCACAACTCACGGCAGATCTTCATTTCTGCTGCCAGTGCGACTACAGAAATACGAATCTTGTTTTTGACACATTTTTCGAGTGTTTCGTGGATGTTACCAGGATCGCAAGTCGTCAGAGAGCCGAATATGACAATAATTTCACGTGAAGAATGAGTTGGGAGATGACTAGGATTTTGAATAATGTCAACTTCCTCAAGGTTAAAGTCTCACCTCATGCTTGCTTTGGCCATTTCTATAGCATTTTGTAAACTTGGTTCCCCTGTAGGTTCCAGCTTGTGTCGCTCCTTTATATATCCTAGTACCTCTTGTGGGTTACCTTGATAAAGTAAGTACAGGCATCCAATAATCTGAAAGCTGTACTTCACCTGCGAGATCCCCAATATGTTCACCTAGTCCTGCACGCATCCCAATAATACCAATCTGTCCGAGCGGATTCTGGTCGAACCACTCCAGGATAAATTCGCGAGCATATTGAAGAGTTAGATCAAAGCGCGTTGGTCGCATGTCGCGGTCCATCATGGCAGCCGAAAGGTCTATGAGCAAAACAACATGGCGGATTATAGCTCGTCGAACAGCTGCGGCAGGAGCAAGGAGTCTATGTTTACATGTAAGAAACTGAGAGATGATATTGCAGCAAAAGATACCTTTTCCGACGACCTCTGGCCATAAGCTCCTCGACGGACGACTGAAGACTACCGGCCTCATCCTCCTGCACAGTCTCCCATGAGCGCGTATAGGAAGCTTCCCAGGTATATGCTTGCTGAGAAAAGTTGAGCCATAGTTTTGAGCAGGTTCTCCTGTGCGCCTCACTGTATCCTTTGCCTTTCCTTTGCCCTTGTCTGCTTTCTTCTTGTCTGCCCGGCCTTTGCCCTTACCCTTACTTTTGTCCCGAGAGTCGTCATAATCATCATCCGGAAGTGAAATATCTGAGTCCGAGTCAGCGGCACCGATGACTAGATTCACTTCTCTTCTTGGAGCCATTTTGTATGGTGTTGGTTTGCCGATTGAAGAAGACAAATACTTTGTGCCAATCAAATACCTGTACACAAACTTTATAAACTTTATTATATTATGTGCTCACCAGGCGGGCTCTCTTCTCAGCCTGGTGCAACGTTGTAACGGCATTGTTTTAATCTATTCCTCCATGGTAGTACGCAGCGATGCATGCTACTCTTCATTTCTATCCATGATATTCTCCAAGCGCTTTCTTCTGTGCTTACCGCTCTTGGTCTGTTTGTACCCAGTCTTGAACAGACTTTTGCAAATTTCATATTTCAGGAAGAGTTATTCTCAGGCACCTCCTCACGTTCAAGCTGTCATAGATAAATGTCTATATCTGCAGCAGGAACCAGGTCCACCAGTGGATTTCCTAAGACGCTCTCACTCAGATCGATACGAGTCGGGTACTCGGCCGGTGCTCATAAAAGGAGGGAGAATATGGACAGGAAGGAACAATGGAACACAGGTCATTTACGGAGATATTCTGATGGATAAAGGAATCATCAAGCGCATTGGCAAGCTAGGCTGGATGAGCATGGGGAGTGACCTGCAAGTCATAGATGTGAAGGGTGCGTGGGTTACACCTGGCCTAGTTGACATTCACTCGCATATCGGAGACATCTCTCTCCCGAATCTCAAGGGCTCAGATCAAGGAATTTCCTTGCATGGCATTGTTCGACCTTGGCTGCGGGCTTTGGATGGGCTGAACACCCATGATGAGTCTTACCCCTTGGTATTAGCAGGAGGTGTCACGGCTTCGCTCATTTTACCTGGCTCTGCCGATGCCATAGGTGTGCATCCAGCTGTGTAATACAGAAAGCATCCTGAGGTCGTATCCAGCAGGACAAGCGTTTGTAATCAAATTACGAGAGACATCAGAGAAGTCTCCGTCATCTATGCTAGTCGAACCTCCGTATCAAATGAATAGTACACATCCTGATCCTCAATCACCATTTCGCTGGCGGTACATCAAGTGAGTGTCATTTCTCGTGTTACTTGCTTTGACGCTGAAATGGTCAGGCATGCTTGTGGTATGTATGCCGATGGATGGTTATTGGGTATCTTCTGATTTCTACATATCTTTTCCAGGAGAGAATCCCAGTATGTGAACGCATTTGACTATCGATATTCTTAATACTCAAGTCAATAATGTTCCAGGTAAGGCATATCAAGGAACACGCATGGACACTATGTGGGCTTTCAGAGAAGCGTGAGTTTACAGTTTGAATGTTGGAACAGGTAATAATCTCTTCAACAGGTATGCACAGGCACGCAATATCAAAGAGGAACAGGATAGGTTTTGTAACAACGTATTGAACGGTAATTGGCAACTCGCCTCTTCGCGGTTTCCTGAGGAGCTCAAGTGGGAGGCACTGGTCGACGTTTTAAGGGGGCGCGTAAAGGTAATTGAGTCAACTTTTGGATATATTTCATTAATTTGCAAGCCAGGTCAATATGCATTGCTACGAATCTGTGGATCTAGATGATTTTGTTCGTGTGAGTAAGGAGCTAGACTATGATATTGTGATCTGCTGACTATTCTAAAGATCACGAACGAGTTCAAGTTTCCTGTTGCTGCCTTTCACCATGCGAGTGAAGCTTATTTTGTTCCTGATGTCCTCAGACGTGCATATGGTAACGAGACTTGCCTGGTGGTAATTCAATTGGTTGGCTGACAACTCAATAGGAAAGACGCCAGCTATTGCGTTGTTTGCAACGTCTGCGCGATATAAGCGAGAGGCTTATCGCTCCTCAGAATTCGCTCCTAGAATTTTGGCACGTAATGGGATCACGGTTCTGATGAAAGTTAGTGGAAAGTGTAGATTGAAAAGGTTAAGATTGATGTTTTGAGAAGAGTGATCATCCAACTGCAATCAATTCACGATACCTCATATATGAAGCTCAACAAGCATACTTCTACGGACTTCCAGATAACCTAGCAATTGCATCTGTGACAAGCAATGCGGCAGAGACACTGGGTTTGGGTCACAGATTGGGTTACATATGGGAAGGTATGGCTATTGTCATTTGGAGTTTGGGAATATACTCAAAAATCCTCAAGGTTGGGACGCTGGTAAGGGAACAGATGCTTTGAGAGAAAATGCTCATATTCGCCAGATGTTGTGGTTTGGGACAGTCACCCTCTTGCTTTAGGTGCAACGCCTATTCAAGTCTTCGTCGATGGCATTCCACAGCTCCCTGGTTTCATCAAAACTCAGAAACCCGATAATTATCAGCAAACACCCAGGGTCCCTGACTTCGATAAGGAGGCCGATGAGGCACTCAAACACGAAGGGCTTCCGCCCCTGCAGCCAGTCACAAAGACTCATGGAATTGTGGTTTTGACAGGAGTCAAGAGCGTTTATCGACCTGATGGGTATAAGATTCAGCCAGAATATGCAGCTCAAAATGATGCAGAACTCGGAGTCGTTGTTGTTCAGAATGGGTCGATCACTTGCCTTGGTGACCGAGAGACCGAATGTCTTACTGATTCACTGTCAATTGGTTCCGATGTTACGTCGATCAACCTCGAGGGTGGTTCTATCTCGCCTGGGCTTGTATCATTCGGTTCCTCGCTTGGTTTAGAAGAGATTCAGTCGGAGTCGTCAACTACCGATGGCTTCGTTCCCGAGTCGCTCCTCAAGCCTATACCTGAAATTTTGGGAGGTGATTTTTTGCGTCTGCACGCAGAAGATGGCTTGCAGTTCGGTACACGAAGTGCACTGTGAGTTCCGTGTTTCTTGTTATCAGTACACTAATCTTTTCGTAAGCCTTGCTTATCGCTTCGGAGTAAGGCTGTTCCTTATCACTTGGGAAAATACTTATCAAGTGTAGGTGACAAGTGCGGTGACTGCACCCGCTCATAAAGTATTTTCTGGGGGTCTTGGTGTTGCTTTCTCCTTGGGCGCATCCAACAAGATAGAAAAAAATGCTGTTATCCAAGATATCACTGGCCTTCACGTCTCAGTCAGGCATTTTGAAAGACCAAGTGTGAGTTCTCAGGTCGCCACTCTTCGCCACCTGCTTCTTGGACCGCCCGCTGGAGTTATAGGAATTTATCTCCAAAGAGTGAAAGAGGTTGACTATATTCCAGTCACAGGTATCATATCTCAAAACTCACTCAATGGCAGGGTTCTATACCTCTAATTATTGAAGCCCATAACGCTGATATCATTGCAACGCTACTCATTCTGAAAGCCGAATTCGAGCTTAAGACAGGGAACCGTCTCAGGATGACTATCACTGGTGCAACGGAGGCTCATTTTCTTGCGAAGGAATTGGCAGAGGCCAGTGTCGGTGTCATTCTAACACCTGCAAGGCCACTTCCAACGACCTGGGAAAAGAGACGAATGTATGTAGCAATTCTGTTGGGGAACACCGACTTCTAAATTGAATGCTCCAGAATTCCCGGTCCGCCAATTACCAAAGACACGGCATTGTCTATTCTGCTCAAGCACGGCGTTACTGTTGGCATTGGTTCAGACAAAGCCTGGTCAGTGCGTAATCTACCTTTTGAACTTGCTTGGGTATGTGCTTCGCAGAAGAGCGGAATTCGGAGTTGATTTTTTTCAAGGCTGCTATCGAGGCGGGTGGAGAGATTTCGAAAGAAAAGGCTTTTGAATTGGGCAGTGTGAATGTAGACAAGCTGCTAGGAGTAAATCGTAGCCCAGAAAGGATGGACCTAGTGGCTACGAGAGGGGGCGATCTGCTCGATTTTGGCTCGGAGGTTGTTGCAGTTATTTCACCTGCATCCGAGCTGGTAAATCTTTTCCGCGAGATCTAATGCTATGCTCTCTTCTTTTCTAAGTCTTCGTGGGCACATGGTTTGATCTACCATTCTTTTGGGTTTTGATCTAGTTTAGAGTGGTGTCATGCCGTCTTGAGTGTGGTTCCCCCTTTTGAATGTTCTGCATTAGAAATTAGAAAATTGATAGTATCCGTGAGAGCATTATTATAGTAGATCACGTGGGATAATGATTCCTTCATTGTTTAAGTAGTCCGCCACGCCAGACGCGTTAAATTATCCGTTTTCCGTGCATCGAGGGATGCCAAAGGCCCAAAACTCATCTCAGAAAACCTCTGACGCGAGGATCAAGCAGATCACGGATTTTTTCACTCGTAAATCTGCATCTCAAGGTAGCAGTTCAAGTGGTACTCGCAACAAGAACTCGAAAGACAGCGCCACGAAAGAAAATACCGCGCTGCATGTCTACAATACACATACGAAGTTGCAAATAGATGGTGGAATTTCCTCAAATAGTGGCGTGTCTTCTGTCTTTATCAATTCTCCTATTCCCGTTAAAGCTGTATCACATATAACCTCTCTCATGCAGCCGTCGACCAAGCGGTTGCGCTCCCAAAGCATCGGTACTGCTCATTCTGCAAAACAAGCTAAACGAAGAAATATTCACTGCGAGTCAGCCAGTACAGAAGATGCCATGGACGTCGATGAAAATATTCCTGCGGTTGTTCTTCCACTGGCAGAACGTTCTCTTTCCTGCCAACTGCCCGCCTCCGATATGAGGGAGACAATGTCGCTAGATCGGGACTCAGAGATATCATTCGTGCCTAGTAGCGTGTCTGATGAACAAGAGTTAGGCTCGACTCACGTGGGGCCCAAAGATGTATCCTCTGTAAAGGAGGCTATTGATCACTGGAGACAAGAGACTCTATCTCTATCTCCACTGATTAGAACGAATCGTCCTGTCAAAGCTGGAACGCAACCTCAGTCAATTGTTCAGCCTCATATTGATGCCGACTGGATTATCGCAATGGATCCTGCTTCCAGCGCGACGCCTCTATGTCATAGTGCTGCCGCGATCACAAATGTGTTCATTCCCACTCCTCCCTCTACGGGCGGCTCTGAGGGAACGTTCCAATTGTCGCCTGTTAGATTGTTGGATGAAAAGGCAAAGACAGATCAAATTATTGCAGAGATACGGGCTCGTGCCTTTGCGCGTTCTCGGTCACAAGCGTCATCTTCCCCAGCCTCTGAAATTTCGAGTATTGACAGTAGTGACGACGAGGATGATGGGTACGGTTCTCTGGCTGTGTTGGGATACTGTACCGGCTTAAGGTGTGTTTATGAATTTTGATCTGTTGGCTGTGACTGAGTAGATCATCCCAGTCCTATCAAGGCAAAGAATCCAGTGAAACCTGCGAGATATAATTTGCGAGAACATGTTCCTTTAAAGGCACAACTTGAGTCCAAAATTTCTTCCAGACGAGATACTTCACCTTCCCTACCAACAAGGCGGAAGTCTTGTAGCAATCCTCTCGATGCATTTCTTCGAGAGAAGCGTACTGTGGATGCCAGGAATTCTATGACATCTGTAGACCGCGAGGCACGCCTTCGTGAACTGGCAGACATCCATCTAGACGACTATGACAAGGATGATGTCCTTACCAACACCAGCTTTAGTGGCCCGATCTTCGGAGCGGACGACAAAGACCCTTTCCTCGACGATGACCACAGGCGTGAAGTCATGGATATCCTCGAAGGCGATAAGTTCATCGAGGATGAGGAAGAACGTGCTCGTCGACAAGAGGCCGTCGGCGTGGCATTGTGGGATGCTCAGGGGCAGGGCACTATGCATGATCTTGAGGGGGCTCTCTCTTCTATAGAATATGAAGGCTCAGATTCGACTTTACAGACCTTTGCTGAGACAATTTCTCATGGTGACTATCATCTGCTATGCCTGTTCATGCAAAGTGGCGTGTTAGAAATGGCTGATTACCGTGGAGGAGGGAACAAGGTCATTGACTACTTAATTACCTTGGGTGTGGTATTCTGAAACCACGAGATAGACTGAACACTGACTGGCTTGCCTGGCACAGGTCTCTCATTCCGTCAAGATGATCTTGATTTCTTTGCGCTGCAACTTTTACCACCTATTTTGTCTAATGATTCAGTCACATCACCCGTGCCTCTGGTTGACCGTGCCCTATCTGTTCTGGCTGTGTTTGGTGCACAACAGTCGGTTTTGACAACACTAGGGTGGACTGGCCACAATGCTGGGCGCCGAAATGCTTCTGACCTCAGCCGTTTCGAGGCGATTCAGCGCATAGTACTCTGCATCACCAATGTGGCAAAGTGAGTTTCGTCAAATGTCCCTGGTTGAACAGCTTTCAATCTACGACCCAGATTTAGTCATCTTCTTTGGGATGAAATTCCTGATCTCATCGTTGTTCTTCTGCTCGTTGGCATGGAGCCATCTGTGTCCCATGAAATGAGGCTGCAGGTTTCTCGCTCCATTCACATAGTCTGTCAATCCTTAGGGCAAGAGGATCTTGTTGAGACTGATGTGGTATGCTCCATCCAATGCATGATTTTGACACCATGCTCACTCTGCCTCAGGAGTGCACTATAAATAACAAAGTGCTGCATTTGGTTCAAAACCATAATATTCAGACTAAATTGCACGTTGTCAACCTCATATCTAATGGTGCTGGTCGTGCGGCCCGCATCGCTCGTTCTGTGGCACATGCTATACTCAAGGATAAATCAACACTTCTCCCAGTGCGCCCTTGACTATGTACTTCTGTCTCAGTTCTTATTTCATGAAGTCCCAGTATACTGCCCTTCCTCCGATATCAGAACTGTTGGACGTATTGGATGTATCATCATCTAGTGCTCCCCAGCCACTGGGCAAATTTGAATACCACGAGGCAGCTGACTACACGGATATGGCCTGTTGGACGGTGCTACTTGCGATTGCTATAACTGACATCGCTTCCTATATGGAGATAGAAGAAGCGACCAAGCAATCCACTGGAAAATTGTCCCAGACTCCTTTCAAAGAAGAAGAGTCCATCTTCGAGACTTTATACCAAAGACTGAAGAGGATGCATGATCGGATTCGTGAGTTTTCCTCAACTCTTCACTTCAGCTTGTCTTAGTTCCGAAATTAGAGGATACTCGTGCTGTGCACCTGGATCGCTCCAAGACGAAGACTATTCTGAACCATACGATCTATCGAATCCTCTATCAATACCGAGCCATCGTCCAATATCGAAAGAAAGACCTTGGTAAAATCCATAATTACATGATCCAAAAGTGATTACCTCCCTATTTTCACCGTTCCTTTGTCTTCGTTATTACTGTAGTATAGTGTACTAAGGGACATAGCTTGATATTTCATTTTCTGGTAATTGCAATTTATCCGCGGTTAATCAAACTCTCATCTTTGTCCTCTCGCATTGACATGCTTCGTCTTCCATTTACCGTATGTAACTCCGAACTTACATTCCAATTCGGCTGGAGCAGAATAAAGCTTTTATGAAAAATGAAAGCTGTAGTTCACCGGTCTTGTTTCAATAAATGACTTCCTGTAGGCTGTCTAGAGAAATTTGTGTACACAAATTCCCCCAAAATGTTCCATGCCGAGATGCTGGGCCTGAATTTTTTTTTGAGGGGGCCCCAGACTTCCTTTGGTGTTGTGATCCGGCAACCCTTGTAAGACTTTCTCTAACCTTTTATGGATCGACAGATCAAGGTCACATACTAAATCCAGAAGTCCTGATGTGGAATGGAGACGAATGCAGGCTTACAATTTATTTTGCAATTCTCTCCTCTATATGCAAGCCAAAGAAAGTGGAAATCTGAATTATCAAAAATGTCTTTCAAGAATTCCTATCAAATGAGGGAATGAAATTATTAATGAAGTATCTCCTCATACGACATATCGACAGGGAAGAAAAAGAATTACTAAGTCGCGTTACGTCACGAAACATATCTTGTGAGCATGTGTCACATCTAGGATTATTGTTTCGGGAATCACATTTGTAGATTTAGACCAAGTGTAAACACCCCTGGACTCCTACGGAAAGTCATCCAATGGTTACGTGCTCATTACTTCAAAAATATCTTCGTCGTTCAGGTCCAGTTCAATATCCCAAGTCGGACTTGGTTCACGAGGTTGTTTGGACGAGCTGGGTCCTGGGGAATGCATTTGACGATTATTTTGACTATCAACAAGGCACTGTTCCTGTGTTCGTATATGGTTCTGCTGAGATAATCTGGGATGTGGAAAGTCTGTGAGTTTGGCTGTGGCATCGTTGCGGAATGGTTCTTTGAAGGCATTCTCAATATTCCTGATCTTGACCTGGCCGAAACCGGGAAGGTTGCGGAGTTGATTAGATGTGGCTTCAGATATCTTGGCAAAGCTCTAAGTTCGATAAGCACAAGGAAGGACGCATATAATTCAGAAATATGTACACCGAAGGTTGAACGTAGCGTTTCCACGTCAGTTTTATTAACCTTAGGTATGCTAGTCAAGGTGTTGTGGAGAATTGAGCTGTAGTCTTTGTCTATGCGTTCTTTGATCATGTCCGGAGGTTTGAACTCGTATTGCTTGTATATAGTGAGGTAGTGACCCGCCTCGTCATTCCTGTAAGCAGTAAAGTTGGAAACACTTTGAGTTGAAGCTTGTTGTAGACGCACGAAAAAGTAGTTATGATAGTGATGTTATTAATGAGACATGACTGGGTCCAGGTCAATACACGATGCAAAAGCGACACGGAGGGATGGCAAACTTTTGTGAGCTCTCGCATAGGTTCACGGTGTTGAGTCTAGCCACGAGATTGGCAAGGAGTGGAGAAAAAGATGACAGGCATACGATGTCACAGAGTATTAGTAGGAAACGACGGTCATATGAACGGCCAAACTTGTCGATGCGGGAGAGGATATATTCAGGATGGAGACGGTGGTATCGCAGGCTGAATGAATGAGAAAGCGCCAATACTTGTGTGCAAGTCCAATCACCTCAGAAACAAGACTCCTGTCGTACTCCCAACTTGATAGTCTGCCACAATGTCTCCGAATTCTTTCCCGACATTTCGTATGCATTCTAGGACTGGGTTTCCTCTCTATGGCCGGAGCAGTGAGCAGCTCGTCCCAGTCTGAAGGCTCTGGACATACTTGACAAGGGTTTACAATGATATTGTTGCCGGAATTTGGGACAATGACGGGAGGGGCCGGTGGCATAATAGCTTAATTTGTAGCTGTGAGAAGTTGAGCGCCCACAGTCCTTTGCTCGCTGCCATTTCACTCTGCGCCAGGACCGGTATAATGGACAAGATACCTTGCACTGCTACCAGTCTACATAGCCGTGGACCCAAAAACTTCAGGAGACTCTATACCTTGGTGTCCATACTCCTGTGGTCATCATGCCTTGCCATCTCGTACCTCTTCGTGAGCTCTGCCCGTGACTTTGTACGCCTCCAGTCCGTGCCTCAGAACGCGCCAGAACTGCGGGCTCGGTGCAGACAGCTGAGGATGCCTGCTGGCCCTCCCAATGACTTCCATGATCGCACAATCTCAGATCGTTATGAGGCCGGAACCCCCCCAACTCTGATCAGAAATGCGACTATCTGGACTGGAGGTGTCTCTGGTTTCGAAGTTGTTAGAGGAGATATCCTTGTCGACCGTGGCATTATCCAGGCTATCGGGAACCTTGACTTGTCTTATCTCAGCAGCTTTTCCGGTCTTGTTACTTTCGATGTAAATGAAGCATGGGTGACGCCTGGGTGAGCTGCTGACGCTTGAATATCTTGAAGACTTCAGAACGTGATTTAATTTTCTCTAGAATCGTCGATATTCATTCTCATATCGGAGTTGGCAGTGCACCTGAACTTGAGGGTGCTCATGACACTAATTCCTTGAAAGGCCTTGCCCTTCCTTGGCTTCGCAGTGTGGATGGTTTAAATACTCATGACGATTCTTACCAACTTTCAATTTCTGGTGGGCTTACTACGGCAAATATACTGCCCGGGTCTGCAGACGCCATTGGTACGGACCCCTTTCAGAACATTGATGGCTTTCGTTAAGGCTTTTCCAGGTGGACAGGCATTCCCAATCAAATTAAGGCCCACTCAGGAACGCTCCACAAGTTCCATGTTACTTGAACCCCCATTCACCATTAATGGAACTCGAGTCGATCCATCCTTGCCTCCTCGATGGCGTCAAATGAAGTGAGTTCTTCCATGGTCATGCTCCGGAAAGATGTCTCATTGTTTATAGGCATGCCTGTGGTACGTGGAATCAGCACTAAGAAGGATTTTTTGGTTTACCTTGTGTCCTGACTGTCAGGTGAAAACCCAAGTAAGCATATCTTGTGGTGCAGTGGCGTGCGCTTACTCTCACCTTCAGGCAGTGTCTACTCTGGGACTCGTATGGACACTAACTGGGCCTTCAGAGAAGCGTAAGCAGCATCTTGGTTTGTTTATTCAAGCGCCTGATTAAAACACAGATACAATAACGCACGAATGGTCAAAGAAGAACAGGACGCGTATTGTGAAAAAGTATCAATGGAAAAGTGGAAGGACCTTGGTTCATTCCCTGAAAATTTGCAATGGGAGGCGCTAGTTGATGTCCTACGAGGTCATGTCAAGGTTGGTCTTTGAACGTATCTATACTATTAAGGTACCTTGATAATAAGCTAGGTCCACAATCACTGCTATGAGGCTGTCGACCTAGATGCCATGGTTCGAGTATGTGCTCATGATCCTTATCTTCCAAGAGAACTATCCAATCACACTGATCCAGCTCACTAATGAATTTAAATTCTCAATTGCCGCTTTCCATCATGCCCATGAAACTTATCTGGTGCCTGATCTACTCAAGAAAGCTTATGGTATGACCTTCAATATCAAATTTTGTCAATTTACTGAGCCATTTTGATGCAGGTGAGACACCGGGCATTGCACTTTTCGCTACCAATGCCAGATACAAACGTGAGGCCTATCGAGGTTCCGAGTTTGCGCCTCGTATTCTAGCAGATTATGGATTCCATGTTGCTATGAAGGTGTGCCCTGGACCTTGTACAATAGACGGATTTCATATATTGTATCCAGAGTGACCACTCCGTTCTCAACTCGAGGCATCTGATCTTTGAAGCCCAGCAAGCTCATTTTTATGGCTTGGCTTCTAACCTGGCTTTGGCATCTGTGACCTCCACCCCAGCCATGATTATGGGGCTGGACCACAGGATTGGATTCATCAAGACTGGCCTTGACGCTGGTCAGCTGCATACTCATCATGATTCTCAGTATACGCAACTGACCATTTGGTTCCAGATATTGTTGTTTGGGATAGTCATCCCCTCGCGCTTGGTGCTGCACCTCAACAAGTCTTCATTGACGGTATCGCACAGCTTGAGAACCCACACGTTGTCCCGAAGCCGGTTCATCTTCAACAAGCTCCCAAGACACCCAATTTTGATGAGGGAGCGCGACTTGCCATCAAGTACGATGGTTTACCACCTCTCATTCCCCAGTCAGTCAAATCTCAGCCTGTCCTCTTCATCAACGTAGGCCAAGTACATATGTCCTCAGAGGACGGTAACATTGACCGAATCTTCTCTGATGAGCCTAAGTCAGGCATTGTCTTGGTCGAAGGCGGTGTAGTTCGTTGTGTTGTGTCGGGTAATGGTGTTTGTGGTAAGGCAAAAGTTGAAAACCTCAAAATTGTTGATTTGCATGGCGGAAGCATTGCGTAAGCAAATCGGGATCGGGATCTTTACGATACAAATCCTTAACTAATTACCGATAGGCCTGCCCTGACAAGCTTTGGTAGTCCTTTGGGTCTCCAAGACATCCAAGAGGAACCGACTACTGAGGATGGTCCTGTCCCCGACCCTCTAACAAGTAATGTACCTGAAATCATTGGAGGTGATGGTGGCCTTATTCGTGCTGTCGACGGACTCCAATATAGCTCCCGTGATGCTCAGTACGAGAGCCGTTCTCCGAGCATTTATATTGTTGACGAATCTGCCCACTCAGACTTGCTTACCGTGCTGGTGTGACGATGGGCATCTCATCCCCAATCTCTTCCGCCTGCATTTCTGGGCTCGGAGTCGCTTTCTCAACCGGGGCGCTCCACAAGCTTTCCGAAGGGGCTTTAGTCCAAGAAGAGACTGCTATGCATATTAATATTGGTGCTTACAACAAACCAAGCATAAGTACTCAAATTGGCTTGCTTCGTCGTCTTCTTCATGGTGAGGGCCGAGGCGCTCTTGGCGAGGCATTTGGTTTAGTATCCAAAGTAAGTCTATGTAAAGACCCTGGGAACCTAATCCAATTCATGAATCAGGGCGAAATACCATTGGTCATCAATGTTGATAGTGCAGATATCATGGCAACCTTAATAAAACTCAAGCAGGAGATTGAATTCAATGGAGGAAAACAACTTCAGTTTACTTTTGTAGGCGCATCAGAGGCTCACATCCTTGCAAGTGAGATTGGACGAGCTGATATCGGTGTCATTCTGCGTCCTGTTCGACCTTTCCCCTATGCCTGGAAATCAAAGAGGATTCTTCCTGGTCCTCCTCTCACTGAAGAAAATGCACTGAGTACCCTCATTCGACACAATGTGACTGTTGGAATTGGTATTGAAGAATCTTGGAGTGCAAGGAATATCCGCTTTGATGCTGGCTGGGTGAGATGGTCTTCAAATCTCAGATATTTGATGAGCTGAATAGAGTTTCCAGGTTGCTCTGGAGGCAGGCCAAAGTAATATTTCTTACGTGCAGGCACTTGCTTTAGCTTCCACAAATCTGGGGAAACTTTTAGGTGTGAAGAATGGTAACTCCGATCTTGTTGCAGTAGCGAATGGTGATTTCCTGAGTTTTGAAGGCGAGCCAGTTGCCATCATATCCGCAAGTAGGAAAACCGTTGATTTACTCTGAATATCATCGTACATACCCCAAGATTAAGAATACACAGTTGAACCCAGAAAGCGATTTGAAAGCGTGACAAATTCGAATATATAATATAATTATGCAATGACTTTGGTAGCAGGTGGTTTAGCTCTGGCTACCACAGAGGCAGGCTCTGGAGCTGTCACTACAGTCTTGACAATATCCTGGATTGCTGGTAAGCCAGTAATAAGTAGTTTGATTTGCCGAGTTTCCTCTACACGAAGTGAGCAAACATATTCATACGTCAACATCAGGTGAAGACGAACCGATGGGTATGATAGTCCCATGTTTTCGCAGATCCTTAGCCTTTGTGTCAGGACTGAGAATGGGATGCGTCGTTGGGACAATTACAAAGGAATGCTTTGAGCTGATGAACCAAGTTGCCCTTCTGATGTAGTTCAATGCATACCTTCCGATACCAGTTGCGAGTTTCGTCGGATAACATGGGAACTCCAGGTGATTTTTGCGGTCCTACAATTTGGATCACGGCTTTTACACATTTTGAGATGCCGAAAGCTATCAAACAAACTCAATTTCGAAATCCTACTACGGAAAGACGAGAAATACACACGCCGACGTTCCATCAAATGGACAAGAGAGTGACATCCAGGACCGTGACCGATTAGGATGACTTCACTCGCCCCACAAAGCCTTCGGGTAGGCATGAAAAGGAGATCAAAATTCAAGATGATGGACAAACTGAATATAGTTGTCCCAGATGTAGATAAGGGTATCTTGGATGTAATCATCAGTAGTTTTTGTGCGCTGGAGACCGGAAGGTAAGTAAATATCTCCTCTCTGAAAGTTTGAAAAAGAGTCTAACGGTGGACATGACGGCAGATGAAGATTTGGGATATAAATTAGCATCTAGGAGAGAATACCCGTCGGTCTTAACCCATTTGACAAGACTCGTTGAAAAATCAATCTGAGAAAATCAAACATTTGCAGATAAAAAGTTGAAGAGCACCTACTAAGTAAGATCGTTCTAGATTGGGATCACAGGTGGTGGAAGACTCCAGTTCGAAGCGAAGATTTCCACTTGATGAAACATTATTGTCATCGCCCAGGAATTGACTGGATGAAACTTCTCACAATTCGTGAACGAACACAACAAGTCTTTTATTGCTGAACAAGTCTTCGCTAGTCGAGCTCAGTCCGCAAGAAAACAAACCAAGGTTTATTCAAATCGTACCTGCACAAGAACTGGTGAGGTAATCGCTGTTCCAATTCCTTTTTGGACAACGGAATTTGCAACAATCCTAGCTTTGCATACATATATTGCTGGCGGTATGATTTGAGGATATCTAAAGCATCTTCGATCAAAATTACCGCCATTAGTGGAAAACTCTTACCAGGTAATGAAATGGCAGTATCTTCATATTCTGAAGGGAGAAACAATCAGTTAGGTTCCACTACAAAAGAGATATGACAAACCTTCACGAGGTTCACAAGCGCGAGGTTCTACACTCTTCCAGTATTTACTTTGTTCCTTTGCCACTTGCCAGACTGTCTCAGTAGCCTCCTCGCAGACCATACAAGAAGCTAGCTGGTCAGGTGCCTCCCCTAATAAAATTCTCGTAACAGCCAAAGCTGAAACTGCGATGGAATCCAAGTTATAACCACCCTTTGTTGGGAAGGATTATTATTGAACCACTAGCGCATGCTCTGAGAAGTATGGTACCAACCTCGAGAGCGACTACCATGCGACCATTGGCTAAACCAGCCAACATATGTGTCATGTGAGCATACCCGGCGGGAGAGACCAAGCACTCTCCAAGTTCGTCACCTGCTGCGGCATCGAACCCAGCCGAAACTGAATTTTGCTTCAGACAATGATATACGCCGAGCAGCAGCAAGAAAACACACTAATGACTAGTTCAGGAGAAAATTCCATCGCGATCGGCAGGACTATCTTCTGGAATGCATAGATATAGTCCGCATCGCCCATTCCTGCACATGGCCATGGGATGTTAACGGAACTACAGCAAAAAAGAGAAATATTCAGTAGTGCTCATATACACTATCTTCAACCTACTAGCCTAATCCCTCATCTTCTCCACATGACTGCAGACTACCAAAGGGACCGGTGGGGTAGAAGTTTCCTTGTTCATAACGGTGGATGGAGATATAGAGGACGGAAGGGTCATCATTGAACGCTCTTTGTGTACCGTTTCCTGATAATGTATTAGATAGAATTGGCCAAAAGCGGTCTCTATCATACCATGGTGCACGTCCCTGAAGTTTGATGAGTGTATCTCTTCTGGACATCCATATGCAAAGCTTACCAATCCAAAATTAAGATTTTTTTGATGGGCGTCATCTGCTGGACGACACGAGCAGCAACAGCAACATTATTGAAGAAGCAGAATCCCATGTGTTCATCTGGTTCCGCATGGTGCCCAGGAGGTCGGACAATAGCAAAAGTTTTCTTTAGTGTACCCCGCGCAACAGCCAGAGCCGCTTCAATGACACCACCACAACCCAACAGGGCAGCTCTTGTGGTTCCTGCCATTACATAGAGTGATAACTGTTCATAGTAGGCCTCAGAATCAACAATTTGTTGATCTTCCATGTCTAATCAAAAGATACTCGAGTTGGAACACAGGTTTAATGTCAGAAGATTTGCACAAGCAGCTTACATTGTATGGCTTGCACCTTGTCCCAATGGTCCTCAGTATGAACCAACAGTGCTTCTTCTCTCCTGACAGTTCGAATCGGTAGCCAGAGCATCTTCTTGGTGTATTCTTTTTCTACGAGTGTTTTCCAGATCCGAACTATTCGCAAGGGCTGTTCTGGGTGAGGGTCGTCACCCAGTTTGAGATGTGTAGTCATTTCCGACGAGTATACGTAGCCAACGGTATAATTTGGTATGATTGGATTATATGAGACCGACTGGGCGCGTGCACGAAGGCTTTTAGATTTGGAGGAAGCTGCCCTACTGTCATTGTCAACATCTATGACTTCTATTTTTTCCTTTGGAAGTGTGTCCATAGACATTGCAGGTTCTAAGAACAAGTAGATGCACAAAAGTATAGGGATTGGGAAAGACCAAGCAGTTGTTTGGATATAACTTCAAGATCAAAAGATCAAATATTTACAAAAAAGTTTTAAGAGATCAAGCCAGGTTTATTTAGTATAAGATGTTTTTCCAGTTGTTCAATTAACTCCTGGTGTATTCTACATCCTTGCATGTGGATTATACATGCACTCATTGCATGTACACCACATGACCTATTGATGATGATGTACACACATCACAGATGTTGATTCTTATTCAGTTCTGACATGTTAGCTTGGTCCAAAATCCTAAGTTCATTCCTATAAATCAGTCCTTTCCTTTCCAACCTCTCTTCTCTATGACAGTGCCATTGATATACAGTGGGCCAAAAAACCATTCATATACTGGTTACTTTAACATTAATCAGCTCATAACTTAATAAATAAATTAGAAATCAACTAATCAAGTTCTGATTTTTGATTCCAGGTTACAAAAAGAATCATATGATTTGATTGAGAAATGACCATAATAACAAGCCAAACAAAAAGAGAAAGCATTTGAATAGTTTTTTTACTACTTTGTTATGATACAGCCTAGATGGCCTTCTAACATAGATAGTTGGCAGCTGTTATTGATGGATGGCTGTGGGAGTTAGAAGTGACATCCTGGGGATGTAATTTAATTAGAGACAATATAGGAATAGCCTGGTGATTGACAGGCATGGACAGACAACAGATAGACCCACAATAAACAGATCTTGGGAAAAACAATAATAATAGTACCTAGATACATATAGATGCCTAGTATAGCTTATAGTATAGATAGTTGAGCAATACTAGGAAAACTTTGTCAAGTTCTCGTTAACTTTTCTTAGTTGATAAATAGTAGTCACTTTCTCTTCTTTATATCTCTATAAGTTTCTTCTGGGTACTAGTAGACTGTTTACTGGCTAGGTTGTCTAATATAGTTGTTCAAACATTATGTACTATCATCTGACTTTGTTGATTAGTTGTTAAACTATCAATGAAATCATATGACCATAAGTATAATATCTGTATTTGATAAAGGATTGTTTATTTTTTTTTATTTCTTTTATTTTACTTTTATTTTTATCAGTTAAGTTTCATCTTTTATTTCTGGATTGTATATATGTAAGGATGAGATTGTTGCAATGACTCACTCAAACTCAACTCTATCACAAATAGTTACTTACTTATTTGTGATTGAAGACTTGGATTGTTTCAAGAGTTTAGAGCTTAAGAGCAGAGTAAAGACTAAGCAACAAAAAATGTTGTTAAGTCTGAGATCTAATCCTTAGACTAGAGAGCCTTATATACACAAAGTAAATGGTCTGTACACCTAGACAGATCATTATCTGATTACTGCCTGTTGTTCTATATATAGCAGTCCTTTTATAATATCTATAGTGATTATCAAGCCTTAACAGAGACAGAAGGGTTAACATCAATTCTGGTTGTGCCCTTCCCTGCACAATTCCCCAACTGAGACTGTAATAGTGAACAGAAAAGATTAGGAATTCTAGTATTGCTCTGAGACAACAAAACTAGGGACTAAGGTTATGCTAGTGACAATATAAACTAGTGACTGTACAGTTAACTTTAATGGCATTAGATTAATGTAATCCTTTGCTATCACAGGGTTGTAACAGTACCTCTCCTTTATGGTTATGCCCTCATGGCCTTATAGTCAGAAGTGGTGTGGTTCTGGCTTTTCTGGGTACTGTCTATGGAATTCCTGTACTAGTTCATCTACATGGTCCAGCTTGTCAGCTCCTAACTATGAGAACTCGTTGGTTGTTCCTTTGTAACCTGCCTACAGTCATGAACCACCCTCTACAGGTATTTGACTAGCCACCATGGCTAAGTCATTATTTATTTTTCTTTTATATTTTCTTTTTATTAAATTTATAAAAGCGCCGCGTCTAAATGAAAGATAACTTGATAGTGATGCAATGGTCATGCATATGTACAAACATTAGTAAATAGAATAGTTTGTATATAAATAGAGAGGAATCTAGTAAGAACTCTTATTGAGTTCTCTTTGTCAACGCTGACTTAGAAGGTAGTTGGCTTAATTCCAGCCTAGGAACTGAGTCAATCTTTACACTAAAACTCAATACCATCTTCCTGAGACCTCGTGCTGTTACATAAGGCGGTGGTCATGAAGACTAAGAGCTAACCCTAGGTGAGAGGTCAGGAAGAACTTGATAGGGTTCTCCAGTGTATTCTCCCTATCTTATATACATATTGGGCTTGGTCTGTGTGCCAAGTTCCCATAGGTCACATGTCTACTAGAAGGTTCTACACTATTTATGTAATATGGTCACCCGACTTGTGCTATAAATAGATTTTGGGGTGTTATAGTCCCTTAAGTTATTGAGTAGTCCAATAAAGGCAGGAGAAAGTTAGGGGTTTGATTCCGAGTCATGACATGTTACACCTGATACAAAAATTCAATTAAAAAGTAACGTTGGACAATTGATAACCACGAGTTAGCTCTTGTAACTCGCTCTAGAAACCTTTACTATCCTTTATAGTAGACCCAGACCATTATCATTACCAACAAAAGGATCACTCTTAACAAAATACCTCGAGAGCCAAAACAGCACACTAGCACTTGGTATCTGGATATTTCTCTACAGGTCGGGTTCTAGATCAACATGACTTAGAATAGAGGAAACAAGTATCATTGGAAATATACAGAATTGAACTTAGAAAGCAGAGGAACTCAAGAAGGCCAATCAGAGAGTCTATCAAACTTCTCTGATC